>Ga0247815_10000240_pt1 | contig 43349 bp, 69 predicted proteins | sample UWRJL194509B1_FD_181014 | JGI IMG/M metagenome (GOLD analysis project Ga0247815, IMG submission 181014) | Plant litter microbial communities from Arlington Agricultural Research Station in Wisconsin, United States - UWRJ-L194-509B-1 | ecosystem: Environmental > Terrestrial > Plant litter >...
AGAATGTTTGCGATGTGATTGTATTGGCTGCAACCGATCCGAAATTGATATTTTGTGTTTTTTTGATAACGTTTGACGGCGGCGTGTAAGTTGTTGGCACGAAGCTCAAATTTCTATCGTCAATTTCCAATTTAGGTTCTCCAATCCAGATTTCAGAAAACCCTTGAATTTCGTTAGACCATTTGTGAACAAACTGAAAATTAACTTCATCTCCAAGTTGAACCGCTCCGATATTTGCAGCGAACACGTACCATTTATTTCTTAATAAATTTGTAGTGTCTGGATTTTCGTCGGCTTCGTCTGGTAAGGTTATTACCATTTCCCGACTTGGAATAATGGTGCCGTTTACCGACACTCTGACTAAAACCTGAATAGCCCTATACTGAGTATTGTTCTGATTTTGCCGAATAGGAATGCTTAAAATTAACTGATGCCCTCCCGTAATTGGTACGGTTTTATCAATCACAGTTTTCAAAGAATCCCCAAAATCAAAAACTAAATCAGCCGAACTGTTATTATTCGCCAATGCATTTAAGCTATAAATACATTTAGTTCCGTAAAAAGGATTTACACTAGAATAAACAACACTGCTGTTTTCTGTTCCTGTGAAATTTATCGTGGCTAAGTCCTGGAATGTTGCGCCAAAAGGAAGTAAATTTCTGTTAGCGATAGTCCTGAAATTCTGTATTAATTGTCCTTGCATGGTAATTAGTCTTTTGCGTCGTAACGACCGTTTTTAATGTAAAAGTGCTGTCCTGTAGGATTAAAATAAGTCAACGTTTCAATGTATGCAACATCAGCAACGGTCCTAACACACATCCTGATTATGTCGCCAGAAGCATTAACGGCATCAAACCTAAATACGTAAGGCAATTCTGTAACAGGATCTTCTCTATCGTCTGGTAGGAATTCTGAATCTAAATTTATGCTTGCTAGCCTGTAAGGAGCAAGTCCGGAAGGAGTGCTATTTATTATACTGCCGGAAACAACAACCTCGTTCCCGATTCTTTTTAACCAAAGGTTCAATCCAACAGTTCCGGAAAATATATTCGGATTTGGTATTGCAGTAATGTTTTCCTGAATTAATAGACTATCGTTTACAGGAAGCATATTTACGGACTTCAAAAGGCTTTCTTCGACCGTTGCGTGATTGGCTTTTAATACCTTTGGCGTGGCGTTTCTGATAAACGTCTGGATTTGCCCAAATATTACTGAATATTTCATATTTTAATTTGTAAAGTAATCATCTGATTCGTAATCATCATCATCGTAATCGCCGTCCGCTATGCTAAACTCCCAATCAACAACATACTCACTTTGCCCGAAAGGAAACGAAAACAAACTTTCATCAAAAGTAATATAATATTCGCCGTTTTCATCAGCAGCGGCTTGATTTATTTCAAATGAATTATCTGTTACAACAACATCATCTTGCGTGAAAGTGTTCACAATTGAACCGTCAGAAACTTTCCTAATGTACAAATTACCAACACCTAATGTAATCGGGTAATTGAATTGTCCCTGAATTTGTGGAAGCAGTCCGGCTAACGTATAAACTCCGACAGGATAAATTGGTGTAAATGATAAAAGCGGTGCTATTTGTAGTGTTGGCGTGTAGGTATCCGATTCGTTTGGATAGCCTGAGAATTTGCCTTCGTAAAAGTTGCTGTTTCCTTCACGTTCTCCAAGTGATAATTGATTGGCCGTATAACGAACGCCGTTTAAATAAAATCGTGGCGAACGAATCCATCTGGCAAGTGCTTTTTGGGCGTGGACTGAAACGTGTTCAAAAGTATATTCCGCCAATAACGATACCGTTGCGTTGCTGGAAACTGTATTGCCGGAATCTTGTAGGTACTTTTCGGTTTCTGTTTCATCTGTGAATTTATTGAACCAGCCTTTAACCCCAAACGACTGCATAAAATTAAAGTTAGTATAATCAACGCCATTGTTAATTCCGTAGCCTCTGTAGTCGATGCGCAACACCTCTTTTAGATTGTACGCCACGTGGAAAGGATTGCTGTAAATAACAGCCGACCCCGTATTTTGCGATATTTTCAAGTAGCATTTACGGCCCCAATGCGGGTAAAAATCCCCAATGTAAGCAAGTTCAACGGCTATATTCTGATAACCTGATTCGGAGTTTGAACCCTGATAAATGAAAACGTTGTTTGTGATGTCTTTGAGTACCTTATCGCAACAATCGACCAATTCGGCTTTGTAGTCACCTCCGAAATTAATATCGGTATTGAAGTTGCTGGTTTGTTCGTAGGCTTCATTGGGCGCTATACATAAAAATGACCAATCCAAAACTTCCGAAACCTTACTATCGCCTAAATTTTTAGCCTCTTCAAGCGTTGGTTTAAAGCATAAAACTGAGTTGTCAATTGTCATAAGGCAAATATAATAAAAAATCCTTACCATTACAGCAAGGATTTAAAAGTGGTATTAAAAATGTAATATTGATGAAACTCTGATCCTTTTTTAAAAACTAAGGTTATTTTAGGCGGTACGTATTTCCAAAGTTCTAAAACTCGTTTTCTTTTGATTTTGTTTTTATGGACTTTAAAATAATTTTGCCGCTTCATCAATCTACAATTTTAACGTTAAGTTTTTCTTCGGCTTCTTTTCGGGTTAGGGTTGGGATAGGTGTTGCCCATATGCCGTCAAACATTATGCAGTACCCATAATTCATTAACCTGATTGGGTTTTCAAGCAGGTATGTATCGCTATTCATTGTAAACGTTTTCTGGACGTGAGGATCTTTTAAGTCGTTCCTGAGTGGCTCTTTGACCATTACACCACCAATAAGCCCTCTTTTAATCGCCTCGTTTTTTAAGGCTTCGGTAATCTCTGATGTTGTGGCGGGTCTTAAATCATCTCTGCCTGGCCAACTCCAAATGTCAATCCATTCTTTACCTTTGAAAAAGCCTCTAACCTGGTTATTGCCTAAATATTCAAATAAACTTCCGTTTTTAACAGTAGACTTATACCACTTCCCATCAACCAACTCAACAGGCTTTTCTTCAACAGGATTGCCAACGTGCTGAAAAGTTCCTTCAATAGGTGTAATTTTTAATTCCCGCCCAATACAATCCCTTTGCGAAATCAATTCTTTTTGCTCCATTAGCAAATTGTAAATCTTATCGATTTTCTCAATAGTTTCTGCGCCGTCTTTTCCGAAAAGAAATTCGGCACGTGATTCGCATTCTGTTTTAGTAATTTCCTCTTTAGGCATTATCTCTGATAGTTTGATGATTGGGAGGTTTTTCCATGTTGCTTTCGTTGCGCCACCCCATTCTTCTTTTTTAAAATATTTGTAATAGAAATTTGCGGACGCTGTAGGTATGGATTTATCCTCAGGAAACGCCTCTTTCAAAACATCCCTAAGCAAATCCAGATTATCACAATCCTTTTCTATTTGATGCGTTCCGTGACGAACGGCCTCAACTGCTGCTTTAAACGGCATTTTAGCATAATCTTTCATTAAGTCGATAACCTTTGAAAACGCAAGTCCATTTGCTTTGAACTTAAGATAGCCTGATATTATTCCTTCCTTAGTTACTTTCTCGAAGGTCATTTCTTTAGGACTTAATGAAACTATATCGTCTTTGTATAGTTTAATGATGCTTCCGTCCGATTGTGTTAGTCTAAAATAGTTTTTCATAATGTTATTTTTTAGTGGTTAATTTTTTAGTTTCATATCCCAGTGCTTTTGATCCTTGAACTTTTATATTTTGCCCTCTAGCAGACGTTACAAAAGTAGGTTCGTGTAATTCTAAATTAAACCCTTTAGACTTAGACATAAATCGACACAAAGCCTTTCCTATTTGTTCTTCAGAATTTGCTTTCTCATCGTCTATCCAAAACTCGCCTTCATAGTAAGTAATATCCATAATCCTAATTATTTATAAAACGCGAAAACCCGACAAATTAGAGGTTCGTCGGGTCACGGTTTCAGAAGTTAAACTATTAATTCAACTCTGTATATCGTACAATTGGAATCCCTCTAATATTCCGCTTGTTATGTTTCAGTAGACAATATTACTAAACATTTTCCAATGCCGCAACAAAATCAACAACATTTGTATATGTGTTGCCGTTTATTGTTACTTTTTGGTAGGGTTGTGGCTTGTTAAGTAAGATATTTTTTACATCGAATAACGAAACTAATCCGTATTCAGATACATTAAATCTAAATTCACCGTAAGGCGTACCGTTAATCAGTACAAATTCGCCCGATCTTTCAACGGCAATGAAATCAGGTTCATTTTTACGCCAGCCTATTATTTTTAAAAAACCGCCTCGGATATTGTACTCGGACTTCTTAATAAATATTTTCTCAATTCCGTTAGGCGTTTGAACCCGAATAAACCCGAATTCCGTTTCCTGTAAGCGTTCCAACTCAACAACCTCTTGCAAAGTTGCCGATACGGTCGTATTTATTAATTCAGGTCTTAAAACCGCTGTTTTCAATGACGAAACAGGGATTTCTTCATTTTCCTGATAAAATCGTTCGTTTCTGAACTTAGTCCTGGCAAGTCCGTTGTTTTTAAATGATGTTGTGCGAATGATTCCGGTCGGATCATACATTGCAGCCGCGGCTAACCAACTTTCCCATTCAATAATATTCCTGCGTGGCGAATGAAGCAAGTTTCCAAAGTTATCACCGTTCTGGATGTTCTCAACTATCATTTCTTCATCGGTCCTGTTCACAAATGAAACGCCTGTGATTGTGAATTGAAAAACCACATAACTTTCGCTATCCACTAAAACGCCTGTTGTAATTGGCTGCAACACCAAAACAGTATTTGAAATACTCAGAACCCGAAAAGTACCGCCATTGATTGTGTCGGACAATATGAAAAAGTCCTGACCAACTGAAACGCCTATCGTGTCCCACGCAAATGATGTGTTGTTTGAATCGGTTGAAGTGTTGAGCAATTCCAAATTTCCGTTAGCCGTACGCATCAATAAAATAGCACCGTAACGCCTAATGGTCCCAGGCTCCAATGGAACAATATCGTAAACAAATACTTTAGTATCATTTTCCAAAGATGTAGTGTTTTTGGTGTTCACACCGTCCCGCCTTGCCTTTTCTCCCGCAAATGGATCGCGAATGATATTTAACTCAATCTCTTTGGTGTTTAGAGTTCTATCGCTTGGCAATGATTTCTGTTGGTCGGTATGTATCGCATCTGTTGTATTCTTTTCGTTGTCGCCTTGCTCGTAAGTGGAATATCCGAACTCAAACGTATTTACCGCATATTCATCGTCTTTAGTTTCGGTAAAGTCAACCGGATACGCTTGTAAAAACCCGCCCATATCGTAACTCCTGAAAAAATCATCGTAATGCTGAATTTTTACACCAGAATTCGCCAATTGATACCAGAAATTTACTTCTTTTAAATCGTCATAAATCTTTTTGAAGTCAATCAAAAACGGTTTGTCTATGAATTGACGAATCCCGTATCCATTAAAAGCTATTTGGTCGTAATATTTACCGCCAGGTTCAAATTCAGGAATCGAAACAGCTTGACCATTGATTGATTTAACCGCCTGTTTGAACAAATCGCCGTATCGAACGCCTGAAATAACGCTGTCAAATGCGGTTTGCGTTGCTGTGATTTGGAATGTAGACTTTTGAACTGACCAACTCGTGCGGGTGTTTAATGTAGTACCGTTTGAAACGTCCTGAAATATTACCGAAACGCCACTACTCAAAAGCACGGACAGGAATTCACCGAAATTGTAACCGCTGCTATCTGTTTCCCCTAAATGCTCAGTATCCCAAGATAATGCCCAAATAATCGAAATGCAGTAGTCCTTTGGGCAATCCGGTAAGTCCATATCCAAGGTAGGCGGTAAGTGGAAATTCTGGTTTGTGCGCCCGTACAATGACTTTTTATATATTTCCTGATTCCAAATTGCGCTGTCCGGCGTAAGTTCATAAGGATCTAAAGAGCAAAGCGCATACACCCTGATAAAGCACTCTGATTGATCCGTTGATGCAGGAAACGAAACCCTGTAAAAGAAGTCGATATCTAAATCGAAATGTATTTTTACATTGGTTAGGTTGGTTTGCGCCCGAATGTACTTGAACTGTCGTCCGGCCGCTTGTGCATCACCAAAACCGCCTAATGCTTCGAAAGGAACTAACGAATCCTCAATGCCAACCGTCGTTAAATAAGTCGCCAAATTGAAATAAATACTACCTCCGGCCAATAATAGATAACTTTGTCTTTGCTCCCAAACACTAACACCTGTAACGGGTTTTGCCTTTAAAAGCATTTTAATCGGTTGCAGCGGATCAATTGGCTTTCCGGAAATGTCCTTATTGGAATAAACATCGATTTGAGTAGTTTCCCGGCGTTTTATTTTTGCTCTTTCGGTATTCTGTACCACTTGGCATTTAATAGCGTCTTTGCCGATTTCGGCACCGATAAAATCCAACGCCCCGACCGTTTTGAAAGTCGAACCTTCCTCAACCTCAAACTCAATATCTGCGTTCCAACCGTATTTCTTATTGTACAATTCCAACCATTCAAAACCCATTGTCATTTCCATAACAACAGTACCATCCGGCAAAACCTGTTCCTGTTCAGCAGGGTCGAAAAAACCCCTGATAAATTTAATATCAGTTGTTTCACTTGCAAATGAAATATTCATCCCGTAACCTTCACGTTCATTTGTGATTACCATTCCGGCATCGGCTTGCATCGGCTCTGTAATCCTTATGCGGCCGGGTTGCTCTTCATTCTTGAAATTTAAGTGGAATATTTTCATGTGAATATTTGTCTGATATTTCTGGCGGCGCAATTGGCTTTATACAATTTTTTATTGTTTACGATGATGTAAGATTTCATTTCACCGTCTGAAATTTCCATGCCGCCAACTGGTTTACTATCAATGCTGTTTTTAACGCCATTCAAAGCGGATAACAATTGCGTATTGTCATTGTTCAAAGTGATATTTGGACTCGCCGAAATTCCGTTATTGCTCAAAATATTATTCAGTCCATTATCGAACATTAACGCCTTACTTTTTTCATGGGTTAAAATCTTATCGCCTTTTTCCAACATTCTTAAATTGGCTCCTTTTTTTGATCCGGTGCTTTTAATATTTCCGTGTTTGTCTGTATGGATTTCAGGGCCACGTTCATCTACCCAAGCATAACCGCCCGGAGCGTTGTCCGTACCTTTGAAAAATGAAGGCGGCTGCGCTGCGTTAATTGCTGCCAATTGCGTTGCTCCCACTGCGGCGGCGAATATAGACAATGCAATACCAGCATAAATGTTTTTAGCCGTTGCCAATGCGCTAATAATCGCTTGCGCTGTATTAATAATTACGTTGAAAACAGCAATCTCTTTGGCAGCTTGCGCTTCACGCCTTTGTAATTGTTTTCTCTTTTCATCGTAGTCCCTTTCGACTTGCTCTTTTGCCGCTGCTGATTCCCCTGCGAATAAAATAGCAACATTCTTTTCCTTTTCCAATCTTTCGTAAGCAGCGTCGAAATTTTCCTGACTTGCGCTACTGATTAGATTAAACGCCTCTTGAAACGCTTCTGTAATTGCTAAGGCGGTAGCGGCTCCATTTTCACCAAAGCCTTCAATTTCATCATTTAGTATTTTAAATATTGTAGGCGCTCCGGCATCGGAAAAGAAACCTTCTGAAAAGCCTTTTATATAATCAGCAATTGTTTTTTTAGATTCTTCTAATAATTTTTTATTGTATTCTTCTTCAGTTTCTAACTGCTTCTTTTTAAATTCCTCCCAATCATTGACTAATTTATCCAATTCTTCGGTCGGCAAATATCTTTCGGCAAAACCTGAACCGTCATTGTTTCCCGTTAATCTACCGTTTTTTTCTCGATCTTCACGAAAAGCATCATTACGATCAGTTTGTATTTTTAAAATTCGGTCTTGATGTTCTTTTTCTGCCTTTTCTTGGGCGGTTCTGAAATTATTTGCGTCAATAGCTTGTAAATCTTTTGATTTTGCGTGTAAACGAATATTCTCTAAAAATTGTTGCGTAGCGATTGCGATTTCTTTATCAGCAATCATCTGGCTTAAAGCTATTTTATCATCTGCATATTTCGCTTCGTCTTCTAATCTGGTTTCGATTAAAAACTTTTGACGCTCCAAATCTGAAATCCTGCGAGCTGATGCGTTTTTAAGCAGTTCTTCTCTAAGTTTTTCTAATGCTTTACGCTCTTTATCGGTTAGATCAATGTTGGTTTTTGTATTTTTTTGAATATTAGCGTTTAAAACTTTATTAATTGCGTCTAATTGACCAGCGGATCCGTAAGCGTCATTGTTAGCCACTTTTATAAGTTGGTATAGTTTAAGTCTTTCTTCAGTAGTCAGTTTTTCAGTGGTATATCTTTTTAGCAAAGAATCCCTTAAAGCATTGTTATCTGCTAACTCCTTTTCTATTATTGGCTTTCTGATTTGAGCCTGTGCTTTAGCTCCGTCACCCAAGGCCTGTAAAGCATCCAATTCCTGAGTGTACAATGAAGTTCTATAAGATTGCAAATCTTCTTTACGCAATTCTGAGTCCGATTTAATTGCTTTATTTATACTGTTAAGCATATTCGCAAAACCATTAGTAGACCTTGCGAAAAGTCTTGATATTGTGCCGTCCCCGTCGTTTAGTTCCCGGATAAATTCTTTCCACTCATTTGTTAATCTGTTTTGAGAAGCGGCAAGCGTATCGATGTTTTTAATAGTATCTAAGTTATAGGTTCTTCCCAATTCCCTAGCCATTTCCGGCAATATTTCAGCCGATAAAATCTTTCCGTCTTTCATTAACTTTGCGAAAGACGCTTCAGTAACTTTTAATTCCGGATGCAATTTTTGATATGCCCTTGTTGCTATTCCAACCGCTCCGGGCAATGCATCGCCTAATTGACCTCTTAGTTCTTCTGCTTGTAGGGTTCCTTTTGACATCATTTGTCCTAACGCTATAAACGCCCTGTCTTGGTTTTCTATAGAAAGTCCTAATACAGAACCAGCTTTAGTAAAAGTTGAAAAAATATCTTCAATCTCTTTTACCGCCAGTTTATTAGACGCAGAAACATAAAATTTAGTATAAGCAGATTGTAATGCATTTATTTCCGCTCCGTTCGCCGCCGCTGTTTGTGATATAAATTCCTGCGCTCTCGCGTATTCGGCAGTGGTTCCTGTAACTTGCTTTAATGCCAAATCCAAAGATTGCTGAGCTTTTACATTTTCGTATATATTGGTTGTGATAGCAGCAATAGCGGCAACTCCGGTTACTAACCCAAACGCTCCAACCAAATCCTTTAATCCTAATATAGCTGCCCTTGGATAATTACCTACGTTTCTATTAAACCTGCCGACAGCTCGATCCGCAAGTAAAACACGCCTGTTAAGATTATCAAATTCTCTTTGAGCGGCTCTTATCTGCGCATTACTTGCCGTTTGGCTTGCGATTAAATCCTGTAGGGTTCTGGCTGCTCTAGCCTGTTGAGCAGATAATCTTTGATACGCACCTGCTAATGTAGAGTTTATAACAGCTGACTGTCTAGCATTTCGGTTTAATATACCCTGATTTACGGCTTCCTCTGCGGTTTGCTGGGTTCTTTGTCTTTGAACGGCAGCAGCAGAAGTATATTGACGCTGTAATCCTGCTAATGCGTTTTGTTGCGCCAATAACTGTTGGGTAAGTGCGTTTTGAGCGTTTCCGCTTGCTCCTGGAGTATTTTGCCCAGACATTAATTGGTTGAGTTTTTTAACATTCTCAATACTCGTTAAAACAAGGGCATTCCCTTCTTTTAGATCGGCCAAAGCGTTCGGGGAAAGGAAATCAATAAAACCGTCGTTATTTGCCATTTTTTAATTGTCTTAATTTTGCGTCCTCTGCCTTTTTATGTGCTAATTTTACTAGTTCAACATATTTGGGCAGCATCATTTTTTCGTCTAAAGTACGTCCGTGAGATTCTTCCAAAGCAACTATATCGGCGTAATAATTGAAAACTACTTCTTCGGATTCTTGTTGCAATTGAGTTAATTCAGTCGTTAAAATAGAAATTTCATCGTTTATAATGCCAATTTCTACGTTCATAACACGCTCAATCTCTTGCAGCGTGTCGCTTTCTAAATCGAAAGGACTGTCTAAAAATGAATTTATAGCATCAATTTGCTGTTTTCTAAAATCTACAAAAACCGGATGCATCCATAAATTTTCAGGAGTTTTCCAAGTGAATTCAATTACAGACACAATAGAGTGTTTTTTTGCGTTTAAAACAGCTAACTCATTACGTATTTCTACATATCTAACAGCATTCTTATTGTCTAGTTTAGCAAAAAAAACATCATAAATAGCCAAATACAGATTTTCCAACTGATCAGTACTAGCGGAAGGCTTAGGTCGCATTAACTGAAAATTCTCAGTACTCCTAACGTCAAAAAAAGCTTTTGCCGGAAAAACATCGTAAGAATGATACTTACAAATCGGCTTATTTAAGTCTATTTTTAATTTCTCTGACAAAATTTGGCTGTATTTTTTCTTTTAGAAATAGATTGAAAGTGTTTTGGTTTAGTCCGGCAATATCGGTTCCATATTTACTGAATAATGATCGTGCTTTTTGGTCACGGAATCCAAACAAATATTTCCCGGCGCTCGGTCTTTTTAAATAAGCGGAATTTATAAAATCTCCTGTCAGGATTAAATCTACATCACCCCCCGCTAATGGATTCTGACGCTGTTTAAGCAATGAATAAGATCTGCTTCTATAAGTTCCAATTATCGAACTGTTCGGACGATCACCTCGCTTAAATTCATTTTCCTTTAGCGTTACCAGATCGTCTTGGTACGGCACTATTTCCTTTTGCACTATTTCCCGGAGTGTCGTTATCGACAACAGGCTTTGCAACTTCTGTTGGAACTGTTTTGGCGATTGTCTGCTCATTTTTTTTGTCTTTACATCCTTGGCACTCGCCGTCTTTATCCGGCCTGATTGCTTTTAGAAATTCATCAATCAAAACATCGTTTGTCTGGTTGGTGTTTTTCTTTATCCACTCCTTTTTTTTGGCGCACGATTGAGCTAAAAACCAATCGGCATCCGATCCGAATATTTGTACATTAAATATTGTCATAATACTAATTTTTTACGTTGTTTCAAAGATATTAAAAAAGCCGTTACGATATGCAACGGCTTTAAACTTAATCTAACTCAAAATCTTTTAAGCTACCGGAGTAATCACTTCCGTTTGTCCTTCGTAAAAACGTGGTGAATTAACGCCCACTTTAGCCACATCTACCGGCGGTGTTGCCGTTGCGTCTGTTAAGTAAACTACTACCGGAGTAGAAGTTGTAAGCGTTGCGGTTGGCGTAATTTCCCACTCTTGCGTAGCCGGATCTTTAGTGACCGTTCCGTCAATAGGATCGGCAACTCCTGAAACCGTAATCCTGAAGTTGGCAGCCGCAAAACCTGAAATTGAATCTGTTGGGTTTCTCAACCAAGGTGTTTTTACGTAAATTGCGTTTTCTGAAACATCAGCGCGCCCAGTCATTGCAACGTCAACAATGTTGTTAATCTCCGTGTTCGGGTTAAAGTTCAGGTTCGTAAGGAAAATTCCCTGCGTGTTGTACTGAAGCAAATCAACCATCTGGTACATGATGCGTGTTTGCTGAATAGCTGCATCTGTTGCGTCCTGAACGGTCAAAACTTCATACATTCCAACATTGAATCCTGAAATAGTTTGCCCGTCTTTCGATAAAGCTACTCTCAACGATCCGTCCTGAAAGATTTCAATAACCGAAGTATCATTGTACCCGGAGTTCATAAATGCGCCCGCATGCCATTCATACCCTTTTTTAAAGATACTCGTAACCACCGGCAATGCACGTGTAGTTACCGCCTGGATTTGCAGTGAACTCGTTTCTGTTGTCGGATCTGCCGTTTCGGTCGTAACCCCGAATGCGCCGCTAAAGAATTTTGCAACGCCTTGTTGCACTAAATTGTTCCAATACGCCTTGTCAAAAGCGTCTGTAATCGGAGCGGACCAACCTAAAGGTAGTTTGATGTGTCCAATTTTTTGCCCCGGTGTAGCAATACAATTGCCAACTCCAATGTTTCCATTTTTACCGGAGCAGTCAATACCTATAACTGTTGCCATAATATTATTTGTTTTTAATAAAAGTTAATAGTGTTGATGCATTGAAAGTTTTCATTTAAAAGCAAGGTGCATTCTAAAATAATAACATTCCAATGATCGATAGTTTTTGTTTTTCCTTCCCGTTCGTATTCGCTGTAATTGGCTTCTCTATAAACTGAATATTTTCTTCCTTCCGGTTGTGTTACTCCTGACCTTTCGAGAGCCTTGATAACATTTTCCAATAACGGATTTAGAAAGTTTACAAATTCGGTATCCCATACAATCGGGTTCATAGACGTTTTGTGTTCTGAACTTTTAGCAAGTATCAACTTAATGTCACGGGTTAAATCTCCCGCTTGCATTTCGTCTTTACTACCCTGTACCAACCAAATAAGCGGTGTTGTATTTCCGCTTTCCTGCTTCATGTACAAATTCAAATCATCCTGACCACCCCAATGATACTTAACCGGAATACTCGTTTCCCCTCTATTCACATCCGTATAAACCACATCAGGAATCTGGCTGAATATTTCCCTTAAAAGTGTTTCGACTACTATCATAATCCTAACTGATTTTTAACGTCGTAAACGTACAATTCGCAGTCCGGATAATCGGTAGCGTTTTCAGATAAGAACTGAAGCAAAGAAACATCGTTGTTGTTGTTTCCGAAATATCCGACATAATATCCGTCGTATTGCGGAATACCAACGTGGTAAACATTGCCTACTCTTCGAGAACAGTCCGAACCCTGATACATTTCTAAAAACGAATTCCAAACCGTTGTGTACTTTTGGGTTGAGTTCACGCCTCTTGCGTTTTTCGCCTCGGCTTTCACTTCCCCAACACCACTTTGATAAGAAACGTTTTCTTCCAGGTAAAAAGGGAAACAGTAATTAGCCAATACAGAACCTTTGTAAGTGCCTTCGGTAAAATATAATCCTTTCCATCGCTTTGCAACACCATCAACCGTATAATTACATCCGGTGATTAAATTACGCCACTTTGTCGGAACCGGATCTACTGCCGGAATTTCCGGGACAGCGGGTAATTTTCCGTTAACCAGAAAACTATCCATTTCCTGAAAGTTGGTCACTCCAAGTGTTTTGACTAATAACAAACGACACTTTTCATCGATGATTCTATTCAGAGCCGTTAAAGACTTTGAATTTGCTTCATCGAGATTGGAAACTTCAATCTTCCCGATAAAAAAAGTGTCGTCTATTAAATATGGCATTGGGTTACTTTGCTAAAGGTGTTTTTTTACTTGCCGGAAGGTCAATATCACGATCTCCGTCCAACACTTCTTGCGTCTGAATTTCAGTAAGCAAGTTTTCTGCTGAACTTCTTTCAACAACTTTGTTTTCCCAACCTGAAGCGATCAGCCCCTTTTGCTCAAACAAAGCCGCAGTAGTGGGATGAACTTTGTCTTTTTCTCCTTCTTTGTAGTATTCATTCGCTTTCACGATTGTAACTTCTACCAGGTCGAAATGACTGTTTCCTTTATACGCCGCCTGAGCTGCTTTTGTTTTGCCTTTTTCGGCTTCGCTCATTACGCTTTTTGTCGTAACGGCTTTCTCTTTTTCTTCTGCCATGATGTAAATTTATTAAGCGGTTGCGATTGCGGTTTTTGTCGCTGCAAATGTTGATTTGATGAAGGCGATTTTCTCGTTCTCATAAATCCACAAGTGGTAACGGCTTTCCCCAATGATTGTGTACATATTCGATTCAAAATCAGAAACGATGTTGGCCGCTGTTGCGTTTCCAACAATACCTTGTCCGATTCTGATAGAGAATACTTTGTAAAGTTCCCGGTGCAATTTCTTCCAATCCCCAACAATGTAAGTTCCGGCAGGAACGGTAACACCGTCAGCAACTTCAATCAATTTAACGCCAGAAACAGTTGTTCCGTCAGGCATTGCGAAAGGAGGGAACACATACTGTTTTGTTGTGTCCTTAGTCGCTCCCATTGCGTACATATCACTTGAAGCGATAAGCGCAGCATTTGGCCTGTAACGTCCTTTCGATGCAATTTTGATTGCGTAAATCGCTGCCCTGATTGCATCGTAGTTGTTTGGCGTGTCTGTTGAAGCAGCCAATGATCCGGCAACAAAAGCAGGAGCGAAAGCAGCAACAGTTGTGAAAATATCACTTTGCACTGCGATATCGTGCTGATAAGCCAATTCGTTACGAATAATCGACATGATAAACGGAATATCGTCCAAAGCCTCTTCTGAGATTTTAGTACGTCCGGCCATTTTTCTCGCCTGGCTGTAACGCAATACAAAAGAAACAGAAATAAGCGGTTTCAATGCGCCTTCTGCCGTGATTGCCATTGTACCTTCAGTCGGCTGTTTGTCCATGTAGGCAATAGTCGCTTTGTTGGTTGTACCGTTTGAAAGGTAGTTGATAATGTACTCTTCGGCACGAACATCGTCAGCGTAAGACGTTACTTGTTGGTAAACGTAACTGATAGGCGTTGCGTTCGGTTGAGAAATTGCGCCTGTGGTCATTGTAACCGGAGCTTTCACAATCATTTCCAACTCATAGGCATTGTTACCCATTGCTTTGGCTTGCTCTTTTACTTTAGGCAAGAATTCAACCAATCCTTTTTCGATAGCGTCAAGGATGTTGTTGTCAGCGTTGCCAGATCCGAAAAGCAAATTGCTTTCTTTGATTTGGGCAAGTTGTTCTTTGAGTTCTTTAAACTCAGCAGGATTTACACTTTGTTTCAATTCCAAAGCTTTTACCTGTACTTCGATTTCTGTTTTCTGACTTTCGGTAAGTTCGAGTTTCAAAGCGTCTTTTGCTTCTTTAATCGATGCTTCTAAAAGTCCTTTTTCGTGTGCGGCTTTTTTCTCGGCGTAATCGTCGAGCTGAGCCTCTGTGGACGCTTTTAGTTCAGCTTGTTTTAAATACTTAAATTCCATGATTTTTAAAGGAAATTAGCGTTAGTAAATTGTTTCTGACTGCCTTTTAGCGGGTCTGTTTCATTTTCAGAGTGCTGTTGCGGCTCCAATATCATTGATTTTAATTCTTGTAATTTTGTTTCCAACAGTTTACCGTATTCGTCGGTATAGTTCCCAAATGACAATTTCAAAGTAAGAGTTTCAATTAACTCGGTTACGTCTGTATCTGATTTGATACCATGCAAAGGCGTATTGCTTACCGCCCCAAATAACAAAGTACTGTACTCGAATTGTTTGATCTCGGCAAAATCCCTGCCGCCTTTGTCGTTTTTAGTGTATTTGCCAGATACCGCCATAAAACCGTGAGAGTGTTGCAAAGAACGTCCGTGTTCCTGGCTGAATTTATAATCAGCCAACAAGTCAATACCTACTTGTTTGTTCAGGTTTAATTGACTTTCTACGATCCCGGTTTTTGGATCTTTAGCGATTGGCAATCCGACAAACGTACTCATACCTTTCTGATGATCGATTAGGTGTACCTGTTTGCTCTCCGTCCACGTCTTTGACAAAGAACCTGTCAGCAAACGGTCGTTATCGCTATCGTATTGGTCAAACTGCGTAATGCCGATAATAACGATTCCTTTTTCGGTCACGTCGTTAACGGTGGTTTTGAGGCTTTTTGTTATCTTGTTCATCTTCTTTTGGTATAAATACGGTCTTTTCAGACTTTTTGACTTTCTTGTGTGTTTTGCTGTTGGGTGCTTGCGACTCTGTTTGCTGTTTCATAATTCAATTCTCTTAATTCCAAATCCAACATTTCATTAATCTGATCCATTGTGACCCCGGCTTTCATATAATTAAGCAGCGTTTCAGATTTTATTTTATCCGTTTCGGCTCGTTCTTTGGCGAAAACCTGCATGAATGGCAAATGTTCCCAATCAATTAGGATTGTTTTTTTTCTATAATCAAAAAAGTTTGCAAAAGAACCAAACCAATTGTTTCCTTTTGGCTGTAAACAGTAAGAAACGAATGCCCCTCTTGCCTTTTCCTGGTTCTCATACGTTCCGCTGTTAAACGCTTCTAAAACGTCTTTAGGGTGATTGTACATTGATCCTATTACAAAATAATCATTCAGATATGCATCATCAAGCTTTAAGGCCGCCATGTCTGATACAAATCTTTTAATATCTACCATGGACTTAATAGCATGAACTCTTTTACGCCCGTTCATTTTGCTTTCAATATCTCGCTTTTCCGTTTCACCCATCGGAAGCTGGTCTATGTTTTCAGGATCTTGTTTTCCCGCAACAATGAAATTACCTGAATACCTTAGGTTTATGTTTTTAGCGTCTAATGCAGCTTCAGAGTTCGCTATAACTTTATACAAAGCGTCTATTCTGCTATTGCCGCCAAACCAGTTCCCAACACCGTTGGTTAAGTCTGGGTTGTGAATTATGTATTTCCAAGGCAAACTTTGAGCTGTTCCGTCAGCATATCGATATTCAATGTTAAACTTTTCAATTGTTTCAATTGTGTTTTTACTTAGAACAATCTTATCCTGATAAGTCAACATTTCAGTAGGAAAATTCATCTTATGATTTTCCAAAACATATAATACATTGTCCTCTGTTACTATGCGGCTGTCGCAATAAACATAAGAATTACCTATCATATGCCAAAACATCCACGTCCACTTAAATAACTCCTCATCTTGAAACGGGTTCGGATGTTTAATCATATCAAGAAACGGATCCGGTATTGATTCTCCGTTTTCGTAAACATAAACCTTGCCTAAACTAAATAAATCACATTGTAAACAAACAACCTTTAAAAATGCTGGATTACTAAAAATAACTTTTAGCTTTTCAACATCACTACTGATAGATTTAAAATTCGTGCTTCCGTTAATCTGATCGTTTACGTACATCACAACCTCGTCGAGCGTAGGAATTCCGAACGTCCTGGCGATTGTGTTCTGAAACCAATTCATTATTTACCAAAGTAAAAAACCGCTGCCGACAATGAAGCCGGTAGCGGTAAATTAATATTGAATTGATCTCTCATACATTCGGGATGATGCATCTTCACATCAGTTAAGGGCAAATATAATCAAATATTTTTAATTACGCCTAAATCGAATAATTTTTGTACAACATAGGCAATTTCGTCAATATGGTGATTATCCTGGTCTACAGGTTCTTCCTGGATCACTCCGAACTTATCTTTAGCATAACAGAAGTTCTCTTGTTCATACTCAATATTTTTACTGCAATCGGTGTAAAATATATTCATTCCTTGCAGTGTTCCGATCCGGTCTAACAGCTTGCTTTTTCCACCAACAGCAACAGCGTACTCCCACCCAGCTTTTCTTAACGCTTTAATTTTGTTTGGGCGGTTATTGTCGCAAACAACAACTGCATTTTTGCTCACGCCTAATCTGTTGAATTTCCAAGGCACTAAACCATCTTCATCAATTCCATTAATTTGATGCAATTCAGCAGGGGATAAATTGCGCCTAATTTCATTCTCGCTTGCGTAATTCAGTTCGTGAACGTAAAGATTACCATCGTGGTATTTTATTTCTCCTACCGCCCAAGGGTCAACCATTCCCCAATCCGAACCATAGTATTTGGTTTTGTCTATTTTTAAATATTCATCGTAAGGTATAGCCTTCCAATTGTAAATTCGTCCTTCTACCTGTCCCACTTCCCCCAGACCGTAAACCCGCCACATATTCGCCCAATATTGGTTTATTACAACTCCGCTGTCGTCGTAAATATCTGGATTAAAATCTCTATATCCTTTTTCTCGATACCTCAAGATTTCGCCTTTCTCTTCAGTACTTAAGAACTCATTATCTATAAATGTTAGTTTTATAAAATCGCAATCATCCCTGGTCATTACTTCGGTGTGAAACCAAAACTTTTTATTAGGATTGAAATCTATAATTACCCTCTTGGCTCTTGAAGTAAGCTCACGATAAGTGTCGAATTTCGATTTGTTGCCTTCGTTCACAAACATAATATCCGAACGCAATCCCTTTCCAATATCAACCTTATCGAGCCCTAGGAATTTAATAAAACTGCCGTTAGGAAATCGGTAAAGCGTGCCGTCAGTAAAATATTCTTTCTTGAATAAGTTAAATGACTGCATTACCTTAACAAAGTCTTTAATTACGGTAATCCGCATTTTAGACAATTCGTCAGAAGCTATGTAAATTTCTTTGTTTGGATTTCCTGAAGCGTGATTAATCAGAATTATTAAAATGGAAATTGTCTTTCCTGCTCCCTGACCGCCTTGTATACCCCAAATCCGCTTTCTTAACGCCGATATCTTACGTAGTGCTGTCGTTGTCTGCATCTGATAACGGATCGTTGTTTAGAACAGGTACATTTTGGTTTATGTTTTCGTTTACGGTTTTAGATCCGTTCAACCTGTGCGCTTCTTCATCGGTGCAAATAAGTTTCATTAAGGCGATTTGCAAGGCTGGCGCTTCGGCATCTTTCCACTTCTTTCGCATTTGAGATTTGGCAAAAACACGGTTTTTATCCAACATTCCTTTTAGTTCGTTAAGTTCGTTAGAATCAACCTGGAAAAAATCGTAGAATGTAGGCTTTGTTAGTGGCAATAACGAAACAATATCTTCGATGAAATATAAGTTTTCATCTTCGATTAATTGCTTTGCGTCTGAGAATATTTTTTCTTTATCGTAGGCCATACAGCAAATATACAATTATTTTCTTTCCAAATTCACTACCCTTAAAAATTCATCACTTCCGATTACTCTTAAAATCCAATGCGTTTGATCTCGTCCGGAAATGTAGACTTGTTTGCCTTGGTAGGTGAAAGGCGTTTCGTTGGATGGTATTTGGTTGGTAGGTCTGTTGATGTTCATTTGTAATCAGGTTCTCCGCACTCAATGCAGCTGTCGTTATTTTTGCAATTCAACCTATCGCAATGTTTGCATTTTACTAATCCGTTATTTTCATCAACAAGGTGTCTATTTGATGTGAATTGTATCACGCCTTTTTGCTCCAACCATTGGACGTGTTTTGCGAGTAGTTCATCAATGCAATAAGCTGGGGAATCATTGAGTATTGGGTAAATAATATAATCATTCTGTTTGAGTTCAGGCAATTCTTTATCCAAATACTCCCGTGCGTTTTTTAGGTCTTTTTCTTGGTTTTTCATTGTGTTATGATTTTTAAATATATCCGTTAATAATAAATTTGAAATGCTCCAAGGATCTGCAAATATGATATTCGTATCCAAGATTTTCTATTTTATTCTGGAATGTTACTTGATCTGTTTTTTGAAGTCCGTTTATAGTTTTGTTTTCGATAAATAAAACCGCCGACTTTAAAACAACGATCAAGTCCGAAGCGCCTTTGCAAATCACAAAAGTTTTATCTTTGTAGGTTGCTTCATTTGGGACCGGGACAATAACCCCTAATCCTTTTCTTTCTAATTCGTTTCTGAACCATTGAATTTCTTCTATTTGTAAAGTATGCTCTGTCATATTAAAACGGAATATCGTTATCTTCTTCTTTTGTCGGACCGTAGCTAATCCAACGTGTTGAATGAGTTCTTCCGGACTGTGTATCTAATTTATAGTATTGACCAAAATTTTCAAGCCATTGAGTAAATTTTCTTTGACTAAGAAATTTCTTATAGTCTTGGTATTCATTTGTAAATTTTATAAAGTACTCGGTTTTATCAAGTCTTATATTCATCGGTATATTTTCCGTGTCTGCGGACCATTCATAAAATTCGTAAGAAGTTTCCTTAATAAATTTCCTGACTTCCAAATTATTAAAATCGTGTTTTACCAATCCATTTTCTAAATAATACTGAACACAATTAATCATATAATTATCAAAACGTAACCATTCATCTTCGGTCCAATCAGAAAAAAGCATGTGACCAAATTCGTCTAAAGGCGTATGTTTGAAATTAAAATATGCAGACATTTCAACCTCAAATTTTCTGCGCTCATGAGAACCGCCTAACCCTCCTAAAGTGTAATTTGTAGTGATTAATATTTTTGGAGACTTTTCCACGGGAATTGAAATTGCATCTTGTCCTTTGTATTCTAAGGTAATACCCTCGGTTATTAGGGAAAATAAAGATTCGAATGAAAAGTTCTTTTTAACATCATCAAAAACCAAAATCTGTGTATCTGTGCTAACAGTTTGATACGGGAAAGACTTTGTAAATTCGAATGTTTTTCCATCAATAGAAGCTACCTTTTTCATGTTTTTTAAAGCATTCCAAAACAAACCCTTGCCAGATCCTCCGTTTGGATTTTCAGAAACAGTTTCGTCATTAAAAATAATTGCTTTATTGTTTGCAGAGGTTTTAAAAGAATGTAGCAAATACCCTATTACTGATTTAAATGAATTATATTTTTCTACCGACTTACCAGATATAAGCCAAATAAATTTTCTAAATTCTGCTAAGTGATGGTCAGACTTTTTAAAATCACGGTTTATTATTTGACGTTTCCAAATATAACCGTCAACATCAATATAATCTATTTCTTCAACTTTGTCTTTTGTTATTTTAACAACGCAATTTTTGAAGTATAAATAACACTCGTTTATCGTATCTTCTTTTATTTTTACGTCAGTAGTCGATAGCATTGAAAGAAAGTCATTTTTAAAATATCCGGTATTTGAAGCCATAAAATCGTATGGTCCATAACCAATATTTTCACGGTCCAAAATATCGTTTAAAACAAAATCTTTTATCCTTTTGTCATTGGTTTCTTCCAGAAGATTTTGCTCCTTTTTTATAAAAGTAAATGTGCTTGAATTTTCTGAAGGGTAGTATTTAAAGAAATTTTTTTGCTCCAACCAGAACTTAAATTTGTGAGTGCTTAGAACAATAGATCCTTTGTCGTTATAAAACCAAAATTCATCAACGTCCAGACTTTCTTTTAATTTTGAAATATCAACATCTTTGTGATGCTTTTCAATATCTTTTTTTGATTTTCCGGACCTGATCATTTTTTCTATTTTTTCTTTTGTAACGTGGTCCTCAAAATGCTTCGTGCCTGGTTGCGTAGATTTAGAATATGAACTTTTTATAATCGATTCAATTTCTTTTTCCTTGCCGCCGGAGTTGAACTTTAAGCACTCGTGAAGAGCATCGCTTTTAGATATACCAAAATCATAAAATGCGCTTGCTAAAATATAAAGATTTGTGTTTTTTTTACCGATAGTCATTCCGTATTTCTTTTCCCACCAAACCAATAATTTTTCGATTATTTGATTATCCGAGGTCATTCTAACAATAGGCTCATAAGTTCCTATATCCTCAATGTTAGGCTCTTCCATTTGTATCCAAACTGAGCTTTCGTGGTTTATGTAAATATCCGGATCATAAGATTCAAAACAAAAACGAGAAACATCGCTTCCGGATTGGTCCCAATTTGGACTGTTATAATATTTTTCTAAAGACTCAAAATACGCTTTGTGATTCTTTGGATCATTAGGTATTTTAACTAAAACCTTTACGCCTTTTTCGCTTGGCGATATCCAAGTTGAAAAAACAAACTCATCTGACAATATTGAATTTTTAAATGAATATGCTTCTTCAGAACTTTCAAATTTATCAAAGTCTAAAATTATTAAACCGGAATGCTCTATTAAACCAGAAGCGGAACGGGACCGAAACTTTCCATTAAAACAAGTTCCCGGAAGTCTTGATTTATTTTTAGCATAATCAGCATCAGACATTTTTCGAAGCTGATCGACAATATCTTTTGATTTACCGGACCTAATGCGCTCCAAGCAATACAACACATTTTTTTGAAACGGATTGTTTGGTTCTGTTACTTTTTTGAATATACTTACGATTGGGTTTATCATAAATTGAAGTGTGTGTAAAAATACAAAACCCGCATAATCCATGAGCCTCTGACCTCTCATTTCATATACGGGTAGTATAATATTTTATTATTTCAGTCAGAGGTATTGCAAATATAGTCAAATCTTTTAAAATACAACGTGTTTTATATAAAAAAAGATATGACGCAGATAAAATACCAATGTTTATAGTACTTTACGATTAAAATTACTCTAAAAGTGACGTATCTTTATCTTTTTTCATTTTTTATTTTCAAAAAAATCAATTTTACCAAAAACACGTTTTTTATATAGTAAGGGTTGAGTACTTTTTTACACACTAAAACACGCAAAATATTCTTACAAAAAAAGCCTAATAAATTAATTATTAGGCTTTTAAATAAATTTACAACTGTGTCACTTATAGCACTTGGCTAATTTTTCTTTTGTTTTTTCTATAAGATAATTGTAAGTCCTGTGGGTTCCAAATTCAAATTGTGCGCTATGCCGATAATGTTTTTTGAAATATTCATGTATTTTGTGGTCTAAAGTTTTCATTCTGATCCTCATTTCGTATTTTTCTTTTGGGACCGAATTTAATTTCCAAAGATCAATATATTTATCTATGAGTATTTTGTAGTAATCATTTTTATTATTTGTGGTCCTTTTTACATATTCTGCTATTTTTCTACCGTCTGGAATAGGTATTTTAGAAACTAGCATTGTTTTCTTTTGCACCTGTTCTAATTCCTTTTCAATCGGACCTCCTGCGCTTTCTTCTTTTATAACGACATTTACATGACCACAGTCGGGACATTCATCTTTTGCACTTCCAATCCAATTATAACCGCATTTATCGCATTGTATTAATAATTCCTTTTTCTTTTTAGCAGGATGCAGACCAATGTTAAATATTTTAAGCCAATCTATATCATCGGACCACTTACCTAAACGAGCTACATTGCCCCCAAGGTCAATCAAAATAAAATGATCCTTAAACATTCCTTCACGAACAGTCCTTGCGCCACGACCTACAATTTGATGCCATAAAGAAAGTGATTTTGTAGGCCTGTTGACTATTATACACTCTACTTCCCGAACATCGAACCCGGTCGTAAAAGTTCCCGTAGAAACTAATATTGCCCCTGCTGTATTTCTAAACCATTGTACGATTTCCTTTCTTTCAGAGGTATCGTTATTTACTGAATCATAAGAGCGAATAGGATATTCTGAAAATGTATCAACCAATGAAATGTTTTGCTTTGTTGAAGCTGTGAAAATCATTGTTTTTTTACCAATTGCCTTTTCTTTATACTCTTCTAAAACATTTAAATCATGCTTTACTGACTCTTCAGCAATCTCATTCTCGTCAAAATCATCGTTACCGGATGCTTCAAGTTTAGAATAATAATCGTAGCAATAAACTACTTCATCAACCAAAGAACCCTCTTCAATCAATTGCTTTATCGGCGGTCCGATGTTTATAGAATCATAAGTTTCAGACATAAGGACCGGAGCTGACCACTTTTCAACATGTTCGTTATAGCAGCATATTTCTCTGGCATCGTATCGTTTTTGGCAATATGAACATTCGTAGTAACTTATTCTCTTGTTTATTATAGGCGTTGCCGTAAACCCTACGCGCTTTGCTTTTCTAAATAATGCAAAGGATTTTACATGAACCTGTTCATGAGCTTCATCGATTATCAATAAATCAATATCGATCTCTATTTTTCGGGACCAAATAGTCTGTGTCATTCCTACGAAAACATTTCCGGACCAATCTGGTTTTGATTTTTGCGTTATTTTTTCGCTTAATATTCCAAACTCTGCTAAAGTATCAGAAGTTTGGTTAACAAGTTCGTCACGATGGACCGAAACCAAAACTTTGCCCCCAGGGTTTCGGACTAGGTATTGCGTTATAAATTCTGACATTATAACCGTTTTACCAGATCCGGTTGCAGATTGATTTAAAACAGAATCGTAAAGTTCTATTTTTTCAAATGTTTCATTTACCATTTTATTCTGGTAATGATATAATTCGTATTTCTTCATAAATAAAAAAACTAATAAATTAAAAGTTCTGACGCTTATAATTTATTAGCCTATTGCTATTATTCACCGTCAGAGGAAATATAAAGATACAAAAAAAGCCGGAGAAATTTCTACAAAACTCCGGCTTTCACCAAACCAAAATCAATTATGAAGTTGGAAAGGTAGGGAAAAATATTAATAATTCATTGCGCTTTCGTAAATTTCAAACCCGCCCGATCTTGTAGGCTTCATGTAGTTATTTATAGTCTGTGTTACGTAGCTGACCGGAAGCCCTACACGCTTGGATATTTTAAGCATTTCAAAGCCGTGGTAGAATAAGTAAATTATTTCGGCTTGCATTAGAAGGGCATATCATCGTGTTCTTCTTCAGTATATGTCTGTCCGGTTGTCGATGTGTATCCGGAAGCCGCTGGTTCCGGAGCCTGAGCCGATCCGGTTTTCTGAACTCTCCAACCTTTAATCGAATTGAAGTATTTGGTTTCTCCCTGAGGATTTACCCATTCCCGACCGCCTAAATTAATGCTAACCGTTACTAAATCACCCGGTTGCAATTTATCAATTAAATCAACTTTGTCTTGAACAAATTCAATCATAATTGATTGCGGGTATTGTTCTTCAGTTGTAATAACCAACTCACGTTTTACGAAACTTGCCGATACTTGTTGCTGCGGCCCAACTACTTTTACTCTGCCTGTGATTTCCATTATAAATTATTTATTTGATTAATTGCCCACTTTTTAAACGCCTCGAATTTCTCCTGAATTTCTTTTGACGTTTCGTTGTTTACCTGAACGGATGGCAATTCAAATGAATTTACCCAAACGCTCAATTGTTTTTTTACCGGAGCTTTAGCGAGTTTATCCGCCTCTTTTTTCTCTGCATCGGCTTTTTGTTTAGCGGCTAATTCTATGGATTTATCCCTTGCATCGTTGATGTCAGAAATGATTTTCTCAAAATCAACATCAGATCCGTTAAAAACTTTATCACCATCTACTTGATAATTAAGTTGAGAGTTTTGAAACCCTTGTAGTGGAACTATAATATATCCTAATTTTTTAAGTCTTTCTTTTCTAACAGAATACCTAACATCTTTCTCTGCCTCAGCTTCTTTCCGTGCTTTTTCTTCAATCGCTGCCTGAGCTACTGCGGCTGCTTTTCGTTCTGCTAAAATCTGCGCTTCTTTTTCTTCGGCTTCTTTTTTCAATCGCTCGTTTTCCAATCGTTGCGCTTCAATTCGTTCACGCTCGGCGGCGGCTTCTTTTTCGATTCTTTCAGCTTCCAACTTATCGGCCTCCAATTTTGCGGCGTGTGCGGCTTTTTTACTTGCCAAAAAGCTATCGAAAATGTCTTGCTCCAGGTTTCCTAAATCGTTTGGCAAAACATCAACGTAAGGTCGCAGTAATTCTTCACGTTCTAATTTCAAGGCGGCCAGTTTTTCCTTTTCTAAATTCTCGAAATACTTTTCAGCTTCCAAAAGTTTAGATTCCATTTGCTCGTTTTCGATAACTTCTTTGTTGTATATTGCATCAACGAAACGACCTCCAGCAAGATAAAAAGCCTTATTTGCCGTGTGCCAGGACTTCAGTCCCTGAGTCCGGTTCTTTACAATCTTTAAGCGTAATTCCTTGAAAGTCGGTAGGTTTTCAGAATTTACAGGCAGATTGATAACGTCGATATAAGACGATTTTAACGCTTCTCTTTCTGCCAACGTAATACCCAATCCGCTAACCATTTCTTTAGCCTTTACAGGTTCGATTCCGAATATTTCCGGATCTACCGTACCAGACAATTCCAATTCCATTGGCGGTAATTCCGCTTGTGTTTCGTGTAAATCCCATTCGATTTGTTCTTCTCTTTTTTCTCTTGATAGTGACATTTTACTCTGATTTTGGTGTTAACTTATTTTTCAACTCAGCGGTGTATTTCGCCCATTCTTTTTGCTGTGGCTTGGATAGTCCTTTGAAAACTGCTTCTAATTCCGGTAAAGTTCCGCAAGCATCCAGCCGAATCAATGGACTTTCTTCTGGTTGTTCCACTTCAGTATGCGGAATATCAAAAGTGGTTTGTTCCGGTTCTGCGTTCATTTCTTCAGGCGTGTAAACCGGGCCGGAAAAAACATCAGGACAAAACCACTTTACGCCATTGGAAATTGCACGGGCAAATAGCATATTTCGTGGAAACTTATCGATATTTTTTGTCTGTGCTTTTTTTGCTTCTTCAATTGAAAAACTGCTGTTTCCAATAAGTTCTTTGCCTTGGTAAAAGTCAATCGAGCAGTTTGATTCGGTCATTTCTTTTACTTTGTAATCGTACTTTCCGGATCCCTTTACTGTTGAAGCGATAAGTCCGGCTCCGATTGTAGGTTTGCCTTGTATAATGTGAATCCCTGACATTGCGGCGAAAGGCGGTATTCCGATTTCCTGCCCGGCCTGTATTTTAACGAACGCTTGGCCCATTTGTTTAGCATCTGTAAACATTCCGCTCTCTGCGAAATTCTTTGCCATTGTCATAATTTCGCTGACAGGCATAATTTGAATTGTTCTAATTTCTGTACTCATAATAATTGATTTTTAAATTGAATATTGAGGCGTGTGGCAATTCTTGCAAACTAATACGCCGTTGTTGGTTGTTTTGAATTCGTGACCGTTTAAGCATACTAAAGGATAGTCGAAAACGTCCGAGTGTACAATATGCTTTTCTGGTGCTTCTGCGGCAATTTTCGGATAACCTTTTAATTTATCCAACTGAGCCGAAAATACTTTATCCTGAATCACCTGAGCGCAGGATTTGGCTTGTTTTAATATTCTTACTTTTATCATAATTTCAAAAGTCTTAATTGGTTTTTCACATAAGCATTGTCCATCGTGTCGAATAAATCGATCAGGTTGTTCAATAGCTTTCTTCGGTTCTCTAAATTGGCGTGCAACTCACTTAAATACCACTCCATTTCTTCACTTTCAATTCGCTGGTTATCCTCTTTAAGATTGTCCCACGCTTCGAATAGATTGGCGGCTTTGAATTGCTCAGGGTCTGGTGTTAGGGTTGGGTCTGGCATGGCTTTTCTCTTTCGGTTAACATTGCGTCTGCCATTTGATAAGATAATTTTGCTATCATTGCCATTGTGTTCTTGGCGTGTACCTTTGCTTCTTCAATCTCTTTATCAGTGCTTTCGCTGAAAGGCCCAGATATTAGATAAGAGGTATACTCTAATGGATATCGCAACTGTCCATCATAATTTTTGGCATCAATAATTGTTTGCATTGCACTTTCTGCAATTGAATCTCTTAAACTAATTCCCGCCCAAACTGTTCCATAAGGGTCTACAAACGGATATCTATAATTTTCCATAACTCTATTTTTTTAATGCTTCCTTTTCGCAAGCGGTTTTAATTTCCAATCTGCCTTGTTGTATTGCTGCCAATACGTGTATGACATCTAAGCAAGGCTCAACAACTAAGTCAAGGTATTTGTTCAAACATTGCTCAACGGTCATAAAATGATACTCCTGGTCGGTCTTATAATCTTTAGGCAGATTAGTTTCCTTGTCTATTCTACTTTTTGAAACGGTGTGAATTAATGTGCAGCCGTTTCCGTCTGTGTTGATTTTGAAGTTTTGGTTTATTGTTATCATAACGTACTAGATTTATTAATTGATTCTTTTTGTGCTTTGTTTATTAACTCCGATTCTGTTTTATCATAAGTCGGCAATACATTCGATTTAACCGCAAATGTAATTGTCTTTGCGTGCTCCACTAAAAACGCTTTCAGGTCGTTGTAGTTCTTTTCTGTGAAGTTGTTGCGGGCAATATCCGCCTTGCAGTTCCTAAATGTTCCGTAAGAAATAAACATTGCTTTTGCAGCGGTTTGATCGGATATTTTAGAGTCGGTGATTAATTGTATAATGTGGTCTTTGTAGTTCATTTAAAAATGCGTATGCAGCCGCCGCTGATTAAGTTTAAAATGTCCGTTCTGATTCTGGTATTAGCATTGAAATTATAACGCTTTCGTAGTTATTTAAAAACTCAATTAGGAAATTACCGCCACAGCAATTGTCTAAAACCAAAATTGCTTTTTCTTTACTATAATTTTCTTTTGTAACATATTCGTTAAAAAGCTTTCCGGCTATTTTTTTACTCCAATATTGTATTTTTTCTTCGCTGAAATCCATTTTAGTTATTTTTAAAAGTTTCGTAACTAATCCTGTTAATTTCTTTGGTGTAAAACTTTAAAACGTCCAATGTTTTAAAGTTTGGATTTTGTCCTATGAAAATCATAAGTTCAGAACACGCAGCCGGAGCAATTGAAACTTTAGAATTTAGAGCTACTTTATTCATTGTATTTTTAGCGATTGTTGTTACTTCTGATTTCATAATTCCTATTATTTAAATTGTTATTGTTATCTGAGTTCAAATATACATTACAAATCTGTCATGTAAAAATATAATCGACGAACTACACAAAATAACGTCACAATGTATTATTAAGTAAGAAAATCCACCGATTAAAGTGGATTTTGTGAGGTTATTTAAAACTTTTTCAGGATTGAAGTATCTACTTCTATTAGGCGATACCGTTCGTTACCCATTACCCGTTCGTTTGTCAGTCTGTAATATTTGCCGTGCTGATCCTTTACAATTTCATTCTCTTTTTCCCTAGAGCATGAACAGGACGCAAACAACATCGATAATCCAATAATTGATAGTTTTTCCATAATATCAAAATCTAATTAAGTTATAAGATACACCCGCACCAATGTAGGGTTTTGTTTTTCCGTCGTAGGTTGCCCCGGCTTGTATTCCGATTCCCCAAGGCTTAGGCTTCTTTTCTTTCAATACCGCATTATCAACCTGTAATTTCCCAAGTTCGTCATACAGTCCCCGTAATTCGGAAGCAGTTTTCTCATTGTCAGCAATTACTTCTTTCAATCGCTTATCCTGGCTCTCAACAATCACAACGCAACTGTCAGCGGCTTTTATTAAATTGGATATTTGCTGCTTTTGGGATTTGTCGGTGTAGTACATTTCAATCAATCTTTTTTCGGTTGGTGGTTGGACTTGCGATAGCGCCGGGATCGTAAATAGGAGTAGGAGTAGTTTTTTCATAATAATTCTGGGTTTTCGTGAATGTTACCGATAACTACTGCCCTGTATTTCCATTCCTGATTGGCAATACCGTTGCTGCATAAATCAAATTGATATCTAATAAAGTCCGTGTCGAATTGAGCGGCATGCGGATGCCAAACAACTTTAACTATTCTGTCTTGACAGTCTAAAATATCCCCCTCATAAATATCCTTGCCGTTTTTGTCTTTTAAGCCAGTGAATTGCATAATATTTTTTTCGTTAGTCGGAATAGAATTTTCTTTCCACCAAGCAACCCCGTTCCTGTCTACGTAATCAGGAGAAATCATTTGTTCTCCGTTAAATGCTCTAAATTTAATTTCTCTTTCCATACCTACTCCCCTCTCTTTAACCAACGTTGAAAATCCTCACTATAAATAACCGAATCAGAAACTTCGATCACAGGTTTAATCTTAGCCGCTTTAATGACCTTTTTAGCGGATTTCACATCCGATTCGCTGCTTTGTATAGCTGATGTGTTTTTGGTCAGGTTATCGGCTTGTTTTTTGCCGATCGCTTCCTTTACGATTTGTATTTCGGCCTCTTTGGTTTGGATTGCTTCAATCCTGGCGTATTTTTCGGAATAATGGCGATTTAAAAAGTAAGCAATTACAGCAATTGCCGCCACGCCTAAAATTAGCCATATCCACCATCTTGGTAATTTGTCTTTTGTTTGTATCATTTTTATAATTTATTACAGATTAGTTTCATTGTGTTTATAGCGGCTCTTATGAAAAAGCCAATTGCCAGTCCGAAAATTGCCTGAAATATAGTCTCGCATATTTTCTCGTTTTCAGATTGAGGATGTATGTTCCATCCGAAATACCAATTATAAGATATAAACCAAACAACCATAACCACGCATATAATTTCTATAATTTTAATTTGATTTAGTATTAGTTTTTTCATTTTTTTAAGTGTTAAATTAACCCCGTCCATCAACTCTTGAAATTACCACATTTCGACCGTTATTACGGTTAAATCGTGGACGGGGTGTTTTGGTTTAGCTGCTTCTATTCGTCTTCCGAAATAAAATCCTCAATAGATGGTTTTGAATACCAATTTGAAATCACGCCGTTTTCTCCAATATGCAACTTTAAATAATCGCCATAAGACCCAGGTAATAATTTATTTGGCACGTAATCTTGTTCAATTGATAAAATGGTTTCGTAATTTTCATCAAGTAAATAATAAGATCCTTCATCGCATATTTTCATTTCTAAAGTGCCGGCTTCTCCTTTTGGCCAATCCACAACAACACCTTTATCAATATCAATAATTGCATTCCACATATCGCCATTTCTTAATGGAAAATCATTAGGAATATCCTCTTCTCCATACCTTACGGCAACATCAACTTTTACAAACTTTATTTCTACTTCTTTTTCTACTTTAATGGTTGTCTTCATAATCTTTAAATTTAATTGGTTAATACTTTTGGTTTTAGTTAACATTAAAAATTTATGTGTTAACTGAATTGGTTTTTGTTTACTTAACGGGCGGTTAGTCTAGGGTTATTGGTTTCAATCTCTTTTAAATGTGATAACACTTTCGATGGTGACGTGTTCCAGATGGTAAGAACATATCCGAAAATATTTATCTTTAAAAAGTGCCTGCTTAATAGTCTGTGATCCTCTGCTGTCATGTCTATTTAATTTAAAAATTTATAACCTTTTTTAACTGCTTTCGCTTCTTTTTCGGTATCGAAAAATATTTGTGATTTAGATATGGTTCCATAAGAATTAAAGCTAACTTCCACACCCCAACATCCCGACCATTTTTGCAAAAACGGCTTTGATAACACTTCTAAAACGTAACAATCTACTAAGTTCATATCTATTTAATTTTACTCTTTTTGGGAGTGGTTAGTAATAGCTCATTTTTACAAAACTTTCGCCATTGGCATTAACGTCTTCAATCCTAAGATTTTCGCGCCAAAATTTCCCATACTTTTTATTTATTTCAGCACGTGCTTTATCGTGAAATCCTTTAACTCCGTCATTCTCTAACTTAGAAGAAAGCTCTTTTAACTCTTTTGATATTTTCTTCGATTTATTTAAAAACTCGTTGTTTCTCATAACTACAATTTTAAAGTTGATTTTTCTATGTACTCCGATTCCAAAAGTCTAAACTCGTGTGATGGTGCGAAATACTGTCTGCCGTCTTTGAGTTGAATTATAATTACCTTGCTGCCAAATGATGGAACATTCTCTTTTACAAAAGTTCCTACATTTCCGCTAATCGAATGAATCAGGGTTTTTCCTAAATAGTGGTGTAATACCGTTTTGGTTTGTTTCATTGGAATATTTGGTTTTTGGCGGTTTGGGTTAGATTTAATGTGCCGAATTCAGCTAAATATTCAACAGTTCCGTTAAGCGAAACGTAATGGTTTGCTGCGCCTGCATCTAATTCTCCAAATAAAACTTTGTCTTTCGCCTCTTCAAACACGGATAATCTTTTTGAATAATTATCATAACCCCTGAAATCGTTTACAGGTTCACCCAAAACATTACCATATTCGTCAACAGGAACAAACATTCCAAGAGTTAGCGGTTGTGAAAGGAAATCAGCGTAATTTCTGATTTGTTTTAGTTTGTCTATTTCTGACATACACCAATCAAATTGTTCCATATCCATTGTAGAAGTTTCTGCTCTGTCATTGATAAACGAAACCATACTAATTAACTTCATTGGTTTTTCTTCTTGTGTGGTCATTGCTTAAGGTTTTTCATTGGTTTCTGATAGTGAGGCGAGGGTTTTTGCAGCAATTTGTTTCATATCAATAAATGTATCAAAGTAGCTGTCGCCAGCGCTCATTTGGGTTATCTTTTTCAAAGCCCTTTTCATTTCCTCGAATTGGGTTAAGCGGGGTTCCCACGTTTCAATTCGGGTTTCCTTTATTTCATTGAAATCTGAATCTCTGAAAAACTCAGTTGGATATCGGCCCAAACGCCACTTTTTATCGACTTCGGTATAGAAGCCTATATGCCAACTTGAATGCGTAAAAACCCAATAATTACCCGTTTTTCTTTCTGCCGCTTCTTTCGTTGTATTCTCCATGATGTCTGAAGGATCTAATTTACCAATCAAGCATCCTTTTGTGCAGCAAATATTTTGATTCCTGCAAATCTTGTCGGATGCATTGCATTTTTTGTATTTCATAATCTTATTTTTTATTTGTTAACTGTGTGGTTGGAGGTTAGTGTATAAACTCAAACCGAACTTTATGGTTAAATGAATCACCATTTCCTGATGCGTGAACCCCCCATTTCACTTCGTTTGATAAGTCCATAATTTCGGCGTATGAATCATCTTGAAAATAACATTCAAACTTTTCAGTTAAATGATTTTCTAAGTAATCATTCATAGTTTGTTTATTGTCGTAGTGCGGTTCTTCTGTTGACCAATTAAAATCTTCCATTCCTATTCAGTTTTTAAATTATTAGTTGATAAAACAGCCCATCCTCTTGAAATTAGTTCTTCTGTTGATAGTCCGTTGAATGGAAGTAAATAGCCTTTTGAGCGTAGGAAGTCTACAATAATAGGTACGTCCCAATAAAACAAATACCCGTCTAAATATTTGTTTTCTTCTGTGTTTTCAAACAAGCCTAATACTATTCTTTTTCCCAATCTCTGGTCAGGGTTGCAATCTAAAATTTGCATTAATTCAATCGCATCTTCATCAGATATATCAGAAAGGGATTTTAAAAGTAAATGATAATCTTCTATGCCGTTACCGGAAATTATAAAGTCTGGTCTGTACAATACGCCAAATCCATTTCGTGTTGTGCAAACATTTTGGCCCCAATATTGTGCGAAGAATTTTTCTTTTAATTCTCGTAATTCAAAACTTGTTTTTTGAGCCAATAAACCGCCGTCTATTTGATCCGATATTCTATTTTCATCGTATGACATAACCCTATAATTTTTGTGACGCCAAAGCATCGGTTAAAACGGAAGTCCGTTATTTAATGACTCTAAATTTTTTTTGTGATTCTCGATTGATAGATTAATTTTATCAAGTTCTTCGTCGGTTAATTTGCCAGAACCGTTACAATATTCACAACCGCTTTGTACCGGACATTCTCCTAAACAATCTCCGTCTGGATGCGGGTGATTTGCGTGCTCTGCCGTCCATCCATTACCATTACAAAATTTGCATTCCATATCCCTTTATTTAAGTTGTTTATCCCGGAGTTCTAAAAACTGCTCAGTAAGAACTTTTTTACCTAATTCCGCATTTCCTTTTCCGTGTCTTTCGTAATCTGCTTGCGAACATTGAATAGCTATTCTGTCCGTCTTTTTTTCTTTAGCGTCTTTTTTTGGTGCTGCCATTTTGTTTTGCGTGAAGCCGCCGCTGATTTTATTGTTAATTTACTGAAGCTGAAAGACAATAATTATAATCATTTATATATGTTTTTGTGAGACTATTAGCGTCTTCCAATAACTGTCTTAATTCTGAAACATCATCCGTTTCTAAGGATATTTCGTATAAGTGTCTGGTATGTTCTATATTTAGAACAGATCTTACTAATTCAATCCAATTTTGTTTTTTCATGTTGCATAAAAGTTTTTAATAGCATATTTATAAAAAATTATTTCCAAGTTCCAGGACACATACAAACGACCATTCCGAAAAGAAATGTAACAACAATTAAAAATGATGCAGTTGCTTGTAAAAATTCTTTTGTTTCTGATGATAGTTTCATAAAATCTTTTTTTAGTTGTTATCTGAGTTCAAATATACACCTTTATTTCTATTGCAATGCATTTACATACATTTATTTCAAACTTTAACACATTCAAACAAAAAACGCCCCAATAAAGGAGCGTTTGTAAGAATAGTATTTAGATTAAGATAAGTAAATATCAGCTTCTCTTTTCCTGCGATTGGTTAATCCTGGAATAACTTTACCTCCAGCTTTGTTCCACTTTAAGAACTGTTCACGAATTGCCGGGTCGTTCGGGTTTAAATTGACTTTTTTCAATAAAGTAGATTTTCTGTAATTACCCAACCCTACATTATAAGCGAATGAAACTAAAGCGTTGAATTTGTTTTGTCCTACCCAAGTGGTTGCTAAATCTACCGATGCAGCGAACTTATCAGCGGTCACCTGCAGTAAAACCATTGCGTGTGCCTTAGTGATTTTAGGGTCGGCCATTTTAACCCTTCTACCGTCAGGATAATAAGTGTTGCCATAGCCGATTGTAGGAATACCTACGCTGTCCTTGTAAGGAACTAACGACAATCCCTCGAATGAAGCTATTAAGTCGTAACCGTTTTGATCTAATTTCATTTGTATTTCCTTTTCCTAATAAAATCCTGAATTACCCCAACGGCTATAAATATAAAAAATCCGAATCCGATTAATGCAAATATACAAATTGGGATGAAATATGATAGTGTGATTTGGATCATTCGCAGTATAGTTTGTCCTCGGATCTCTTAACGAAACTCTCTGCGGCTTTTCTAGCCGATTCATTTACGGCCATTGTGAGGGAATCTTCTTTTACGACCTCTGGTATTTTTGAAACATACTTAACAGGCAAAACGCTTTCTGAACTTTTGCTACTACACAAAAGTAAAAACATACAAATAAGTATCAGCGGGTTGTTTTTCATTTTTCCAATCTTTTTCTGTCCTCAATTCTCATACTGTCATTGTATTTTGTAGTTTTGTCAGCTAGCTTAATCATCATATAAGAAAGGGTTACGATTGTACTATCTTTCCTTCTTTCTCTAATTAACCAATCAGCTTCTTTTTTTTCATAAGAGGAAACTTGACCTTTTAATACATCAACAACGTCTTTACGTTCATTGAATAGAATAAGCCCGAGCAGCCCCAACAAACAAAGTAAAACAACTAGGTTTTTGTTCTCTGGAGTTAGCTTAGCCCAACTTAACACAAATCCGCCAGCCTCGTTCAGAGCCATATATTCAAAGGTATGTTATTTGACAAATAGAAATGTTACACGATTTCCACTTCGATGTTGTTGATTTGGGATTGTTCGGTTGGCGTTGGCAACCATTGATCGTGCGTAATACTATCGCTCATATTGTTTGTTTTCAATTTCAGCTTTCGTTTCCGCATTTTCTCCAACGCCTGTAACGACTTTGTCTTTTGCTAATAATCCGATACCGATAGTACCGAAAAAAGTAGCTGCCAATCCGACTATTTTAAGCCAGTTAGGAACTACTTCTAATTCTAATTGTTGAATCGCTGTTGGCACTAATCCAAGTGCGGTAACGATTGATGCTAGGGTTGTTCTCCAGTTCTTCATTTCCTATATTTTTTAATTAACCAATATCCAAATTGCACAATCGGCAAAATGCAAATCACTAAGCAAATATAGAAAAGTATTTCCGATTCTGGAATAAACGCCCAAAGGATAAATGCTATCGGTGCGCCAACTGTTGACCAAAACACATCGCCCCATTGCTGTATTGCGTTAAAAACAACTTTCTGCATCCACTCGTATAGAAACGCTAAACAGAAAATACAAAAGGCGTAAATGAAGTATTTGATAGCTCCTAATTCGTAAAGCGTGGTCGGCATATCATTCCAAACCAACTGCGGTTCTTTGTGCGGCGTTGCGCCCCAATACATAAAGTCGTAAATAAAAGCAGTTCCGACTATTAAATGCAACATTCCTTTTGATTGCCAGAATGTTTTTAGGATGTTTGATAGAAGTTGCTTCATCCTATTTATTTTCAAATACGTGCCAAACCAACCCTGCAAAATCCTGAACAGTTCCGATATAAACCAAATCGTATTCGTTTACTTCAACGCCCGTTCCGTAAACCTCAATCACACGGTCTTTAAGTTCGTTTGAATCATTGACTTTTGCCCAAAGTGTCGGGACTCCATTTTGCAACTGAGCGCACAAAATTTCTGCTCCCTCTGGCATTTTAATGGTTTGTTTGAAAGCTCCTGTAAGTGGATATTTAAAAATTGTTTTCATAAGCAAAGTGTTTAGATTGTAAATGTAATGAAAAAAGCCACACTTTACAATGTAGCTTTTAATTGTCGTAAAGGAATCGAACCTTTGGGTGTAGCGTGAAACTTATGGTATTCCGGTTGTTTGTCCGGCTCACTCTCACTATGAATAGCGTTTACCACTCCGCCAACGACAATACAAATATATAAAAAAATCCTTACTCGGTTAAAAGTAAGGATTTCACATGTTTAATTTCGTTCTTTTAATTGTAGTTGGTCGAGCCATTAATAACGCCGCCGTTTCTTTGATTTTTCATTTGCAAATGATTTTAGTGTTAAACTTTAAAGTGATTGTAAACATAAGAAAAAAAACCTCACTTTTTACAGCGAGGTTTTTACGAAAGTGTAAATGCAAGTAAAATTATTATAAATTATCTAAATGTTTGTAAGGTTTTCCTTCAAGAAAATTGATTAGCTTCTGCTTTGCGATTTCTTCAGTAACTCCGGCCATTGTTGTTTCGCATTCAAAAGGAGTAGTTGTAAAAGTTATTGCTTGCCAAAGTCTGCCGATTTTCTTTGTAGTAATTTCTCCGTAAGTAAATTTTTTATCTTCCATTTTTTGTTTTTAATTTAATTTCTGTCATATGTTTTTGGCTGATAAAATCTCTCCGATTTTGACACTGAACAAATATCCTTGCGAGGTTAAAAATATTTATTATGAAAGTGTAAATGTAGGGAAATTATTTTAAATTCACAGATTGAGGTATGTTTCTTTCTTTAGAACGCTCTTTCATTTGCCAATTGTAATCTAATTCGTAATTATGTGAGTTTCCAATCAAGTCGTATTTGTCTTTACTAAAAGATATTTTTATAAAAGTCCTCATTCCTTCATCTTGATTTTCATTAACTTTATGTATATTGAATTGATTAAGCCTTAAAAGCGTTTTGTTTGGGAAAGTCTTTTCATTGAAAGGCATTGCTTGTTCTTCCATTTCAGATAAACTTACTTTATCGTCTAAGGTTAATTTAAAGTCTGAAAAATTAAATATGGTTGGCGATTTGTCAGACCAGATATAATTTATATCATCGGTTAAAAATCCATCTGAATGATAACCTTGACGATTGAATGTTTTTTCTTTGTTTTGGTACTGATGCTTTACAGTTAAATAGCAATACGATTCTATGTATTTGTCTAATCCATATTCAGCAACAAAATGACAACAAACGCAGCCGATTATATCTTTAAGAAAACTTAATCTTTGTTCTACTTCAGGTTTTGATTCGCCTATCATTTTGATTGGCAAATATTGGTAAAACATCATTTCTAAGCATTCGACGTTTATTTCATCAAGTACTTTTGGCAGTTCTCCATATTTCATAATATTATTAAATAGAAAATGCCCAAACTCGCTACAAGAATGGGCATTTATCCAATTAAGTTGTTTCCTTAATTTTAACTGAAGTGGTAGCGACAAATCAGTTCAGCAAACATACAAATTATTTCGGAATCTCAACCAATAAACTATTACTTTTTTCAGTTCGCCAACCATCTGAATTTTTGCCTTTCACAACGTATATCACGGTGCCTTTGAGTTTGTCGGCGGCATTGAATGTTACGGTTATGAATGTGTTTGTAGTACTTGCCTGATAGTTTTCTTTTGTATTTCCTTTGAGTGAATTATCATCAATCTCAGGATTTTTGTACAAACTATATCCAACTGTTGAAAAATTAACCGGAATACTCCATTGCAGTTTAACCGATGTTTTTGTAAGCGATCCAGGTACGTATGATAAAATAGGCGCATTGCTTACTTTTGGAACGGGCGGCACAAATGTAACTTTTACTTTTTGCTGCGCCCTACCGCCTTTTCCGTCCGTTACCGTAAGCATAAAATTACAGACCCGTGAAATTGTTGGGTAAACGTTCCATTTGTCACGCAAATAAAAGTTTCGGTAATTCAGTTTTGAAGGCAACACACTTGCGAACATTGAACCGGAAAAGTTTGTGGATTTCGGGATTGTATTGGCTATTACCGTTGGATCGATCTGGTCCCATTGGTAATATAATTCGTCACCGTCCGGATCGGTAGCGATTGCCGACAATGAAAATGGCGTGTCGAATTCAACAACTCTATCAATAGAGCTTGTAATAATTGGATTTCGATTGCCTGTGTTTATGCTGCCTAACGTAGTTTTTGACGCCAAAGTCTGTGCGATTTGGTCAATCGATCGACCGTGAAAAAACGGATAGGAATGCGCCTGTAAATTGTAATTTGCCCCAGCAATTCCTGCGTAACTCATAGCCGTGCATCCGCTGCCGGATTCCATATTTGCCACGCCAACACCTTTGTAACTGAATGTATGCGTTGCGCCCAATTGATGCCCGATTTCGTGAACAACAACATCGGTAAAGAAATACGGGTCGTTCATATTTGGAGTTGCTGAATAAGCGGAACCTTTCAAAGTTGGATTTGTAACCGTTCCAATGCCGCCAGCATTGCCGCCAACACCAATAGTCAAAACGTGTCCGAGGTCGTAGTTTCCCGAACCGATTACTTTGTCAATAAATACCTGGCTTTGCCCTGTCCATTTATCCTGTGTTGTAAACGGGTCGTCAGCGTTCATACAAAGCAGTTTTTCATTCCCGACTACCAATTGACCCATTACACCGTTATTGGCTCTTAATTGCTTGTTTACGGCGGTCATTAATGTGTTCAAATACGCAAGTCCTTTCGCTTGTGTTAAGCCGATTTGCTTCATGCCTTCAAAATTTATAGCGATTGCCATTCGGACAACGGTTAAATCACCTCGAACTACCGCAGCCTTTTGACTTACTTTTGCCCGATCTGTAAAATCAGATATAACCCGCCTTTCGTCAACATCACACGAAAACTCTCTTTTACTTTCAACCCGCCCTATTTTATAACCATTGCCGGCCGGACGTACAAACGTTTGCAATGAATCCTTAATTGTTGCCTCAATCCCTTCCTTTGAAACCGCAATGCTAATGGAACGTCCGTCTTTATCAAAACCGTGGAAACTCCGAAGTCCGTATTTCTTTGCAATCTTATCATCAGCAAAGTTGAAATCTTCAATAAGTGCGTACTGCGATAAATTCCCGGCGGCATCAGGAACGGTTGCTTTTTTAGCGTTCAGTTGTTTTGTTAACTTTGGTACATTAAGTCCGTAAAGCGTTTCTCCTGTTTTGGATTGTTGTTGTGTCCATTGCCCGAATGTTAGGATTGGGAAAAGTAGGAATATTAGTAGTTTTTTCATATTGTTTGTTTATCAGGATTAAACGCTTCTTCATCAAAAGGGCAACCAATTTCTGTTTTTGGTTTTGCTGTTGACCATCCATGATGAATCATAAACATTGCATAAATCAAAACATCTTTCGGATCACCTTTTTCAATGTGGCGCATCAATTCAGATCGACATTCATCTTCCCAGTCCCTCGTATGCCATTCATCCGTCCAACCGTATTTTTGTTGGTTACGAATCATCTTTGCTTTTATCGCTTCGAAAGTAGTGCCTAATAATTGTTCGCTTACAGGCGATAGAATTTCTAAATTTGCGTTTTCCATAATTCCAAGTATTTAATTAATCATCAAATGTAAAGAAAAAATCCCGACTGTTAGGACGGGATTAATTTGGTTATTCCTTAAATGATAAATTACAGAATGTTTTTCCGGAATCCGTCATTATATAATACTTGCACTTTTGTTGCATGGGAAGCATTTTTCCAAATTCAGTAAACACAAAACCAAATATTTCATTTCCGGCCTTTATTTCTTCATCAGTTAATGTTGTTCCGATTTCTTTTCCTAAATGAGAAGAAAGAGCTTTATTGAAATCAGCTCCGGATCCTGTTTGTTCTCGTGAAATAAATGTGTAAACTTCACCTAATCCAAAATTAGTTTCTACATCTTTTGGATCAATTTTTCTTAATGTGTACATGTGTGTATGTGTATATATTTTGCCTACTCGTTAGCTTTTCGGCTTCCGCTAATTCAAACCTACAAATTATTTCCTTTCCGGCAAACTAATCAGCAAAGAAATCATCAGTATCAAAAACACAACGCCGTAAATTGCCCAATACCAAAACATAGATTTCCAATAATAACCCCAAAGATTTTCGTAATACTCGCAAGTCATTGAACCAAATTCTGTTTTGGCGAAGTACAATAAAATTCCGTGAAATACATTGGCAATCGCACTTGATATTAAAGCGTAAAATCCTACAACTGAAACGTAATATTCGGGTTTTGATATTTGGATAACCCCAATTGAATAAAGCCGCTTAAAAAGCAGCATTACAATTGTCATACAAATCAATTCCCAATTTGCCTGAACCAAAACATAAATGTAATCCCAAACATCCGTATTAATAAAAATAGCGCCAATCGAAATGATAAGCGCTATGATTAAAAATATCCTGAATAACCACCTCATTATTTTGTTCCTGTGTGTGGCGCAACAGGCGGGCCGATTTCGTAACCCTGTGCTTCAGCGGCTAATTTGAATTCATTGAACTTTGTAAGCGCATTGCCTGTTAATGGTTCTGAAACGGTTAACTGAGCTGTTTTAGCTAACGGCGGGTTGGTAGGTTGTGACATTGTATAAAAATTAATTGGTTACTTTTCTGTAATTAAAACATCTACCGGAGCACTTGGAACAACAACCGTTGCGGCGGCTAACAATTCCAAGCCTAAAACGGTTAAGGATGCCCGGGCAAATGTATTAACTGTAAATCCGGTCGTGCTGATAGCCGATATTCTCAAAAATTGATTTGTAGCTGATTGGTTTACCATATTCGCCTGGATATTAGGCGTAACTGCGTAAGGAGTGGAGAACGTGACCGTGTACACTCCTGATGCGTTTGTAGTTCCGGAATATGGCGTTACTCTTTTGAATGGCGCAATTACATTCAATTGCTTTGTGTTATTGTTGTGTACCAATATGCTGTCAGAAGATGTTCCTTTGGCGTGGTAATTCACTTTCAAACTTTCAATTGTAGCATCGGTAAAGAAATATGAAACGGGATTTGTTCCAATTGGCCCTTCTTCTTGATTTTCACTGTATGATGCGAAAAAACAATAAATCACAAATATTCCGAGTAATGCCGCCATAGTTTTGGCAAAGTTTTGATATTCCATTTCTATAAAATTAAGGAGTTAAAGTTGCTACAATTGAAAGCCAAACGTCTGATGTTCCCGCTTCTGAGTTTTTAATATAAATCATCGGCCCCGTTGTTACGTCTTTTGCTTGCACAACATGACCAACAGGAACGTTTGGATAAGCGGTATTTAAAGCGGCTTTGGTTAAGGCGACTGTTGATGTACTAATAGATCCGAGTTGTCCTAACGTCATTGCCTGATTACTCGCTGTTGCATCGGCAACCTCTACCTGTCCGGTTTTTAATATTTGCGCCCTTGTTGCTGTTGTCCCGCCAATATTTGATAAAAACCTGATTATTGGCGCTGCTGAAGAAGTGTTTCCGTTTGTGACATCCAAAGCCGACTGAGCGTCATTTGCTGCTCTTGTAATAGTGGTTGCGCTTGAATTACCTCCAACCATGTACGACGATAAATTAGCATTTGTCGAATTGCTTATTGAGCCGCCCGTACCCATAAGAAAGTTAATTCCAGAAAACTGAAATCTATTCGTTCCGCTGGTTCTTACCAATATTGCGTTTGCATCATTAGTCCCAATAACCATAGAAGCGCCAAACGAATCACCACCCTGTGAAATTTTAGTAGCTGCCACACCGTCAGTATAAGCAGTTGAAGCCGTTGAAGCCGTAGCGATTGCACCCGTTGTAAAAGCGGTTGTCGCTATTGATGTATCGTTATCACCTGCTGTTGGTGTTGGCGCTTTTGGATCGCCTGTAAATGTTGGTGAATTTATTGGCGCAAACAATCCTATTGCCCAATCATAAACCGCCTTAGCCGTCAAATACAATGTATTGGAAGCCGTGTTTCCGGTCATTGTAGTGGCTTTGTTAGCAACGTCCTCTTTAAAAGCCAACGCATTATTTACAGCTGTCTTACTCGGAGCAACGGTTGTTGATGCCGTAAGGTTATTTTCTACTTTACCATTCGCCACCGCATCCCTCGCAGCCGTATAAGCCGCTGCAATTCCGATTACGGGTGTTGTTGTATTATTTGCTACGGTTGTTTCACCTGATACGCCTGTGACGTTTGTAACAGTTCCGTTGCCTTTTGCATTCCACGTTGCTTTTTCCGCAGCTGTTGTAAATTTATTCGTAGTTGCTGAATCTGAAATATCATCAGCATCTAAAGCAACAACGCCGGTTTGTCCGTTAACTGAATCGACTGCGCCGCCGCCTGATGAGAAGTTGTCAATCACCCATTGTCTACCAGCTGCTGTATCATTTTCGTAAGGTATTTTAAAAGACCTCTCTTCAAAAGCGGTTGCAGGATCAAAAGTTATGCTTGTCGTTCCGAAAAAACCCAAAGAGGTGTTTATGTATTTTATGTAAGTATCAGAAAAACCATCCCTACCCATTGCCAAGTTTGAATAACCTCCATCAAAAGATTGTTCAATTAAATGTTCGTTTGCAGAAATATAGGAATTGAACAATCCCGCAACGGATCTGTATCCTGTATTGTATTCTGTGATTCTAAATCTGTAATCTGTGCCGAAATCTACTGTATCTCCATTTGCTAAAGTCTGCTGTAAATCCTGACTACCGCCGCCAAAGCTATCTACCCAAGCCGACCCATCGTAATACTGATATTTTCCGAGCGTCACATCAATCACTTGCGTAAACATCGTAGGACTTGCAATAGCCTCTTTTTGCGTGGTTGTCATTCTCGGAATAAGCACACCGCCTGTTGTGGAATTTATGGAAATGTCCTGATTCACATAACCGTCAATCCTACTCGTTTTAATCCCGCCCGAAAATGGTGTTTGAGCAAATCCCGAAACAGCCAATAATAGCAATAAATATTTTTTCATCTTAATAAAATCCTTCAATTGTTAATTTCATATCCACTTCTAAATCAGATCCGGTAATTGTGAGCGTTGTGCCTACTATGGAACGCTGGGACGGATAAATATGTGAGCCTTGTTCAATGTAGCAACTCATAATTTTTAATCCAGCAGGAACCGTTATTGTGCCGCCTGGATATATTTGTTCGTAATACCACTCAGTTGATGAACCGGAGCCGCCAATAGTCCCTAAATTTACCAATCCGTTACCGTCCGGTGTGTAATTCTCGTCATTTACCGTGATGCTAGTTACTGCGCCACCAGGCGGTACGTAATCCATCATTCCCGTATAGCGAATTTCAATTAGCCTGGCAAGCAACGCCTGTTTTGAATTATACGTTTCAATT
>Ga0247815_10000242_pt1 | contig 43109 bp, 71 predicted proteins | sample UWRJL194509B1_FD_181014 | JGI IMG/M metagenome (GOLD analysis project Ga0247815, IMG submission 181014) | Plant litter microbial communities from Arlington Agricultural Research Station in Wisconsin, United States - UWRJ-L194-509B-1 | ecosystem: Environmental > Terrestrial > Plant litter >...
ATAGACTGGTCAAGCATTCTCCCTGTGGCTGCATTCATCACCTGCTTTGCAATGGCTGGAACCGTCATTGGCTACGGCATCTGCATTCGCATTGGACGGGTGGTATCCGGCCGGCGCGACGAGAAGGTGGAGAAACTGATAGCCGAGACCCCCGACGAGGTCTTCCTGATGGCCATTCGCAACTTCGATGGGGTTTGATCATGGCAAAGTTCCGTAAGAAGCCTGTGGTCATTGATGCCGTTCTATGGACCGGAAAGAACGTCTTGGAGGTTTACACCTTCATGCATGGAGCCCCGACCATCGGCAACAGCCAAATAGCGAGCGAGAAATGGGATGAATATACGCAGTCCCGCGAGATGAGGCCTTGGGTTATTTCCACCCTTGAAGCAGATGAACACACCGTTTGTGTTGGTGATTGGGTCATCAAAGGTGTCCGTGGCGAGCATTATTCCTGCAAGCCGGAGATTTTTCAAGAAACATACGAACCAGCTTGACGTTGAGGCGTGTCCTCCCGCGCCTCCGTCATGGGTGTTGGCGATCTGTCTCCCCTAGGTCGCCAACACCAGCAATCGCGGCAAGAAGAACTGACCCCGCATACGGACGGCAAGGTCCGCGACGATAAGGTCAAATTCTTCTCCGATCATTACGGGTTCCCTGGCGGGCCTGACGAAGGGGACGACGTTTGAGTACCCGGCAAGGTCTTCGGCGTCGTCTCCCTCGGTAAGAATGTAAGTCGTTCTGACGTTCATGTGTGAACTCCTTTGTACGAGTTCAACATCACACAGGGTTCGTCGGAAAAATGCGAAAATCTCATATGGAGAAATCCGAAATGTCTACGGTTGAATTTTGCCAGAGCGCTTTGCGAGAAAGGATCGCGCCTCCCTCCATCGGGAGCGTCAAGGATCGTTTGATCTACGCGGCGCGAAAGACTGGCTGGTCGTACGCCAGAGTGAAGGACATTTGGTACGCCGACAAGCGCGTTTCCATCAAAGCTGAACAGCTATTCCACATCGAAGCCCTATCGGGTCTCGAATACGCACGACAGGAGGTGCGCACCAATGACGCAGCAATCGAACGGGCAACTGCCCTACTTGGCGAAAATCCGCATCTGGCTCGCTCGTTCTTTGCTGCGATGCTCAAGATGGTTGGCATTCAAGATCGCGCCTGAGCTTAGGGAAGAGGAGAAAACTAAATGACGGTCTATTTCATCCGGCGCCAAGGCGACGACACAGAAATCAAGATAGGCACGGCTGTCATGATCGAGAGGAGGCTCGTAACAGTTGCGGCTTCTGTCGGTCCGATCGAACTCATAGGGCATATGAGAGGTGGAGAGGCTGTGGAGAGACTGATCCATAGCAAGTTCGCTCTGGATCGTGTCGAGGGCGAGTGGTTCCGAAATTCAGAAGCATTGAGGGACTTCATTCGCCTTGAGGCTCCGTGCGACACAAAACTATTTGAGCCCAAGGCTAACTCTTGGAAAAAACGGGCTGTCAATCATTCATGGGATCTCGACCAAAGGGCAGCAAAAACGGTGATGGATGCGCTGATTAGCGAGTTTCCCAGGGATGTGACCATCACTTCTGCCCACGAGAAAATATTTCAACGTTTGAACGAGCGTAACGGCGTTTGGTCACGCCGTAGGGTCAGAGCGATTCACGAACTGGCCGCTCGGCGGATCGATGTCTTTGAGATGATCGACTTGCTGACATTGCTGGATATCCCACCCGAGCAATGGGCGGATTGGATTCGCCCCAAACAAGCCGGACAACTTGTACTAGTCGCCTGATCTAACCCACCCCAGAAGGGAAAGCAGAACCGTGACCTTCCCAGAAGCATATGAGCAGTTCGGCCCTGACACCATGGCAATAGCCAAAGCCCTCCGCATTAGCGAGGCAGCGGCCGATAGCCTGGTCAATGCCAAGATGGACGCCGGGAAGGTATGGCCACCCGTAGTTAAGCCGCTCCCGAACTATCCGATGCGCCACCCCCGCATTCCGTATGCAGGCAAGGAGAGGGCAGTATGACCAGCATGTCAGCCGCTCAATACCAGGCCACGCTTGGTAAGCCGCAGAAGAAAGCCAAATACGGAAACGTCAAGGTTTCCTTCGATGGGCATACCTTCGACAGCAAGAAGGAGTTGGCCCGGTACAAATTCCTAAAGGCTAGGCAAGAGCGCGGCGAGATATCGAATTTGGAACTGCAGCCAGCCTTCAAACTGAAGTGCGGCGAGCGCCCCATCCTACTCAAGAGCAAAGGCTTTCCGAACGGGCGGCAGGCAAAATATGTAGCCGATTTTGCATACTGGTGTCCCGTTGAGGAGAAGCGTGTGATCGAGGATGTGAAGGGATTTAAAACGGATGTGTACCGTCTCAAGAAGTCAATAGTCGAAGCACAATTTCCCGGCGTCAAAATCATTGAGGTCTAATCATGAATGAGATAATGGCAGTTCTTTCCCCGGTTCTTGGCGATGAACTCGCAGCCGATATCATACAGCACCGTAAAGGCCTCAAGTGCCCCCTGACAGCCCGTGGCGCCCGTTCCCTGCTCAAGCAGTACGAGGCGACTGGAAATGCCGTCAGTGCCGCTGAATACCACCTCAACATGGGATGGAGGGGCTTTGATGTGGCCTGGCTGAAGCCAAAGACGAATTTCCGCGACGAACACAATCCGTCACCGATGAAAACCACCGCCAACTACGGCAACACCCCTCCAGAGCCCCTTCCTTCCGTCGTCAGCGAAGACGAGATGAGACGCCGCCGCGAGATGGTTGCCCGCCTCCGTGAAAAGGGAGTTCTGAGAGCATGAACGAGGTCTACGGCCCTAAGCCTAACAGGACGAGGAGCGCAGGATAATGACTGACTCGAAGAAAGCCATGCAATCGCTTGCCAATATACTCGACACAGTGCTGAACGCAGATGCTGAGCGGATGGACTACGGTTTTGTCCTGCTAGTGTTTAACGCCGAGGGAGAAACGGGTTCGCGTACAAACTACGTTTCTAACTGCGAGCGCAAGGACATGATTGCCGCCCTGAAAGAGGTCACCGGCCGTTTTGAAGGCCAGCCGGAACAGAGTGGGAGAGCGTGATGCAAGTGGGAATGATCGAAGGTATGACACGAGTCATAGGCAAATCACAAGGATATTTCGGCCTACCTCTCCGGGATGTCGTGCTTGACAGCACTGTGACAGGGCCAGAAACGCCAGCCATGGAGACAGCGTGGTTTCCCACTCCAAAGGAAATCGACGCTATCAATGCGGGCGCTCCCATCATTCTATGCATCATCGGGACTGGACATCCGCCAGTGATGCTTTCAGTCGGGCAGGAGCCAACGCCATGAACATCCATACCCACATTTCCGAAGCAGAGCAAAGACGATCGGCAGCAGCAACACGCGCCCGCCTGATGGGAAAGCCTGCGCGAGTGCCACCACGGCTGGCGCCAGTGGTGCAGATAGCTGCCAGCCGCAAGCCAGTCGATGTGTCCTACCACATGGTTCTGTACCGGGCATATCAGAAGCAGCGGGAGAGAGCGTTCGCCATGTCCAGTTCATTCCAAATGGTCAATTCCACCGAGTACAGGCCATACGAGACCAAGATCACCTTCGACTTCAAAACAGTGGTGAAGACCATGAAGGAAATCGCCATGGAGGTTCTGGACGATTATCCGGGCGTGAGCCTGGAGGAGGTGCAGGGGCCACGCCGTACTCGCAACTTCGTTCGGCCGCGCCAGATGGCAATGTACCGGATTATCAAGGAGCGACCAGACCTTTCGTATCCGATGGTTGGTAGGTTTTTCGGCGGTCGCGATCATACAACGGTTCTTCATGCGGTGCGGAAGATTGAAAAGCAGAGGGCCACAGCATGACACTAGATAGCATCATCGAAAGGCTGGAGAAGGCGGAAGGCGGCGATCGGGAGCTTGATTGCTGGATTGGTTACGTTGCAGACCTGAGAGAAGACGACATGTCATGGCGCGGCAAGATCGATAAGTTTGGGATAGACCATGCTGTCGCGGCAGCAACGGGCTATTCAAATGTGTGGCGCTCGGTCCTGCCATATTACACATCGTCCATGAACGCGGCGATCACCCTTGTTGAAACCATGCTTCCAGGCTGGGCATGGAAGGTCGGAACATGCTGCGTATCTGATGATGCTTGGGTCACGCCTGATTTCAACAGCCCAATTCATGGCGAGCGTCTGAAGCGGGAATTCCCCGATCTCAAGGCCGGTAGCGTTTTCGATACGGGTGTTGACATTGATCTTCGCCCATCGGGACGGCCGGCCATTGCATTGTGCATTGCGGTTCTCACTGCCCTCAAAGCCAAGCAGGTGGGGGTAGGGGAATGAGCAAGAAACACCCAGGATATGCAATCAACCCCATGCAGCCCCTCCCAAAGCGGTGGTTCGACGCGATCGGCCCCATCCGCGTCATATGTGAACCGCACGCGGGGTGGATCATGGCCCGCCGTCACGACAACGCCACTCCTTTTGTGCTTTCGGTCAGGGAGCTTCTCGGCGGTAAATTCACCCCCATTCTTCCAAAGTCCACAACGAACGTTCGCCAGCGTGTTGCTGAAATAAACGCCCGCCACGAGGCAGCAATCAGGGATTATGCCAATGGGAAGTAAGCTTCAGAAAATCCGCAGCCCAAAGAGGGCGCGTGGCCGGCCGAAACTGGAGAATGTAGCTCGGGAACCAAACGGGCGCGTCTCTCGCTCCCCGCTGGCATCCAACAGCAATGAGATAGGGCGCAGGGCGGATCGCCTTGGCCTTAGCGCCGACCAGGCTCGCGACCAGAAGGCGGCGACATTCATTGGTTACCTCAACATCCTCGGCAAGCATGATGGCATCAGCAACGATCAATACGAGGCGGCGCTCAAATACATGGATCTGCGTCGGTCATACCATCTGGCCATCAAGGCCCCCAATGCAGAGCGCAGCGACGAGGGAACGGGTTGCCATTCGCAGGAGATAAGCGATAGCTACATTGATTGGTGTCGTAACACGATCGATCGTCATGACGACTGCAGGAAGGCCATCCAGCAGGCCCAAAACCAGAGCCGTTGCAACCTTTGGGCCGCTCTGGATCTGTGCTTTATCCGCGACGAAAGAATGCTCCACATGATTGGGGATATTCGCTTACTGTGCAATGCGTTGATAATGTTTTTTCGTGTTTGACTTTTGGCGCGAATAACGTATTTATTGACGTAGTTCATTACATTGGGTGATTTGCGAGTAGCGCTCCCCGGTTGAATTTCCATTTCAAATCGTTATCGACGTTTCACTTTCGTTGATGACGGGGAAAGAGCAGCAGGGCGGTCGGCAAAACTGGCTCTGCTGCTCACTTATTCCAAAGCCATAGAGTATAGCCGAAAGGCGAAGAGACAATGCCATCATCCTATTTTGGCTTATATACATCAGATTACAGACGGCTAACGTCTTGGGTGGCGCACTATATGGCGAAAGGCTGCTCGAAGCGGAAGGCTGAAGAGGTCGCCCGCAAGAAATGTCGCTCGTCGCTCACTTGGCCGCGCTTGATATAGGTTATTGTTAGAATAATCATATCGCCGAATGCCAAGGTCTCACCGGCCAGTAGAAATAATATTCCACAAACAGACTGAAACAGCCCTTTCCGGGGCCTTTTTGCGTGAGGACAGAGCATGTCAGTAGCAACCGTACTGTTGATAATTCTGATCCTGCTCCTCGTCGGTGCACTTCCAAACTTCGGATACACGACAGGCTGGGCACCATCGGGCGGCATTGGGCTGGTGGTCGTGGTGCTGGTTCTCCTCATATTGCTCGGCAAGATCTGATGCAGGCACTCACGCTCATCCTTGAGCAGAAACAGCCAAGCAAGAACGTTCGATAGGAATACGAGATGGCTCTCACCAGCAAAATCCTTTCTGCCGCGATCAAGATGGCATCCGCTCGCCAATCCCCTGATGTGATGCGGATTTCACAGGAAACAGCGCGGTCCTTCATCAAGGGGCAGATGCCAAATCTTCACATGCTCTACAGCGCCGCTTGGGATGCTGGGTACACCGTCAACGGCATCCATCCTCCCAAGCACGTGTAATTGTATAACAAAGCGTTAGGTGAATTTAATGGCCGGTAGACCGCCAAAGGAAAAATCCTTCGCCAACATGCTCAACATCGCCATCAAACAGGCGCATGACGAGGGCCGCGATAAGCTCCGCGCTGTTGCTGATGCGTTGGTCGAGAAGGCCATCAGCGGCGATGTCCAGGCCATCAAGGAAGTAGCCGATCGTTTGGACGGTAAGGTGCCACAGGGCATCGTTGGTGGTGACGAGGATGATAACCCAATCGTGCATGAGATTGTCATTCGGGGCATCTCTGCCAAGCCAGCCGTTAGATAATGTCAGTTCTTGAACTCAGTGCCCCCGAGGTACTGATGCCGCTATTGCAGCCCGCTCGATACAAGGCGGCGCATGGTGGACGAGGAGGAGCTAAATCACATTTCTTCGCAGAACAGATCATTGTTCGATGCTTCGCCAAGAAAACGCGTGTTGCCTGCATTCGTGAAGTCCAGGCCACCATAAAGGATTCGGTTCGCCAGCTCTTGGTGGACAAGATTGAAAAGCTAGGGCTCGGGTCTGAGTTCGAATGCCTTGAGACGGAGATACGCGGCAAGAATGGTTCGCTGATCGTTTTCAAGGGCATGCAGAGCTACAACGCCCACAACATCAAGTCCCTTGAGGATTTTGACATCGCATGGGTTGAGGAAGCCCAGACGCTCTCTGAGACATCGCTGCGGTTGCTTCGCCCCACCATTCGTAAGGATGGTTCGGAGATCTGGTTTTCTTGGAACCCACGCCACGACACGGACGCGGTGGATAAGTTCTTCCGGGGCGATAACAAGCCGCACAACTCAATCGTCATCCCGGTCAACTGGTACGACAATCCTTGGTTTCCTCCGATCCTAGAGGATGAGAAGAACCAGGACTACGAAAACGACCCCGAGATGGCCGACCATGTATGGGGCGGCGGATATGAGCGCATCACAGAGGGCGCCTACTACGCCAAGCAGATTGCAGCGGCAGAACGTGAAAGGCGCGTTGGCTACTTCCCTCACATCATCGGAAGCCCGGTCTACACTGGCTGGGATATCGGAGTGGACGATTACACGGCTATCTGGTTCTTCCAGATCATCGACGGCGTAAGGGTCCGCATCATCGATTATTATGAGGCATCGAACCTTGGCCCGCAGGACATCCTGCCCGAGGCAATGCCCGAATACACACAGGATGTTCAAGACAGAGCGGCAGCAATGGTCGAATTGGATCGATCAGCCCGGTTTGCCTATCAGCGCCATTTCTTCCCGCACGATGTGAAGGTGAGAGAATGGGGCTCAGGCGGCAAGGCCCGCGTCCAGACGCTTACTGAATGCGGTATGCCGATGGAGAGCATAAAGCCTGGCGCCGCTCAAAACCCTGAAGAGCGCATCAACGCTGTTCGTCGCATCCTGCCCATATGTGAGTTTCACCAGACAAAGCGCGTGATGCTGGGCCTACAAAGGCTTCGCAGATACAGCCGCAAGAAGAACGAAGCGCTCGGCACCTATCTTGGCCCGCTTCATGACGAGAACAGCCACGGCGCTGATGCCTTCGGAGAGTTTGCAGCCAACTGCGGCATTTCCCCTCCCAAGGAAAAGCCCAAGGCTCTGCCAATCCCGCCACCCGGCAAGATTATTGCCCCTCCGCCTCCCATGGCGCGTTCATCGAAGCGGATCTCACTATGACAAAGCAATGGAAGACCGCTGAATTGATACAGGTTGCCTCTATGGCCGTCGCTGACGCACATCTAATGGGGCGGAACCCCCGGCAGGGCTTTGATCTTGCTGGCGTCAGGTATGAGGTCATCAGGGCCGCAATCAGCACTAATGGGGCAAAGGAACGGATTATAGATGCCATGAGCGCGGCTATCGATCGGTTCATGCCTCCTCCCGGCATTGTTATGCCTTGGGGCACGGTGGTGAAGCCATAATGACAGACACCGATTTCGAACAGCCAGAGTTTGACCCGTCCATCGAGCCTGAACTCTCGAAGGTGTGGCTAAACCTGATTGATGACGCAGAAAAGGCGTTCAAGCGCTATCAGGAGATCTGCGACAGCGTAGACAAGAAGTTTGCCGACTTGGAACGCATGGCCGGCACTGTGACGGGAGACCGTGAGTTTCAGCTGTTCTGGGCTAATATCCAGGTTCTCGGCCCGTCCATCTATTCACGGCCTCCAGTCCCTGTTGTCGTGCCACGTTTTCGCAATCGCAAGCCTATCCCACGCACTGCTTCCGAACTGCTTGAGCGCGCAACCAACGTCAGCTTTGAGCAGGAAGATATCGACTCTACGATGATCCTCATTCGTGACGATCTAACACGGCTGGCACGCGGCTGTGCATGGATCAGATACGAGGACAAGCAGAAGAAGGGCAAGAAGCACGAGCGCGTCTGCATCGATCATGTGGACCGTCGCGACTGGCTTTGCTCGCCGGCCCGTAAATGGCAGGAAGTTGACTGGGTTGCTCGTCGCGCCTGGATGACAGCCGATGAGATGGAGAAGCGCTTTAAGGGCGATAAGTGGAAAGAAGCCGCCTTCGAGGAGAACGACCGCGATCAGAAGGACCGTGGCAACCGTGATCCCATCCTGAAGGCTGGCGTGTGGGAGATTTGGTCTAAGTCTGAGGACCGCGTTGTGTGGGTTACTGAGGGCGTTGACGAGGTTCTTGATAGCGATGAGCCACATCTGACGCTGGAAGGCTTCTTCCCGTGCCCACGGCCTGCATATGCCACGGTACAGCCTGGCTCACTCGTTCCTGTCCCTGATTATGTCTATTACAAGGACCAGATCAGCGAAATCAACGAGCTGACGGCCCGTATTTCGTCGCTGTCCGAGGCTCTGAAGCTCAAGGGCTTCTATCCTGGCGGTGGTGAGATTGGTGATGCTATCGAGGCGGCAATGGCCCGCAGCGATGATCAGGCCATTATGGTTCCGATCGCCAATTGGGCAGCATTCGGCGGCTCTGGTGAGCAAATCATCTGGTTGCCGATCGACATGGTTGCGACCACGATTGCTGGCCTTGTGGATCTCCGCAAGCAGCTGATCGATGACGTTTACCAGATCACCGGCCTGTCAGACATCATGCGCGGCTCGACCAATGCCAATGAGACGCTTGGAGCACAGGAACTCAAGAGCCAGTATGGTTCTGTCCGCGTTCGCGACCGTCAGAATGAACTGGTGCGCATAGCTCGGGACATCACGCGCCTAGTTGCCGAGGTTATGGCCGAAAACTTCGGTCAAAAGACGCTCGAAGACATGACGCAGATGGATCTTCCGACAGACGCCGAGATCAAGAAGCAGGTCAAGGCCCTCGAAGACCAGGGCAAGCAGATTGCGGCCGGCGTAAAGCAGCAGGTTCAACAGGCCCAGAGCGACCCCGAAATGATGGCCAAGGCCAAGGAAAACCCGGAAGAGGCGCAGAAAGCACTGCAGCAGATGCAACAGCAGGCTCAAGAGCAGCTGGCACAGATCCAGAAGCAGGTTGAAGAGGTTGGCGAGACAGTCACCATTGAACAGGTGATGAAGCTCCTCAAGGACCAGCGCCTTCGCCCGTTCATGCTGGATATCGAGACAGATTCAACCATTGCGCCGGATGAGAACGCTCAAAAGCAGCGTGCAACCGAGTTTGTGACGGCTGTCGGCGGCTACATGGGGCAGGCCTTCCCGCTCGTTCAGGTCATGCCACAGTCGGCGCCATTGGTTGCTGACATCCTGAAATACGTGGCCAGCCAGTTCAGGGCAGGGCGCGAGCTAGACACGACGATCGATGAGTTTGCCGAGAACATGAAGGCTGCGGCTTCCCAGCCCAAGCCTAACCCAGAGGCGGACGCAGCGCAGGCCACGGCACAGGCCGAACAGCAGCGCCTGCAGATGGATCAACAGCGCCAACAGCAAGAGATGCAGACCAAGCAGGCTGACACTCAGCTGAAGATGCAGCAGGCCCAGGCAGACGAGCAGCGCAAGCAGCAGTCCGCGCAGGCTGATTTGCAGATCAAGGGCCAGATGGCAGACCACCAGGCCAAACTGCTCGAAGCCAAGACCGGTCAGGAAATCCAGGCCATTCAGCTCAAGGCCCAGCAGGACGCCGAAAAGCACGGTCAGGAGCTGGAGCTAGGCGTTCTGGAGATCGAGCTACTGCGCACCAAGATTGAGCAGACGAAGGTCTCCACGGCCAGCACGCTCGAAAAGACACAATCGGACATCCAGGCCAAGGAAGCAGGCGTCGAGATCAGCGCCAAGAGTGCCGAAGCCAAGGCAAGCGCACGGGATCAGGACTAATGGTTCAAAAAACCCCCGCCAGTATTTCTCAATCTTGGGTGAGTCTGGTGCTGAATTTTCGGCTCCTGGCAACTCAAATTCTCATCGGATGGATCATCGCTGTTACCCCTCGATCCCATCGACACACCATAGCTGCAATAAGCGTTTTGATGGCTGCAATAGACTACGACGAGGCAAGTAAATGAGACAGCGCCTTTGTAAGCAGTGCCGACAATGGCACGAGACAGAAGCATGGCCGCTGGAATGCTATCCTGTAGCGGCTAAGGGCCAATCAGACACGTTGGCTATCCCGTATTTCATCAGCGACACCTGCGAACCCACGCTGCACCCGATCGATCAGAAGCATTACACCAGCAAGAGCACGTTCGAGAAAATCACCCGTGACGCTGGATATGAGACCGTTGGCAACGATCCGGCCCGATTGAGGCCCGCTCCCAAGCCAAAGGCAGACCGTGCTGCAATCAAGCAGTCCGTTGAAAAGGCCATCTCTCGCTTCAACAACGGCGAGCGCGTCTAGCCCTTCTTAGGAAAGGCCATGAAAACCACGTTTGCTGGGATTGCGTCTTCCTCCCGGTATTCGGGGTATGAGCAGCCTTTCCGCAAGCCAACGCCACCATCAATCTGATGAATAACTAGAGATGATTTTGAAGATTTTGGAAACTCCAAGATTTTTGAAGGCATGAAAACCCCTAGATGGATTGAAATGTGAAGACTGGCCGGTTCGCAACTTCCTGGCTTAAGACTTTTGTGGGCGTCACCATCTCTGGCTACTTGTTGGACAGACCCTTACGGGCAACGGTCAGTATCACCTTAGTTTCCCTGCGCTTCTGCATTCAGCGCCGCAGTCTTCACTCCTAGAGAATAACACAACTCCTCTCAGACAGGAATAACACCATGACCGACGAAGCAAATATTGCTCCGGCCGCGCCTTCTGCTGCGGTCATCGATGCACCTACGCCCAGCACCCCGGAACTCGGATCGCAAACCCCTGTAGCTGACAAGCCAGAACCGAAGCAAGAAGCCAAGGTTGAGGCAAAGCCAGCCGAAAAGACCCCATCCAAGAGCGCGGAAGAGGCAGTCAAGCGGGCTCATGATGCTGTAACGGCAAAGGAAGCCGAAAAGGCCAAGACAGCCGAGCCCAAGACCCCGGCAAAGGCTGAAGACACCCAGGCCACCGATAAAACGAAGGTTGCCGCCAAAGAATCGCCGGCCGAAAAGCCACGCGATGAGACCGTGCAGGCGAAGACGGAAGGCAACCAAACGTCTGAGGGGCGGAAGCCTCACCATGAAGCGCCTGCACGGTTTCTAGAGAACGCCAAGCGCGACTGGGAGAGCGCTCCTGAATCGGTGAAGGAAGAAGTTCACCGGACCATCAAGAATATGGAAGATGGGCTCCACAAGCACAAGGAAAGTGCCGACCGTTACGAGAAGGTGCGTGAATACGACGAATTGGCCCGCAAGAATGGCCGGGAAGGCGTTCACGAAAGCCTGAAGCAGGTTGTCGAGCTGGAAAATGCCTTCAGCCGTGACCCGATCGAAGGCTTCAAAAAGGTAGCCGAGCATTTCGGCATCAATTTTCAGGCCGTTGCGGCGCGTGTGATGGGCGAAAACCCAGATCAGCGCGTGCATGAGGCCCACACCCGCATTCAGGAGCTAGAAGCCAAAATCCAGCACATGGAAATGGCCGCAAAAGCCCCCGATCTCGTCGCAGAGTTCGCGGCGAAGAATGAACGGTTTGAAGAGCTTTCGACCGTGATTGCCACACTGCTTAAAAACGGCGTGGCCCATGACCTGGAGTCGGCTTACGAGCTTGCTTCAGCACTGAAGGAACCGGCCTCATCGGCTGGTCAGAAATTGGCCTCATCGGCCCAGACAGAAGCCACGGCCTCACCGGCACAGGCTGACATCCCGCTTAATCCAGCAGGACAGAAATCCGTGTCAGGTGCGCCGACCGGTGGCATTAGCCCCGCTTCGAAGCGACCTGTCCCAAAATCCAATCTCGAAGCCCTACGAGCCTCCCTGGCCCGCGTAGGCTAAACAAGGACACATCGCAATGCCCATTAATCCACTTGCTCAGTACCAGCAGGTTCTTTCGATGGCTCTCGAAGACCGTGGAACCGGTTATGAAGACCTCGTATCGAACACCATCCCGCTCATCGGCCTGATGAAGTCGAAGGGCCTCATCAAGAACTACTCTGGCCCGCGCATCCGTGAAACCCTGCAGATCGGCAAGCCGACCGGCCAGTGGTATTCCGGCTATGACTTCCTGGACAATCCGCCCGTTGAACTGTTCAACGACGCGTATTGGACACCGAAGATGCTGGCGGTTCCGATCTCCCTCACCAATGAGGAAATCCTCAACAACTCCGGCAGTGCCCAGATCCTCGACGTTCTCGCATCCTACATGGACGTTGCGGAAACCACGCTGACGGAAACGATCGAAGCCGGCCTCTATTCGGACGGCACGGCCAACAACGGCAAGCAGCTCACCGGCCTTGCCGCAGCTGTTCCGATCGTCACCAATACAGGCGTCTATGGCGGCATCGACCGTGCAACCTATGCCCTGTGGCGCACCACGTCCTACGATGCGAACTCGGCGTTCCCGTCCATCGGCACCCAGGTTACTGCGGCAACCATCCGTCCGATGCTCACGCAGATCTTCATGGCACGTTCGCGTGGCAAGCAGTCTGCAGACATCCTCCTGATGTCAAACGAGCACTATGCAGCCTATGACGGCGCACTCGTCGCCCTGCAGCGCATCACCGAACGTAGCGGTTCCGGCCGTATGAACGCTCTCGGCTTCAACAACCTCGCCTATGTCGGCGCTGGTCGTGAAGTTGCGGTGGTCATGGGCGGCGGTATCGGTTCGTCCATCCCGGCCAACACCACGTTCGGCCTCAACTCGGACAGCCTGCGCCTTCGCGTCAACCCGATCCGTGGCATGGGCTCCAAGCTCTTCCCCGGCGACGGCCAGATGCCCATCAATCAGGATGCTATCGCTCAGTTCATGGGCTTCATGGGCGAACTGACCATGACGAACCCGCTGTTCAACTGGCGTCTCTTCGACTCCAACCCGGCAGCGTAAGGAGAAATCACAATGCCTATTACCTCAACCCCTTCGCTGGGTTCGTCCATCAACGTCAACGGCGGTCTCGTCGGTCCTATCCCATACTGGGACAGCGGCCGTGCGGTTCCGTCGCCACAGCTCGGCACGCTCATGCAGGCCGTGGATGGTCACACCTACATCTTCGCTCAGGCTTCGGCCGCAATCGCATCCGCAGCCGTCTGCATTCTGACGGAACCGGCAATGACGATGGCAACCGGCGCCGGCGCATGGACCGCTCCCACGGTTACGGGTGGCGTTCCGATCAACCAGTACGCCTGGTTCAAGAAGACCGCAGCTTAACGATCCACGGCGGGGGCTCCGGCTCCCGCCTTTCTCTTTGACCTCAGACAAGGAAACCGACAATGGCACAAGAAGATACCCGCCTCGTTGTCACATTCGAAAATCATTCGGTTGTGAACGAAGCCCGATCACGGGAAGAAGGCTCCCCCAAATTTGATGACATGGAAGTCTGCCGCATCCGCATGGGCGGTGATCGCCTGCAGGCTCCTGTATTCCCGGCATGGGCTGAAGCTCCGGGCGGTATGGAAAACGACGAGGGCTATATTGTGCCCTGCACCTACGCCGAGAAGTACGCTGAGCAATACAAGCGCTTCAAGGAAGGCAAGCAGCAGACCAAGGACGGCACGCCCGTCGAATATCTGCCGTTCCTGACGCCTGCCAAGGTCAAGGAGCTGAAGGCTCTCCACATCTACACCGCCGAATCCCTCGCTGATCTCGACGGCCAGCCATTGAAGTCGATCGGGCAGGGCGGTCTGGAATGGAAGAACCAGGCGCGCGCCTATCTCGACAATGCGAAAGGATCGGCCGTGGCCACGAAACTCGCCCTCGAAAACGAAGAGCTTCGCCGCATGCTGGATGAAGCCCGCAAGGAGCATTCCCCGCCCGCCGCACAGGCAACGGAGCGTGTTCAGGAAAATTTGGGCTACGACAGCAAGCCGAGCGAGTTCGACAGCTGGGAAGATGAGCTTCTGAAGGAGCACATCAAGGAAAAGACCGGCAAGGCTCCCAGAGGCAATCCTAGCCATGCCACATTGGTCGCAATGGCCGACGATCTGTCGAGCGAAGCCTAATGAGCTTCCTCTCAGCTGCCCAAAGCGCATCGCTCCGGTTGGTTGGTAAAAAGCCAACCACCTTCTTTTCGAGCCAGAACACGTTCGAAATGGAGATTATCGACCTCGCCAACGAAGTCGTGACGGACATGGTGAAATATGCGGATTGGCGCCGGCTGATTAAACTGCAGCAGATGGTCGGGGATGGCGTGACCTATGGTTTCGGCCTCCCGGCCGACTATGCCCGCATGCCGATCGGCGTCGATATCAGTCGCGCCAATTGGTACACTTGGGGCTATGTCGATGCGCCCAGCCTCAATTACTGGATGGACCTTGTAAACGGTCTAGCCTCTCCGAACCCTGGCTATTGGATCATGCTTGACGGCCAGATCCAGTTTCGGCCAGCTGTCTCGGCCAATACCACGGCGCAGTTCTTCTATGTCAGCAAGAACGCTGTCCTCGATGAGGACGGCGCGACCCGCAAGCCTGCCTTCACCAAGGATGCGGATACATTCCTGCTTGATGAAGACGTTCTAACCCTTGGGATAGTCTACAAATGGCGTGCACAGAAGCGTCTCGAATACGCCCAGGATTTCCAAAACTATGAACAGTCGCTTATGCAGGCGTCTGGCCATGACAAGGGGTCCAGGATCACCGTAGGGGCTCGTCGTGCCTCCATGGGTGTCTATACTGCCTATCCTTGGGCATTAGGCTCATGAGAAAGATGGCGCCGAAGAATCGGCCGCGTATCTCTCCCGTGAAGACGTTCCCGGCTGCAACGGCTGGCTGGATCTCAAACCAGAACCTCGCTGCTCCCCCGTCGAGCCCGCAAGGTGCTGCAGTGCTGGAGAACGTGTTTCCGACTGCAACGGGCGGGGAAGTCCGTCGCGGGTCGGCCATTTACGCTACACTGCAGGATGAGACAAAGCCCGTAACTGCGCTGTTTTCCTACAATAACGGGAACAACAAGAAGCTGTTTGCAGCCAATGACGAGAAAATCTATGACATCACCGTCATAACCTCTCCCATCAACTTCGATCTCGTCACCGACATTCCAGAGGACATCGTTACAGACCTTGGCGACACTCTGGGGGAAAGCTCCACAGACGGGCTTGATGTTGTTGTCGGCCAGACAGGCGGAAACTGGATTGTTACGCAGTTTGCAACGACCGGAGGCGTTTACCTCGTCGGCGTGAATGGTGAGAACGATCTGGAGCTATACGATGGGGCCGATTGGTATCCGATCAACGGGCAGGTGATCAATTCCCTCAATTACGACGCCGAGACAACCCCATTTACTGCCGGCGCAACGCTGACGGGCGGCACGTCGGGCGCAACGGCTACAATCATCCGGGTTACGGACAACGGCACCACGGGAACGCTGCTTATCGGTAATGTGACGGGTGGGCCATTCCAGAACAATGAAATCATCTCTGGCGGCGGCGGATCTGCTACGGCGGATGGCACAATAACCCTGCTATTTGTCGCCATCACGGGCATTGACACGTCTTCACTTTCTTATGTCTGGAGCTACAAAAACCGGCTGTTTTTCATCGAAAAAGACAGCATGAACGCCTGGTATCTGCCGATTGATCAGGTTGGCGGGGCATTGACGAAGTTTCCCATGGGCGGCGTCTTCCCCACAGGTGGATCTCTTCTATTCGGGGCCTCATGGTCACTCGATTCATCGGGTGATGGCGGTCTGTCCGAACAGTGCATATTCATCACCACAGAAGGGGAAGTAGCGGTCTATCAGGGCGATAATCCTTCCACCGCCGCAACATGGTCGAAGGTCGGAACGTATCGCATTGGCAAGCCTCTCGGTCCGCAGGCATGGATCAGGGCAGGCGGCGATATCGTCATTGCTACGGACATCGGCGCCGTGCCGCTCTCCCAGGCTATCCAGCGGGATTATGCGGCTCTTTCGCCGTCTGCCGTCTCCTATCCGATCGAAACGGCCTGGAATGACGCGGTAGCGCTTCGCCGGTCGGAATACTGGAATTGTGCCGTCTGGGCAGAGCAGCAAATGGTTGTCGTGGCCCTCCCGACCGTCAACGAGCAAACCCCGGCAATGTATGTGGCCAACGCCAGGACGGGCGCATGGGCCAATTTCACGGGCTGGAGCGGAACGTGTCTTGAGGTCTTCAATGGCCGGCTGTTCTTCGGCTCCCAGAACGGGAAGATCATTGAGGCGCTGGTAACGGGGCTGGATCAGGGCTCGACCTACACCGCAACCTATGTCCCGCTGTTTACGGATCTGGGCAATTCAGGCGCCTTGAAGATTGCTGAAATTGCCCGCGTCGTCACCCGCAGCGCACAGGACATCAACCCGCAGCTTTCGGTCATGCTGGACTTCGTTGTTGATCTCCCGGCTGCTCCCTCGTCCGCTCCTATCCCTGCCGGTTCCGAATGGGACGTTGGTGTGTGGGGCGAAAGCGTGTGGGGCCAGCAGACGAACAAGAAAATCCAGCAGGTGTGGACCTCCGTTGGCGGCGCGGCCTATGCGATGGCGCCAGCGGTTCAGATCACCAGCGGTTCAATAATCCCGATCGATTGCGAGCTGATACGGCTCGAGTTAACCTTCGATACCGCCGATATCGTCTCGTAACCATGATTGTAGCCGACGACAGAGTTCTTCGCTTTGTGAGCGAACAGCTTGATACCTCGTTTTGCCCTCCTTTCACGACTCTCGGAATTGAGAGAGACGGCGAAATCATCGCCGGCTGCATCTTCAATGTGTTTGAAAGCCAGGATCTTCACGTTTCTGTCGCCGGCCATGGCTGGGATCGATCGTTCTTCCGAGCCGTTGGCGCCTATGTCTTCGACCAGCTCGGCTACATCCGCATGACGGCGCTCACGGAAAGCCCCGAAGTTGTCAGGCTTGCTGAGCGTCTCGGCGGTCAAATCGAAGGCTGTCTTCGCAATCACTTCGGCCCAGGCCGCGACGGTATTATCGTTGGCATCTTGAAAGAGGAATATCGTTTTGGTTTCAACTCCTAAGCCAGAGTCCGCAGCCTCTCAAGCAGCCGCACAGACCGGCCTCAATCGAGATACTGCGCTGACACAACAGCAAATCAACATGGTCAACCAGAACACGCCTGATGGCTCGTTGACCTATAACCAGACAGGAACGAGCAAGTTCCTCGACAGCAAGGGCCAGTGGGTCGAGACCCCCACCTATACGGCCACCACGTCCCTGTCCGCAGCCCAGCAGGCCATCAAAGACCAGACCGACAAGGCAAGCTTGAACCTCGGCACAATTGCCAATGAACGGACTAACTTCCTCAAGGATTATCTGGCCAAACCGTTCGACGTGAATACTGAGACGGAAAACAAGCTATATGATCTCGGTGCCAAGCGGTTGGATCCCCGTTTTGTCGCAGATCAAGACGCGCTCAGAACTCAACTTATTTCATCGGGTATCCGTCCCGGCACAGCCGCTTATGACCAGCAGATGCAGCAATTCGGACAGACGAAGAATGATGCATACAACAATCTGGCTCTCACTGGCCGTCAGCAGGCATTCAACGAGGCGTCTTTCGAGCGTTCTCAGCCATTGAACGAGATTTCCGCGCTAATGTCCGGCGCCCAGGTTGCTGCTCCCCAATTCCAACAGACGCCACAGACCGGTGTTGCCGGGGCCGATTACATCGGGGCTTCCAACAACAACTATCAGGCTCAATCGCAAGCCGCGCAGGCCAAAATGGGCGGTTTGTTCGGCCTCGCAGCAGCTCCGTTCAGTATGTTCAGCTTGAAGTCCGATCGTCGGGCAAAGCGGGATATTAAACAGATCGGAACGGCTCCTAATGGCCTTCCTTGGTATGAATTCCGGTATCTCACTGATGCCGACGATGCACCTATCCGTGAAGGCCTGATGTCTGATGATGTCCGCAAGGTCATTCCAGAGGCAGTTTCGATCGATCCGGCAGACGGTCTCGACACCGTGAACTATGCTTTGGCTCTGGAGGCCGCATAATGGCAACAGTCAGAAACCCGCTGGAATCGTTTGTCTGGGGCCAAGGCGGCGCAGCGTTGACGCCAGAGGAGATTGCCAAGCAGCGAGAAGTTGAGGAGGCCGTTCGCGCTCGGGGTGTCGATACGTCTCCTGTTGGTCATTGGACGCAGGGTCTAGCCCGTGTCGCTGATGCTCTGGCCGGTTCCGTTCGCCGTGGCAGGCTCGAAACTGCCGGCGAAGAAAACGCGACATATAATCAGGACATCATCAAGAGCCTGATGGGCGGCGGAGCTACTCCGGCCGCGTCCGCTCCTGCCTCTGTCTCGTCCGTTATCCCAGCCTCGGGCGCCTCTGCAGAGGTTGCCGCAACCTCCCCGGCTATTGCCGCAGTATCCCCCACGTTTGCCAATGACGGCACTGAACTTGGCGGATATCTGTCTGACCCAGCCCTCCGTGCAAAGCTCCCGGCAGGGATGAGGAACAACAACCCAGGCAACATCAAGTTTGTGGGTCAGAAGGTTCCCGGCATCGTTGGCCCATCCGTCAACACAGACCAAGGCGATCCGCAGGCTGTCTTCGCTACCCCTGAAGCAGGCATGAACGCTATGTTCCAGCTTGCCAAGCGCAAGTATGACGGCGGCAAGAAGACGGCTGATCAGCTAATCGCCGGCAATATGGGATGGACGCCCGGAAATCATGCTGCAGCTGCAAATGTTGCTGCGTCCATGGGACTTTCCCCTCATGACGATATCAACCTGAATGACCCCGCCATGGCTGCAAAGTTTGTGCGTGGCCTGATTATTCAGGAGCATGGCAAGTCCGGCTCCCTATACCCGGAAAGCATGGTGTTGAGCGCCATCGGTGGCCAGCCTCCTGTTGAGGTAGCATCGGCCCAGCCGCAGACCGCAACGGATGCGATCGAGCAGCAAGCGCCTATGCCGGTTGCTGATCAAGGTCTTTCTGGCGAGGTTGCTGCATTTCGTGGAACTCCCGAAGCTCTGGCCGCTTTTCCCGGCAGGCAAGAACAAGCTATGCCAGCACAGCAGCCCACAGCCGTTCAGCAGGTGGCGCAGGTACTTCCCACCGCAGGACAGGCTCAGCAGGCCGTTCCCGGCATGAGTGAAGCGCTGTTGCGTGCCATCTCCGATCCTCGCGCCACGCCGCAGACACGTGCCGTAGTGCAGGCGTTGATGCAGCAGCAGGCCGCACAGCAGGCACAGGCCGCAGAACAGCAGCAGTGGATGGCTCGCCAGCAGTACGAGCAACAGCAGCAGCAGAATGACCCGCTGAGGCAGATCCAGTTGAAAAAGGGGCAGATCGAGCTCGATCAGTTGCGCGATCCGCAGGGTAACATCCCTGACAGCGTTCGTGCGCTCAACATACGGGCCCAACAGGCAGGATTGCAGCCTGGAACTCCCGAATATCAGCGGTTTATGCTGTCTGGCGGCGACAAGGGCATAACCATCAACAACGAAGGCACCATCCCGGCCGGGTATCAGGCGGTTCGCGATCCTGAAGGGCGCGTAACTGCAATCCAGCCCATCCCCGGTTCCCCGCAAGCGCTCGAAGCTGACCAAGCGAAGCGGGTGCAGGAAACACGAACGGCCGGCAAGGAAACTACAGGGAACACGGTAATTACAGCAGCTCAACGGGCTAGAGATGCAATTAACGCCGATGGCCTTCCTGCAACAGGTCTTCTCGGGAAGGCCGCGGCTTTGAGCCCATCAACGAATGCCGCAGAAGTTCGTAGACAAATTGGCGTTCTGAAATCGAACGCCACCATAGAGACCATCGGGGCAATGAGGGCTGCGAGCCCTACAGGCGGTGCCCTTGGCAGCGTTACGGACAAAGAAGGTGAGATGCTGGCAGCCAAGGCCGGTGCACTCGACCCAGACAGCCCTAACTTCGCTCGTGACCTTGATGATTATGAACTAACTGTTCTGAAGACCATCCACGGTCCGAAGGTTGGGCAAGCCATCTTCGATGACACCCGCAAGAAGGGTCCGGCCGTCATTGACGGTTACCAAATTGAAGAGGCTGAATAATGCCAACCTTCCAGATCACAGGGCCAGACGGCAAGAAGTATCGTATTTCGGGTGAATCCGCTGAAGGGGCGGTACAGGCTCTCAAAAAGCATTTGGGTGACAACTCGTCTGAAGCCAAGCCAAAGTACGACATTCCGTATGGCGCTGGCGCCGCTTGGACTGACGCTGCGACGGGTGGCATGGCGGGCAAGGCTTCCGCTGGTCTGTCTGCGCTTCTCCGCGCCCCCTTCACCGACAAGACGATCGGGCAGGAATATGATGAGCTATATGGCTCCCTGAAGGCCTCCCGCGAAAAGTATGCAGAGGAAAGCCCGACTGCCAACATAGCCGCATCTATCGGCGGTGGCGTCATCGGTGGCGGTCAGCTGATGAGTGCCGCTGGCAATCTGGCAAGCCGTGCCGCTCCTCGCATTGCCGGCGCAATGAATTCCGGCATTGTTGGGCGTACTGCTGCTGATCTTGTAGGCGGGGCTGCGTTTGGTGGCCTGTCAGCTGCCGGCTATGACCAGGATGTGGCGACAGGCGCAGCAGTCGGCGGGGCCATGGGCGCTCTTGCTCGTCCTATCATGGCCGCTGGTGGCGCCGGGATCAACACGATTGCTGGCCTTGCTGGCCTTGGCAACCAAGGCAGGGCATCCAACGCCATTGCTGAGGCTGTGGCACGCTCCGGCAGAACGGTTGGCGATGTAACGGATGATCTTGTTCGTGCCACCGCAGATGGTCAACCACAATTTGCCGTTGCCGACGCTCTCGGCAATTCAGGCCAGCGTATGCTTTCCGGTATTGTTCGCGCTCCAGGTGACGGCAGGCAGGCCGTTGTCGAAGCCTTGCAGGCCCGTCAGGCAGGGCAGGGGCGCCGCATCCAGAATGCTCTCTCCGAAGGCTTTGGCGCTCCTCAGACCGCACAGCAGACGGAAGCAGCAACCCGCGCACTGCGGACGGCCGACGCTCGGACAAACTACGGCGCGGCTCGCACTGGCGCTGGCTCTGTAGATCCTACCCGGGCCATTGCTGCCGCTGATGAGTTCCTTGGGACGGCTGGTAGTCTTCCCCGAACAAACATCGCTGATGATAGCGTAGAGGGCGCCGTTCGTCGGGCTCGTTCGTTCCTGACCGATGGCGATAATGTCGTAAGCGACTTCGATACGGCTTTCCGTGCGAAGATCGAACTCGACAACATGATTGATAACGCTCGGGGCACCGTCCAGGCGCGGCTTATTCCTATCCGCGATGCTCTCGATCAGTCTCTTGAGAATTCATCTTCCGCCTATCGCAATGCCCGCGACACCTACCGCCAGCAAAGCCAGTCTCTTGAAGCTGTTCAGACCGGCCGTGATGCTGCAGCTCGTGGCCGAGTAGAAGACACAATCCCAGCATTTCGCGGGATGAACCCGGAGCAACAGCAGGGTTTCCGCGCAGGCTACGGCGATAGCTACATTGCCGATGTCCAAAAGGCCGCTGGGCCTATGACGAATAAGGCCCGCCCGCTGATCAGTGATGCAACGGCGGCAGAGTTCCCGGCATTTGCAGCGCCGGGGCAGGGCGATCAGCTCATGAACCGGATAGCCCGTGAACAGCGCATGTTCGAAACTACCAATCAAGCGCTGGGTGGATCTCGGACGGCTGACAACCTTGCTGATACGGCAGACGCGGGCGGTTTTGACCCGACGATTATCGGGAATATCCTGACCGGCAACTTCACGTCAGCAATCAAGACAGCGCTTAGCCAAAGCTCTTCAGCCATCAGTGGCCGGAACCAGGCAACGCGGGACATGATCGCCCGCACGCTCATGGAAACCTCCCCGACGCAAGCCAATGCCGCACTGGCAAGCGCAGTCGCCAGAGGCAACCGCATATCAAATGCCCAACAGAGGGTTATTCAGGCAATTATTTCTGGATCTCTGCCAGCCACAGCGCAGGTTAGAAACTAGCGCATCAGGAATAGAACAACCGACAGGATGACCAAGGGGATCATATCGACCCAAGAAGCATCCTCGCCGTATTTCTTATGAACCCAAGCCCGATCGAAGTCGGGTAGCATTTTCTTGCTCGGCTCTTTTGGGTCGTGATCAATCTGCATCCCCCACATTTACATCAACTTTTGAAGCCCTGCAATGCGGGGGGCGCTACAACCAACCCCAGCTATCACCTCTGTGTATATGGGAAACATTCCCGGCAGAGGTGCCATAAAGCCTACCGATCTCTTTGAGCGTCATTTGGCCTTTAAGCGATTTAATCGCTTTCACTGTTTCTTCGGTGAGTTTAGAGGCCCCGTTTCGTTCGCCTCTGTTGTGAGTGTCGTGAACCAGCTTATCGGCAAAGTTTTCGGCTCTGGTCTTCCATGTGAGGTGGCGCTTGGTGACGCAAGCAAGGTGCCCATTCCCACAGGAGTGGGCCGCCTCATGGACCAGAGAGGGCGGCGGTCCATTTACTTCTTCGCAAACAGCCCGATGAACTCCTACTCTTTCACCTTTAAAATCAAAGCGGCCATACCCGTCACTCGTTTTACCGTACGGCCAAGATAAGCAATCGTTGCCCTCGTAAGAAAGAACGACCTCGTTGTAAAATCGAAGAAGTTCTCCTTTTGAGGTGCCTCCACCTAGCGGGTCTCCGTACCTGCTCCACCTAAGCCAATGGGAATTGCACCAGCCGCGCCCTCTGACAGGCTTGCAGCAGTTTTCGATAGAACATATACGCTTTGAGATAGCCATTATTGATCCTTTCGCGATCATCTTGGTCAGAACCCGTCGCAGCGCTCCAACGCTCGGCGGGTTCGCTATTTGTACCAGTCCAAAGCGCCCTAATCAACCTCAAGGTCTGCCACTTCTCGTGACAGGCCCTTTTGCCGTGGAGGCTGCTTTGCCATTTGATAGTTCAGGCAATTTTTCGTTAGTTCCCGGGTACTTAGCGACCTCCGGGCAGACAATCCTCACCAGTCAGCACAATGGCCCATTCGAGGACGTGGCGAGCGGCTTGTCTCAGGTCATTCTGCGCTCTGGCGTGGCGCCGTTCGGTGGCAATCAGTCCATGGGCGGCTTCAAGATCACCAACGCGGCCAATGGTTCGGCGGCTGGCGACTATACCAATTTCGCCCAGCTAACCGATGTCATTGCCCAGATTACGGCAGTTGCGGCCTCGGTCACGGCTGTTGCGGTGCCCACTGGAGCGGTCCAGGGCTTCCGGCGAACCACAGCCCCGGCAGGCTGGATCAAGGAAAACGGCGGCACGATCGGCAACCCAACGTCCGGCGCGACCACTCGAGCCAATGCTGACACTCAGCCATTGTTCGAACTCCTCTGGGGCCAGTTCGATAACACCACCCTGCCAATCCAGACAAACGGCGGGGTAGCAACAACCCGTGGCGCTTCTGCTGCTGCTGACTTCGCAGCCAACAAGCGCATGCCGCTGTTTGATCATCGTGCCGAATTCGAGCGCGGCGCCGACGATGGCCGTGGGGTCGATGCAACACTGACCGTTGGCAAGTCTCAGCTTGATGCAATCCAGAACATCACGGGCGGCTTTACCACCCGCAGGACTGCCGTGGTCAATACCGAGGACATCGCGGATTGGGCGGGCGCTTTCTTCGATGACGGCCTCGGCGGCACTGACTTGGCTGTTGATGTCTCTTCCCCGGTAGCGAGACGAAAGACGGGCTTCAACGCCTCCTTGGTCGTGCGCACAGCGACGGAAACCCGTCCTCGCTCCACCACAACTTTACGCTGCATTAAGCTCTAGGAGCAATCATGGCCGACATTAGAATTAAAGACCTGCCGGCGGAAGCATCCCCGGTTGCCAGCGAAGTTTTGGCTATCGATGGCAGCACCACGCGGCAAACCACCATTCAAAAACTGGTGGACGCCGGGGCTCCTGTCGCGTCTCAGGCGGAAGCTGAAGCCGGGACCAACCCCAGCAAGAGAATGACGCCTTTGACGACAAGGCAGGCGTTTGATTCCTACGGGCCGGTTGCCTTCGCTACTGCCGCTCAGGGTGCGCTGGCGGATAGTGCGCTTCAGCCAAGCGACATAGGCACCGGGGCCGGGACCGTAGCCGCTGGCGATGACACCCGCATCGTGAACGCCGTTCAGAATTCTCGCGCCGTCAACACGGGGGCGGGCTTGACAGGGGGCGGGGATCTCTCCGCCGACCGTTCCATCGCCCTAAACTCGGCCTCGATCGCCTCCCTCGCTCTCGCTGATACTGCTGATCAGCCTGTGGCCTCGATCGCAGCTCTCAAGGCTGCAGCCACCGCGACCGGTAGAGTTATGACCCTCACAGCGGCAGGCCGTTCAGGGTCTTTCGTCTGGCGCCTCGGTAACTACTCCACACAGATCGCTGCCGACACGACAGAGGCTATCTATGTCAAGGCTACGGCTGTTGCGGCCACGGTTGGCGCATGGGTGCGTATCGGCGGCTGGCAGGTTAGCGGTATCAACCCGAATTGGTGCGGCGTTGTGGGCGATGGCGCCACGATTGACACTGTTGCATTCCAAGCCGCTCTCACCTTGGCTGGTTTCATCGGATCGGGCACGGTTCAGTGGGCTGGGCAGACGGCACTCATCGATGCCACGCTGTCAGCTCCGGCCGCGGTGACCCTCCTCGGCGATTTGACCGGCGTTATCAAGCAGAAGAACGCCGGCGGTCTCGCAGAGCTAATCACCTTTGGCAACAATGCTGGATCGCGGGGCATCGTTTACGATGGAAACCGGGCGAACAACACGGACAATGCCGCCTACGTTTCTGCTCGCATCGGAAACTCCAATGATGTGCTGTTTGAGGGTAATACCGTCAGGAACTCGACCGGTAACGGGATTGTCGTCAACAATGGCCTTCGAGCCAAGATCAACAAGAACCTCGTCACGAATTTCTATGATCATGGCATCGCGGCCTATGGGAACAGTTCCAAGCATGCCCACATCATCAAGGAAAACCTTGTTACCTCGATCGGCTGGTCGGGAATTTTTCTGCAGCAAAGCGACTATTCCGATGTATCCGAGAATACCATCATCGGGCAGATGATTGGAGGGCGATCGGCCCGCGTCAATGTGAACACCTCCGGGACGACTGTCACATGGGTTAGCGGCCCTGATTTCTCCACCATCAAGGCTGGAAACTTTGTTGTCGTCAACAGCGGCGCAGAATTCAGGATAACCACCGTCAACAGCGCAACTGTCTTGACCGTGGCAACCACTCTGCCAACGCTTTCGAACACTCTTGCCACCATTGGGTCAGGCGATTTGCTCGGGGTGACCGCATCTAACCATTGCACGATCAACTCCAACATACTCGACACCACCGCAACGTTCCTCTTTGGGTTTTCGCTTGGCGCCACCGCGATCCAGTGCGGCAACAACTCGTTTACGAACAACCGGCTGCTCTTTGCGGGTAAGAACGCCATTAATCTCAATGGCGCAGTTGGCCTTGGCTTCCTGTCGAACAACTCCCTTCTCGGCAACAAGATATTCAATGCCGGTTATGGTGGCGGCATCGGTACCACCGACGCCATCGCCATCTTCCTCGCGGGTGGATCGACAGGCACAATCCTCGATACGCTGATCTCCGACAATACGGTTATCAGTTTTGCAGGGACCGGCCAGACGAGCTATTGGCTCGGAACGGATGGTACCCTGAGTTTCGGCAGCGTCACGAACGGCGGTGGGAACCGGTCTTTTTCTGTCGCAAACAACGGCATCTACAAGGATATTGTCCTCATCACCCTGTCTTCCGATTGGGGGAGCACGGCGGCAACTTCGAGCGTGACCAGCCATGGCGATCAGTTGATCTTTACAATCACCTGCTCGGGTACTGGCTATGCCTCAAATCCTAATTTCACAATTCAGAAGATTGTGGATTGCTCCAATGACCTGCCCATCCTCACGGCCAAGATCGTATCGAACTCAGGCGGTGCACTCCTTTCCACCATGTGGGGAGAGCAGCTTAGCGTGAGAGGATCTTGGCGGGCGTTCATGGCTGCTACACCAGCAAGCGGCCATGTGTATGTCATTACGATGAAGGCATAGATTGCACTATTCACGCCATATGGTATCTCCCAGGTTGGAGATGGTTGGGAGATACCAGCGTGGAACAACCCCCTTGGACGATAGAGAACTTCGGAGATGGTGACGTTGGCCATCTAAAAGGCTGGGGCACAAAGCGGCTGCTTGTCATCTTCAGCAGCTACCAGCCAGACTGGGCTTCTGTTAAGCGCCCGAACGGCTTCGACTTCCTCAATTCGGCAATACGGGTCAGCACTGACGCTCTGATGATTCGGGATACCAGAAACCTTTGGTATCATGGCGGGGTCGAAGGGCTCGGCTCTGACCCACTGCAAATGGCCGACGCGATCGAGAAATTCACCTCCCAGTATTCCGAGGTTGTCACTCTTGGCAGTTCTATGGGTGGGTATGCGGCCCTTCTATTCGGGCACCTAATCGGGGCTGACAAGACAATCGCTGTTGTCCCCCAGATTAGGATTGGCACCGCCGCTGCAAGCTCAATCGGTGATGGTCGGTGGGTTGGCGAGTTCGCCAACATCGATGCTGTTGCGCGGTATAAAGGGCTTCTCTCGCTGGATTACCTCCCGATCAGCGGAAACCTCATCTATGGGGAAGCCGACATGGAGGACAGGAACCATCTGGCAACCCTGTCTGAGCATAGATCAATCAATGCGATCACGCTTCCCGACAAAGACCATAACGGGGCGGCGATAGCCTTCCTCAAGGCCGGAATGCTGGAAGAGCTTCTTCAGGTCGCCTGACCCACATCATCTCTGACCATCCACGAGGCTCCCTCACGGGGGCCTTTTTCTGTTCCATCATCAAAGGACATCCCATGAGTGAGATCATCTCGGCTCAGCAACTTCGCTTGGCCGCAAAAGGCAAGGTGAACGAGAGCAACATAAATTCCGTGCTGGTCGCGTTGAACGCCTACGGAAAGAAGTTCGGGCTGGATAAGCCGCACAGGCTGGCCCACTTCCTTGCCCAGATCATGCATGAGAGCGGCTCGTTCAAATACGATAAGGAAATCTGGGGGCCAACTGAAGCCCAGAAGCGCTATGAGGGCCGCTCTGACCTTGGGAACACACAACCAGGCGACGGCAAGCGGTTCATGGGCCGGTCGGCAATGCAACTCACGGGCCGCTATAACTACCGCAAATTCACGAAATGGTGCCGTGAGCAGCAAATCGACGCGCCCGATTTTGAGAAGTTCCCCGAGAAGATCAATACCGACCCGTTCGAAGGCCTCGTTCCGATCTATTATTGGAGCTCGCACGACATCAACAAATACGCCGACCTTGGTGATATTGAATCCGTGACCCGAAAAGTGAACGGCGGAAAGAACGGGCTAGCCGACCGCATGGAGTACTACGGCCGGATTGCCTTGGTGCTTCTCGGATACAAGGCCGACAACGTGCGCCAGTTCCAGGCGGACCGTCGCCTAGAGGTGGATGGCGATGTAGGCCCTCGCACTCGCGCTGCGCTTCATGGCGAGCTTGTGGCACTCGTTCCCGGCGAAATGGCCAAGCCCTCGGTGCAGGTGGCTCCTGTGGTCGAGCAAACAACCATTGTCGAGGAAAAGCCTGTGGTTCCGGTAGCGGTCGATAAGCAGGTGAAAGAAAAGACGAACCAGTCAGGCTGGTTGATCGGCATCCTCGGCTCGGTCGGCACGGCTCTCACGGGCCTATTCGGGCAAGACTGGCAGACGGTTGTTGCTGTCGGCGGTGTAGCTATCGCGGCCCTCGTGCTGTTGATCCTGCTTCGTCACCAGATCATCGCAGCCGTAAAAGACATTCGCGGAGCGGTAGAGCAATGATCAGCAAGGTCTCAGCCATCGTAGGCGGAATTCTTGGGGCGCTCTTTGGCATCGGTCTGTTTGGCCTTGTGAGCGTCGTTTATTTCCTCCCGCAGGCACGGGAAGAGGGCAGAGAGCTTGAGAGAGCCGCTACCCTGCAAAAATCCATCGAGACAATCCAGAAGAGGTCCAAGACCAATGCCGAAATCCGCAATCTTAGCGCTTCTGCTCTCTGCCTTGAGCTTGGCGGGGTGTTCTCAGACGGCGAGTGTCACTGACGGAAGCGGGTTTGCGCTTCTTCACCCGTCACCAGCTACCCGCCAGTTCATCATTTCGAACGATCGGCCGTTTGCTGATGAGGTCGCCGGCCATAACCGGACCTGTGTCAGTCAACCCGGCTGCGCTAAATAATCGGCTAGACGCCCTGCTTCAACAGAGCGCCTAACCTAACCGTAACGATTTCACGGATCGAGAACGGCTCATCGCAGGATAGCCCCCTATCGTTCCAATTTTCCTAACAGGCATGAAGCAATACGAGGGCATAACGGGAATGGGAAATAATGAGGACAATCACATGGACGCCGCAGACCTACGTTCGCGGGTTGTCGCTGTGGAGCACAATTTCTCAGCTGCCCTTGCGCGGTTGGCTATTGTGGAGCAGTGGAGAGCCCAGATGGACATTCTCACAGCACGCAGAGATGAACAGTTCAAGAATCTCACGGATCGGTTCGACGGTCTCAACGTCAAGATCGACAACGTGAAGACGGAGATTTCCGGCGACCTTGGGGAATTGAAGGGGTCGCTAACATGGCTGTCCCGTTTAATCATGGGCTCGATCATTACGTGTGGGATTGCCGGCTTGGTTGGGCTGCTGTTCAAGCTGTCTCAGCCTGGGTAAGCCGCCACTCTCTCCTTATATATATAGAGAGTGGTTTTTGGGAGAACGTCCCTAGAACATAGTGTGCTAACCAGGTGCGTAATTTTCCGGGTTGAGGGCCGGCGACCAAACTATTTCTCGCGCCATAGAAAGAGCAACAAGCGCTTTCTCTCTTGAGAGGTACCATCCCAGCGTTTTCAGGTTTCCGTCAATCCTCATCGGAAACGAGAGCCCTCTTGCCGCATGGCATCTGTATTTCTCGATAGGCGTGAACATTCATAGTACATCCTTTCGCTTCTGTGTGCCGCCAGCGTGTCACATGTGCCGCCGCGTTTCTGAATCGTTCCGGTTTTAGGCGTTGTAACCTGCATAGATGATTTCTCGCATTTTCTGCTGGAACATCGAAAAAGGGCTTGATCAGCAAGGGCTTTGCCCGTATCAGGGCCTCAACGGAGAGGTGGCCGAGTGGTCGAAGGCGCTCCCCTGCTAAGGGAGTTTCCAGTTACTCCGTTACCTATTCCAACCAATTGATTTCATTATTTATTACTGTCAATATTTTTCTTTGTGTCATCGGCCTGTGCCGTAAAGTTACCAAAGGCATTCATTTTTTGCCGAAAACCCGGTCGATCACTTCCCGGTTATTATCCCCCTCAACATACGTCTCCATGAGCAGCCGGCGCGATTTCCACCCGCCGTGGTCACCAGTCGTAGCCGCGTCCACGCCGTTGCGAACGATCATCTCTGTAGCAAAGCCATGTCTGCCAAATTCATGGCTTGTGAGACGCGATAGGCCCGCGTGCTTTATCACCTTGTCCACCCGCTTTTTGATGGTCGATCGGTTTGCAGCCGCAAAAACTAGTGTCGGGTGAAGGCTGCGAATGTTTGCCAGGTCGATGACCATGGCGCGGGTCAGGAAGACCTTTCGTGGCGTCGTCTTGGTCTTGGAGAGGAATGCGGTCCCGAGCTGCAGATTCACGTCATCCCATGTCAGCCTGCAGGCCTCAGAGACGCGGGCAGCGGTTTCGAACATGAACCGGGCCACAGCGGCGGTCTCTGGCATGTTGAGCTTCTTTGCGGCCTTACTGAAGGCGTCAAGCCATTCCTTGCTCCCTGCTGGGCGCGAGGTGCGCTCTTCCTTGAAGCGGGTGACTTTCACAGGGTCACAATGGCCGGCATCAGCCGCGTGGTTGATGATAGCCCGCATTGGCGTCACAACCTGTCGGTTTAGCGTGGCATTGGCTGCTTTCGGGTATAGCTTCTTCGCTGCCTTACGGATCTCAAGGCCGGTGATGTCCTTCACCTTCCAATTCTTGAAATGCTTAAGGAGGGGCGCCGTGAACCGCCGATCGCGGCCATCATCAAAATAGGCTGCGACAATCTCAGGGAAGGTTAGGACCGCCTTTTCACCGTGGACAGCGGCACGACGGAGCCTCGCTTCGTGTTGATGCGCGATGTCTTCCGCGAGCCTTCTGTCGCTCGTCTTAGAAGATTTTCGAACCCGTGTTCCGTCAACGGTGAAATCATACCACCAAATTGTTCCGTCTTTTCTTGTGTAGACGTATGGCAAGGTGATGGCTCCGGTTTGGCGGCATTGATGATTGTGTCTATGTCGGTGGGCAGCAAGAACATCGCTTTTCCAATGATCCTGCAAGCCCCGATCGATCGGGCTCGCTCTCGCAGTGTCCTTTCGGATATCTGGATGCCCGCCGCCTGGAGCTTGGCAACGGCCGTCGCCGGGGATATGGCTTCGTCAAGGACCGTCATTTCTGGACCTCGCTTTCAATGAACTCCTTGAGGGAACCGTGATTGAGAAACCATTCTCCGTGCCGTCTATATTCCGAAAACTGCTTATGCAGCTCCTTCTCACGAGACTTGGCGCCTGGAACGGTCCCTAATAGGGTCAAGTCAACCGGGGAGGTGGATCGAAGGTCGCGCAACCGATATGTAAGGTTCACCGTGTAGCCAATCTTGACCAATTCACCAGCCGCCAGAAAGTAGACGGCTCCGCCGAAAAACGGCTTTGCGCCCGTCTCAATCGCTTCGATCTGATCCGAGTGAATTCGGATTAGGGGAAAATCCATCTTGACGAGATCCCCTCTTTCTATCATTCGGAATATGGTTGCTTTTGAGCATTCCCATTTCTTGGCAAGGGTGGCCGGCGTGTAGACTGTCATTCCTTCCTCTCCTTTGCGTCTAGCGCGGCGCGGTTGGCCTCTTGCGTTGATGCAATGTACCAAAGCGTTCCGTTTTCATTGGCGCGAGCCTTGGCTTCGGCCACGCGATCGGCGTTGCAATGCTCCGATGCGTAGAGGTTTAGCCAGTCATCAATCGCGACGACAGATCTTTCCAGCGCCGCTCTCAGTTCCGCATTTTCCCTTTCGAGAGCATCAGCGCGTTTGTTTGCCGCTCGTGTCCGCTTATCCAAATCACGTAGACGGCCAGAGAGAATTCGCGCAAGGTCGTAGTCTGATCTTGCCGGACCGTACCGCTTGGCAAAATCAGCATAAGCTTCTTCGTCTGTCTGGGTGACTAGATAGCTCATTCTTCCGTCCCTCCCACTGTCGGAGCGGCGCTCCATTTTTGGCGCTCGGCAAGAACGGCTCTGGCTACAGCCTTGCAGACTATAGAGGGAGTTCCATCAAAATTTGTGGGGGAGTAGTCGGCATCTCGGCATGCCTGCGCTGCAATTTGCATTACATCTTCGGGGAACTCCTGCACGGACAGCCTTGCCAAGTGGCTTTCGGCTTCTTCCAGCCGGTATTGCAGGGACGCGATTTCGCGCTCGGAGTTCTTATGCTCATCGGTGATGGAGCGGGCATCGGGTGCGACGGGAACCGGAGACTTCCTTTCGCAGCTTGGGAAATCGTAGTCATCCAGTCTAAAATCAGATGCTCTTGGCGCGTGATTTTGCGCATCGGCTTGACCGCAATAATAGGCGTTAGAAATCACCATGTGAGGTGACAGAAAATTTCCCCTGTATGGAAGCGCCGGATTGTCATAGCCGATATTATAGGCCGTCTGTTCGCTATTAATCTTGATCACTTGCTCTCCTCCTTTGGTGTGGGAGTGGCGAGGGCGGCACGAGCAAGGTGGCGCTCGTAGTATTGCCTCGCAGTTTCACCGTCCCATCCGATGCGTCGGCCTATCTCCTGCCAATCTGTGCCTTCAGAAAGAGCGGCCTCGACGGTGGGAATATGACCTTGCGCTTCAAGGCCGAACAATACCGGCTGATCCGAGGTCACCCGCTCCGTTGCGGACGTACCATGGGCGGGCTGGGGAGCGGCGGGAAGTGTGTCCAGGTCGAAATCGCTGAACTCTGGCTTTGGGCTTCCGGTCAAGGCGTGGTTGATTTCGGCCGCTTCATATTCGGCTCGCCCGCGAATTTTGTGCATGTGAAGCGATATCGCGCTCTCGCCCTTACCGATCATCACATAGAAATCGGTGGTGCCGTCGCTCTTTCGATAGTCCGAAACCCATGCAACAGGCTCCACATTGCGGAGCTTCGCTAATTCTTCTTCCAGCCCAATCACTTTTGCAGCGAACGGCTTCGCAATAATTTCGTATCCGCTCTCGTTGATAGCGGTTATAACAGCGTCTGCCTTCTCATCACATCCACAGAAAGGCCAATCACAGTCAGCCGGGTCATTGCCGCCAGATGTTCCCTGCTTACGGGCTTTGCACGCTACCGGCTCCTGTACTGGACGGGCGGAGAGAGCGGCTTTCATTGCCGACTTCATCACGTCACGCGCCGTTTTCTTCTGTGGTTCGTGCCACAAAGACCAACCGACATTGTGGACGCGACAAGCTCTTTCGATCATTTCATCCGTCACCCTGCTATCGCCCATGGCGACATATCCGATGTGTTCTTGCTGGGTCATGCTTCATCCCTCGATTTTGGAAGACGGCCGGTAGCAGCCAGCCCTGAAATGATGCGAGACTTCGCCCGCTCGATTGAAATGGCTTCGTCGTAGGATGAATAAATCCCGAATAGCGTCAGCCCGAGAAGGTGAGGATCGATGCCAAGCGACAACCAGTAGGCGGATTCACCCATCGAATGTTGCCTAAAATGCTCCTCCCGGCAGAGAGGAAGCGCGAACAGATCCGGCGCCTTTGTGCCCTTAGCTCGGCCCCAATGGCCGTACCAAGGCATGGCGTAGGAGACATGGGCGGCTTGCAGATCGTCTTCACGGCCTGTCGCAGAGCAGCAGAGATTGTGCAGCCAAGATATATAGGCCGGCTTCTTCTCGGCTCTCCGCTGTGGAGGCTCTGGATCGTGGTGGAAGTGGGCGTAGTTGATGCGGGCCATTCTACTGTACCAATCTCGCGGCGAGGACCTTCAGCTTGCCGGCGATCAGCATCAAAGCGTTCGGGCCTTTCTTCCATGCTTCCTCATCGCGGTAGTCGTTGACTGCTTTGTCCGCCATTGCCTGGTCGCGGATTTCGCGCTGCAGCTTCGATAGCGTCTCGTCTTGCTTTTCGAGCTGCTTGAGGGTGGATGGCCTCGCGAAAGGCTTGCGCTGGAGATATCGTTCTGCGCTCGGCGTCATGACAGTTTCTCCTTCGGGAAGATGACCTTATAAGTTTCGACTACAACAATGGCGGGCCAAAAAATGATGAGGATCAACAGGATATCTTTTTCAGGGTTGGGCTTGTCGTATTTCTCTTGATTTCCAGCGACAACTCCCATGCCAATTGAGAACCAAATGATGACGGCGAACAGGTATTTCATGCCGCCTTCTCCCCACGGTTCATGAGCTGGTCGGGAGTGACGCCAAAGTTAGATCCGATCCACTCGATTGCCCGCTCCAGGTACTCGGCAAAGGATTCTTCCGTCATTTTGTCGAAGGCGATGCTGGATGGCACGAGAACCGTCATCCCGTTCCGTAGCCGGATAGGCGTTGCATGGCCCAAATCGAGCTTGATCGCTTCGTGGAGTGCTTCCGAGTTCGGAGCGCAATCCGTCGCATCTCTTAGACGGTTCAGCAGTTGCCAGTAGAACCTCAGACGTGCAGGCGACCGTCCGGTGCGGAGATCCACCCGGATACGCTCTCCGGGCTTCATCTTGCGGATCATCTCGGCGTCTGCCTGCATCTCTGGATAAAGCGCATCGCCGCGCCTCATGACATAAATTGGGGCGTTCTCTGTTTTGGCCATCAGAACGGGATCTCCCCATCTTCCGGCAAGTCTCCGTAGCTGTTACGCTCATTGCGGCGGGATTCACGCACATGAGCTTGGACATCGGCGCGGTCATATGTTTCGCCGTTGTGAGCCGTAATCGTCTGCTCTCGCCGCCGTTCCTGCTTGGGCTTTGCGGAAAGCGATTGGAACTTGCCCTTCGATCCCTCCTTCGTCCAAGCAGAGATTTCGTACAGGACGCCCCCGATCAGGATTTCGCCGCGTGCGTTCGGGTGGTTATCGCTGGTGCGATTGTCGTTCTTGAAAAGGCTTCCTTGCCCTTCACGGAGTACATAGGCCATATCTTGTTCCTTCAGGCGTTCATGGGATGTCTGGTTGCTTCTGCGTCGGAAACCGGCATCAGCTCTTGCTTCCGAAAGTCCTTGGCCTTGATGACGCCAATCTCGACCTGCGGGGCTTCATTCTTCAGGCGCTTGATAACGTCGGCCTCTTGGGTCCAGATCGAGCCCAGATCATCCAATGTCTTAGCCTTGGTCATTCTGCCGATGATCCGGTCACCAGCTGCTACAGGGTTGAACGGGGGGACATGCGCATCGGCGGGGGAATACGCGATGCTTTCGGTATCGGGGTCATCGCCGGTCTCTAGGCCAAGAGCCTTGAGGAGCGCGTATTTCACGGCATAAGACATTGCCTTGCCGGGGCCCTTGTCCTGCGGGTCGATGCCGTATCCAAATGTTGGAACATCGAAGAAATCGGCGGGCTCATCCACATTGACGAACCGAACAGTCAGAGAGCATTCGGCGCGGTTGCCGTTGTGGAGGTGTTCGCAACGAACCGGATAGTAAACGATCCCATTCTTCAGCAGCACAGGCCGGACCTTGGCGGTTACAGCATCGTGCGAGACGATGGTGTAATTCATGCCCTGCTTCTTTTCCTTCTGGATGTAGTCAACTTCCAGCATTGCCGCAGCAAGGCGCTGGTGAACGTTCTTCTTGTCTGTCATCACTTTGTCCTCACCATCAAGCCACAGTCTCCCATGACGATTTCAGCGCCGGGGGGGATATGCCCTCCGTCTTTGAATGCTTCCAGAATTGCCTTCTTGTCGGCCTTCCGTTCGGTCTTGAAAAAGCCTTGAGGCAGTTGGTCCACGTCGAAGACATTCACGCCCTCACGCGCCTTCGTGATCGATAGCGTGGCCTCGGGGAGTGTAACCTTGTCTTGGCCTGCGCTTTCCATAAGCATCTGCATGATCTTTTTGATGCCGTCAGCCTGGCGCTCGTAGCGGGACCGGCGCTCGCTCAAGGCGTCTTCTCGGGTCTTGATGGCGTCAACCATCATCAAAGCTTCCTGACGCGCTCCCAGAGCCCGCTCAAGGATGCGGTGGAGATCCGTGCTGCCTTCGATCATGTCGGCCATCAGATCGGCGTCGTCTGCCAAATCAGGGTAGTTGATGAGCATGGCGCTGATCTGGGCGCGTACGGCCTGAGCGTCGTTAAACAGGAACTTGGCGATTGTCATTGCTGATTTCCTTCTCTCTGGAGCGCCAGAACTCAACCTGTTTCCGGCAGGCTTCCAAATGGTCTTGAGCTATCTTGAATTGTTCGGCGGTACGGGCTCTTGAGCGGTCTCTCTTCCAGCCCTGCGCGCTGAATATGAAAATTTCTCGCATCTGGGTTACTGTGGTCATCTCCACCCCCACACAGCGAAGATGATCAGAGAAAGATTTGCAGCAATTAGGAGGGCTGTGAAATCACGCCAGTTTGCTGCCCTGGACTGGCTGAGTATGTCAGACGGCTTATTGCGGCCTTCGAAGGTTCCGAGAGAGGTTTTCATGACCTAGCCTCCTCAGCCCGCTTGAGAGAGACGATGAACTGTTCATCACCGCCTCCGAAACTCACCTCATTGCCAACACCGATGAACTGGACAAGCACCTGAAGGAAGTCATTCATGCCGTCCTTGGTTTCCAAAGCCACATTAGGGTCCTTCCCGAAGCGGGCGATAAGGACACGTTCGCTCAACGGTGAAAATCGCAGGCCTACATTCTTTAGTTCGCTCATTGTGCCGCCTCCCACTGGAAAACACGCGGCTGGTCGAGCGCGGCACCAATCAGCCCACGAACGATCGAAAGGCTTTCCCTCGTCGGAACGAGGTTGCAACGGGCGTCCTCTTCCCAATGGGCTACCCATCCGCGAATGTCTTGCAACGTCTCGACTGGTACTTCCACGGCGATATGTGGGCGGTTGGTGATCATGCTGCTCTAGCCTCCGTCGCGTCGTAAATCTTGGGGAATGAGGTGCTGGAATACCGCTGGTAGCTTTCCACGACGACTTCCTGGAGATCGAGCGTGTGGATCTCAAACAGGGCGTCTTCCTCGGTGTCGAACTCAAGTGCGTCTGCGTCGTCATAACTGAAGCCACCGCCCGTCCAACACAGGCCGCACATGGTCTCGATGCGGAAGAGAGTGACCATAGCCATCACAGGCCTCCCTTGCGGGCTGCAATCATTGCGTCGGCAACCTCATAAGCAGCGTTGGCACCCATGGTGTAGACGCTGGCTTCGTACTGCTTGCCGGACCTGACGCTATGGCCGTATAATTCCGCTAACAAGGCGGGAACAGCCTGGCCGGCGAACCAGTCACGCAGGCTCATGCCTTCCTGCGTCCATCTTTTGAATTCATTGGCTGCCCCCGCTGCAAAAGCCGGTCCGCCATCATCGATCTTGTCTGCCATGTTTCCGACTCCTGCTAGATTGGTGGGATGGGCTAAGCGGTGGCTTTCGATGGGTTAATCTTCATCTTCCATCGGAACGCCGGTCTTGAATGACGCTCCAAGCTCCGTCGCTATTGCTTCGATGCAGTCACGGACAGCTTGCATCCCATCCCAGCCGTGCTCATCATGATTGGTTGACATCAGGCGCTTACCGTTCAGCCAGACTTCCTCGCATTCATCGCCGTCAGTCCGTATTTCGAATTTGTGCTTTGCCATGGTTCAGTCTCCCTTGTGTCTTTCTATGCAGTGACCAGATGGGTGAGGTGGTGGGGTCAGGAGGTGGCTTTGGAGAGAACATCGCGCAGGGCGGCTTCGACCTCGATCATGTCGTCAAACGAGCTGATCCACATCATCTCGCCGTTATCGTCTTGGATGGTTTTGCGACGGCCACCGATATCCTTGAAGGTCTGCTGCTTATTGGCGAGCAGGTTCTGAACCGCTGAAATCAAGTCCTTCATTTTCGTCTCCGGTCGTTTGCGTCTTTCGATGTAGCGACCGGATCACCGGTTGGGTGGTTGTGGCCGCTGTGGATTGCTTATGAGGTGGCTTTGAGGGCCGCTGACAGCCGATTGATGATGTTGACAACCTGCTGGCGCTTCTCGAATTTGATCTCATCAACCAAAGTTGAGAGAGCCCATCCGGCTTCGCGGGCCGCAGCCTGTAAGGCGCTATCGCCGTCACGGCTTGCGTCGAAGCCATCATCAAAAAAGTCTTTCGGCCCTACAGTCATTTTGTTCTCCATTTGCCGTCTCTCCGAGCTGCCACGTCTGCCCACCGACGTTCATGACCGCGACATCCTCGCGGCGGGGCCGAGCGGGTATTAGGCCGCTAAGCCGAGAAGAGTTTCATTGAGGTGGATGGCCCATTCTGCAGCCTGCTTTTCAGCATTCGCTCCCTTGAAGGCCCGAGCCTTGCGACCATCAGGGCTGACAACGTAGAAGCCGGAAACCTTCGCACGCTTGCCAGTGCCGTTCGGGCCAATACCAACGCCCCATTCGGTGGAAGCTTCGATTGTGTAGATTGCCTTTTCCATCTTCGTCTCCCGAGGTTTCGATGTAGCGACCAGATCACCGGTTGGGTGGTTGTGGCCGCTGCTTACCTACACAACATCGCACGCTTTTGCGGTCACGTCAAGCGTGGTGAACGCAAAAAAGTGCACGACAAAACGGCTGAAAACGTGGTATAGGAATTTATCCCCATTTACAAAGCGCACGCACTGGCGTTCAATGGATGGGCAGGGATGGAGCCTGTAACAGGGGAGGGATTATCGCCACTATGGATATGACGGAGAAAATCGCGCTGTCGTGGATGGCGCTCACACGGGCACAGCGGGACGTTGTGATTTTGAACGTTATTTGTTCTGGCGAGTTTCGAGCAGACCTAACAGGTGCTCTTTCTCTTTGTCGGACATACCCGCCACGATCTTCAGAAATTCTTCATCCTGCCGAGACATTTCCACGCCCGTAAATATATAAGCCAGGCTGATCTCTAAAACTTCTGCCAGCTTGACTACCCTGTCAGTGCTGGGCGCTTTTTCGCCAGCTAGCAGTTCACTCACAAAATTGGTTCCGAACCCGCATTCGCGTGCGATTTCGCGACGGGAACGACCGTCTTTCTCAATTGCATCTGTGAGTCTGGTTCGCCAATCGGTAGCCATGCTGCTAATTACCAGATTTCAAATTAATTGCATGAACGTTGTTGCGGGCACTTGCGGCGAACGCAAAAGCGTGCATAATAGCCCTCATGCAAACGAACCTTCTCACAGACATCGAAGCCTTCCTTGCTGAAACAGGCATGAGCGAACCGAACTTCTGTAGGTCAGTCGGCAATGGCCGATTGTTCGAGCGGCTTCGCAGTGTCGGCGTCAGGGGGAAGTCTGGGCGAGTATGGCCCGAAACCGAAGCTGAAATCCGCGCTTTCATGATCGCCCATCGGCGCATGGAAAAGGCGTCTGCGTAATGAGCGGCCGCTCTTCCTCACCCGGAGGTGTGTTCGCCGTATCGAGGGGGATTTTTGAAGATCCTGATTTTCCCCCTGAGCCATTCACACAGCGAGAGGCCTTTATCTGGCTGGTCGCAAGTGCGGCATGGAAGGAACACAAAACACGAGGTTCTTTTGGGCCGGTAATTTTGGAACGAGGCGAATTTTGCTTCTCTGTCAGGTTCTTAGCTGAGCGTTGGAAATGGTCAAAATCGCGCGTCGATCGCTTCATTTTGGCGCTGAAAAAGCGGGACACAATACGGGACAGCAAGCGGGACAGAGAGCAAGTCTGGATTATCAATAAATACAATGACTTCCAGATACTGGCCGCACCAAAGAGGGACAGCAAGCGGGACACGAAGAGGGACAGCAGCGGGACAGCAGCGGGACAGCAGCGGGACAAAGAAGAAGACATTGAAGACATTGAAGACATTGAAAGCTCCTCACTACGTTCGGAGAGGTTTGGCCCCGACGAGGCGTTTTCTGAGTTTTGTGAAGTGGTCGGAAAGGCAGGGTTCAATCTTCCCAAGCTCCTTACCAAGGACAGACGGGAGAAGCTCAAAGCCAGACTGGCTGAGCACGGCAGAGAGGCATGGGCCGAAGCCGTGAGGCGGATGGCGGCTAGCAAGTTCTGCCGGGGTGAGAATGAGAGGGGTTGGAAGGCTGACCTGGATTTCGTCCTTCAGTCTAAATCCTTCAACGGTCTTATCGAAGGCAAGTACGACGACAAAATACCGGTGCTGAAGCCTGCCCCCAAGACGGCTTTCCAGCAACACCAAGACGAATGTGCAGCTGAACTCGACAAAGTAATCAACAGGAGCCGAGGGAATGACGAATTCACTGACAACATCATCGACCTTGCAGCGACAGATTTCCGTGGCCACGGCAAGGCTGACTCCGGCCGGTGAGGATGGAGTAGCTAAAGCGCTTCGGACGCTGCAGACGGGCGGTCTGGCTCTATCAAGCAACATCAAGGCCAAGGATATGAACACTGTTTATTCCTATGCACTTTCGGGGCTGTCGAGTGATGCTCTGACGATTGCCTGCAAAAAGCTTGTTCGAGGCGAATACGATATCGAGCGCAAGTCTATTATCCCTCTCCCCCCTGAGCTGGCTGCGATGGTTCGCGCCGAACAACGGTTGATCAGCGACGATCTGGCCAGAGCCCGCGCTACTATGGACTCGATGCAGCCAGCACCGGTTGTTGAGCGTTCGGTAGAGGCCCAAGCCCGCGTCAAAGCCCTTCGCCTTGGCTTCCTGAATGAGATCCAGGAATACAAACAGCGTAACGGCCTTACCCCTACGCCAGATGAATTCAACGATGAGAAGGCGGCATACTTCGAGCGCATCATGGCACTCAAAGACGCTCCCGTCATCACAGCCGAACAGATGGTTGAGCGCAACAAACGCTCCCTGCAGATCGCCAATTCCAACCTTTCCTCCTTCGAGGATACCAAATTAGAGGCACACAACTGATGGCTTACCTCACAAGTGCGCAAGTGCGAGACCGCTTCAAGATTTCAGACGCAACTCTGTACCGGTGGGAACACGATGCGTCTCTTGGTTTCCCAAAGCCTCTGCAGGTGAAGCGCAGGAAGCTCTACGACGAAGACAAGATGAGAGAGTGGGAAAAGACCCGCTTCATGCCCGAAAACCCAAAGAGCGAATAGGAGCCATGTTGATGCTGGACGTTCCCTTGGACAAGCACGCTCTGAAGCGGTCGCTAGTGCACTTAGAAACAACTACCGCGTACTCCCTCGATGAGGGGGATTTAGCAAATGCCATTAACGAATACCTTTCGTGGGTTAGTTCCGAAGACCGTGATTTCTCTGACGAGATGCTTTCCGCCCGCAAGAAGTTCTCCCAACTGATCCTGGAACAGCCAGACGAATGCCATTCAAAGCTCTGGGAAGACTGCTTGCGTGAAATTGGCAGGCTGCCCCCTGAACCAAAGGCTCGTGCAGATGGGAAAAAGCTAATTTCCGAAGCCATAACTGAGCGCTTTGGAGATAAGTGCGCCAAGTACGATCCCGATTGTGACACGTGCAGAGCTTGGAACTCCTTCGGAGCTTTGTTGGGGCATGCGCCTCCCTGAAGGGATCGTAACCTAAAAGGTACGGGCAGAACTTACGGGTTCCACCAAGTTTTGGGAGAGACGGAATGAGCGAGATACCACTGGAAGTCCAAATGCATGCTGAGCGCCTTTATGATGAGGGCGGCTGTGAAGCCGTTCCAACAATCATAGCCAAGGCCATCATGGCAGAACGTGAACGCGCCGCGAAGATTGCTGAGGAATTCCCTCCAGTAATCACTGAAACGATGGAGTTGCCCCCGTCGCAGTACGACATCGCCACCGCTATCCGCACCCCATCTCCAGAGCATACCCCATGACCCCTCCCACCCTTAACCACCTCACAGACAGAACCACGGGGAGGCTGCAATGAGCGAAGATAACAAGACTAACAAGACACCATCACCCCAAGATCATGTGGACGCCCCCGTTGCTTGGATTTCCAAGGATCGATGGGAGCAGATGACGGCGGCAGAGACATGGCTTACTAACACCGTCTATTCCATCGACCAGAGCCCATCATTCCCTTGCATCCCACTCTATGCCGCTGGAAAGTCGTTTGAGGATGGCATCCGTGATGCTGCCAACCTTTTCATCACTGATCCAAGTGAACCGATTGACGATCTGACAAAGCTGACCCGTGAAGCGAGCAGGCAGCGCATATTAGCTTTGATCGGCCACCAAAAACCCGAACCAAAAAATCCCCTGACGCACGGTGAACTCGAGACGGCCATCGAAAAAAAACTTTGGGAGGTTCGAGGCGAAGAGCACGCGAAGCTTGGGGCAATGCTTGCCGATGAAACCAAAACCCAGATCGAGACAAACTGGCAAGGCGGAAAGGTCAATGGTCTTACCGTAGCCATTGAATTTTTGCGTTTCCTTAACCCATCGCCCGCGCAGATTGTGATTGGCTCTGACTCTCCCAAGCCCTCTTCGGAGCCCACCCCATGAACGACATAACCCAACGCTCCACCCTCTACTCCAACGCTATAGCCCGCGCTGAGAAGGCTGAGGAAGCGCTGCGCCAATTCGCATGGAAGCCGATCTCCGAGGCAGACAAGAGCATCGATCAGGTGATCGGCTCTGCAATCGGACTGCCAATTGGCAATTCCTTGCCCATATGGGCGCGTGACGATGATGGTCGCATATTTGAGTGCCTTTGGTCTGATGACGGGAAGCGCGCCTACTGGTGGGATATCGAGGGCGAGAGCCCTGTCGATCCGGTCGAGTTCATGCCTCATCCGCTTGACCCACGCTTTGCCGCTACTGCATCGGATTATCTGTCGCAGAAGAACCAGAGTTTAGACATCCTCGGGTGGGTAGATCGGCATCTGAATAAAACTCCAATGCTTCCTATTCGCGTCGATGAAATGAACGAAACCGAAGCGAAAATTTTTGAAGTTGTCGCTTATCATAACGGATTTCTCCAATTTCTTCGCTCCTCTCTCGCCTCTCCGCCACCACCAGTAAGGGAGACACCATGAGCGACTTCCACTCCTCCCGAGACATCAAGAGAACACGAAAGCAGTACGTCTGCGAGCAGTGCAACAAGATGATCGATGCCGGATCTCCTGCCCATTACGGCTTCGGCGTTTATGAGGGTGACACTTACAGCACCCACACCCATACCGAGTGTCATGCCGCCGCCTGTGAATATGCCAAGCTGAACAATGCATACGGCGAGGAATGGCCGTGGTTCCAGCACATGGATAACAGTGAGTTTGAACATGCCGAATGGCTCCTCATTAATCATCCAATCGTCGCTGATCGGCTCAATTTATCTGCAGTACCACCTTCAACCGCCGAAACCCACGGAGAACTAGCATGTTCATAGACATAGACTGGTCAAGCATTCTCCCTGTGGCTGCATTCATCACCTGCTTTGCAATGGCTGGAACCGTCATTGGCTACGGCATCTGCATTCGCATTGGACGGGTGGTATCCGGCCGGCGCGACGAGAAGG
>Ga0247815_10000244_pt1 | contig 43002 bp, 25 predicted proteins | sample UWRJL194509B1_FD_181014 | JGI IMG/M metagenome (GOLD analysis project Ga0247815, IMG submission 181014) | Plant litter microbial communities from Arlington Agricultural Research Station in Wisconsin, United States - UWRJ-L194-509B-1 | ecosystem: Environmental > Terrestrial > Plant litter >...
CATCAAATTCTCTTGGCGATTTATCTTCAAGAGAAGCATTGATGGTTCCTTTTATATCATAATGAAATTTGTTCTTACCAAATGTGTTGCTTAAATCCCATTTCCAGCCGCCTGCAGTTTCTGTTCTAATTCCTGCTGCAATCGAATTATCATTTATTTTTGATGTAATTCTAGGCGTATATCCGCCAGGATAAATAGATTCTACCACTCTTTCACCATCGTTTCGGGTAAAAGCGTAAGCATCTGTATCTCTAAAATTACTTCCTCCAAAAGCATAAAATTGCGTCTTGTCAGAGATTGGAATAGCAAGATTGACAAATAAATTCACACCCTGAATTTCAGCTTCTCCAAAACCTTTTCTAAAATCAAAACCAGGTCGTAATGTTTTGTTTTTATTCAAAAACTCTCCGGTAACATTAACGTAGCCTCCTTTAGATCCTATTGCAGTACCGTAATTGGCAGAGACTTTTAGAGATCCTCCGTCAAAATTTTGGTTTTTTCCAAATGAGTTTCCGTTTCCTTTTTTGTCTAATCTAAAATCTTTTGTGTTGGCAGTACCTTCAGGAAAATCTCCTTTTGCATCTGTATTAAACGCACCGTAAGTTATGGCTCCGGTAAATTCGTTTATATTATCATTCGTAACAATATTGATAACTCCTGCAATGGCATCAGAACCATATTGTGCCGCGGCACCATCCCTTAAAATCTCAATTCGCTTAATAGAAGCAGCAGGAATAGCATTCAAATCCGTACCTGTATTCCCTCGACCGCGAGTTCCAAATAAGTTAATCAATGACGATTGATGTCTTCTTTTTCCGTTAATTAAAACCAGTGTCTGATCAGGGCCCATTCCTCTTAATGAAGCCGGATCTACGTGATCTGCCCCATCAGAACCAGATTGTTTATTCGCATTAAACGAAGGCGCAACATATTGAAGTAATTCATTAATTTCAAGTTTTCCGCTTTGCGTTGTTACATCTTTTACATTAATTACATCAATAGGAACAGCTGAATTTACAACCGTTCTTTTCGCATTTCTGGACCCCACAACAACTACATCACTTAAAATCTGGCCGCCGCTTTGGTCTAAAACAACCTCTATTTTGTCACCGATAACTTTTTTTTCTGTTGAAGAATAACCAACATAGCTAAAAATTAATGTTGCTCCTTCTTTGACTTTTATACGATAACTACCTTCGAAATCAGTCGATGTACCGTTTGAAGTTCCTTTTTCAAGAACATTAACACCGGGCAAAGGCGCGCCGGACTTATCTTTTACAGCTCCTGAAATTTCTTTTTGAGCAAAAAGAAACATCGTATTTAATAGAAATAAAAATAATGCAATCTTTTTCATGGTTTTGTAAGTTTGGTTTATTGTTTGATTTTGATCTTTGATAAAATTACTGTTTTTTAACAAAATATTAATAAAAAGTTTAATTATTTTAATGAAGATGTTTTAAAATACATTAATCGTCATTTTTACTTCACTTACGAGCTATTAAATCTTATATTTGCAAAATTTTAAAGCCAAAAAATATCATTTCGGCAGAAACAAAAAATCGATACATAAATTATACATCATTAAAGTAACGATCTATATATTAAGACAGAAGCTTAATGATAAGACCTGAGAGAATCAGGATCTAATAAAAAATAAATAGAAACAACAGATGAAAGCAGGAATTGTAGGATTACCAAATGTTGGAAAATCAACATTATTTAATTGTTTATCTAATGCAAAAGCGCAAAGTGCGAACTTTCCGTTTTGTACAATCGAACCTAATATTGGTGTTGTAAACGTTCCGGATCCAAGAATCAACAAGTTAGAAGAATTGGTAAAACCAGAGCGCGTACAAATGGCAACAGTAGATATTGTTGATATTGCAGGTTTGGTAAAAGGAGCAAGTAAAGGCGAAGGTCTTGGAAACCAATTTTTAGGAAACATTAGAGAGTGTAATGCTATTATTCACGTTTTGCGTTGTTTTGATAACGATAACATCGTACACGTAGACGGAAATGTAAACCCAATTCGTGACAAAGAAACGATCGATATCGAATTACAGTTAAAAGACTTAGAAACGGTTGAAAAACGTTTAGAAAAAGTAAACCGTGCCGCTAAAACCGGAAATAAAGAAGCGCAAACTGAAAAAGCACTTTTAGACAGAATCAGAGAAGCATTATTACAAGCTAAATCAGCTCGTACTATTACGCCTCAAGGAAACGACGAAGAAGTTTTGATGGAATCTTTTCAGTTAATTACTGCAAAACCAGTTTTATACGTTTGTAATGTTGACGAAAATTCAGCAGTAAACGGAAATAAATATGTAGATCAGGTTCGTGAATTAGTAAAAGACGAAGATGCTGAAGTTATTATCCTTTCAGTAGGAGCAGAGGCTGATATTACTGAATTAGAGAGTTACGAAGAGCGTCAGGTTTTCCTGGAAGATATGGGATTAACAGAGCCTGGAGCATCAGTTCTTATTCGTGCAGCTTACAAATTATTAAAACAACAAACGTATTTTACCGCTGGTGTAAAAGAAGTTCGTGCCTGGACCATCAACATAGGTTCAACTGCACCACAAGCAGCAGGAGTTATCCACACTGATTTCGAAAAAGGATTCATTCGTGCCGAAGTTATTTCATACGAAGATTACGTACACTATGGTTCAGAAGCAAAAGCAAAAGAAGCAGGAAAATTCAAAGTCGAAGGAAAAGAATATGTAGTAAAAGATGGTGATGTAATGCACTTCCGTTTCAACGTATAAATTTCTGGAGAATAGAGTAAAGAATAAAGAATATAGACTAAACTGCTGAAGGAATTCAGCAGTTTTTTTTATGCTCAAAAAAGAAATTAGAAAAGAAGTAAATAAAAAAATAAGAGTAAAAAAATCCGTGCAAATCCGCGCTTTCGCGTTAGCGAATCCGTATCATCCGTGTGCCATTTTTCAGGACCAATTTCCAGCTTTACCCTCCAAGATTTTTCCTGAATTTATTTTTTTGTCCGGCATAAAAAGAGCTTCCTCCGGTCGCTTTTTTATCGCCACAAAAAATATAAATTCATAAAAAATGCTTTCCGTTTCAATCTGGGGTAGTCAGCAAAAACAAGACCTTTTGTTTGAATCATTAAATTTGCAAAACAAAATTATTAGCTTTTATTTTTTTTGGCTCAAAAATTGGTTAGAGAAATTTAACCAATAACTAATTTAAAAAACAAACCAATTAAAATGCTAAAATCAACTTTCAAATTTCTAGGCTGGACTATTCTCGGAATCATTAGTTTTCTTATTCTGTATCTTATTTCAGTTTATCTGATTTCTAAAATCACTGTCAATTCAGATGTTGCACAAGTAGAAGAAAAAGATGCAGTTCCTATCTATATTCTCTCAAACGGAGTGCATACAGATATTGTGGTTCCAATTGTAAATGACATTAAAGATTGGCGAAACGAAATTCAGTTTAGTCAAACACAATCAAAAGATTCTTTGATGAATTATATCGCTTTTGGCTGGGGCGACAAAGGTTTTTATCTCGATACACCAGAATGGTCAGACCTAAAAGCAAGTACGGCCTTAAAAGCAGCATTCGGAGTAAGTTCATCTGCGATGCACACGACATTTTTTAAACAATTAAAAGAAGGCGAGGATTGCAAGCGCATTTTAATTTCAAAAGAAAACTATCAAAAATTAGTTACTTTTATTTCAGACAGTTTTACTGATTCCATTCACCCACAATGGATAGAAGGTCACAGCTACGGAAAAAAAGATGCTTTTTATGAAGCAAAAGGAAGTTACAGTTTGTTTTATACCTGCAACACCTGGGCGAATTGCGCTCTAAAAGCCGCCAATCAAAAAGCCAGTTTATGGACGGTTTATGATAAAGGGATTTTTTGCCATTATAAATAAATCTTAAGGGCGCAATTTTTTTCTCATTTTATGACAATATTGTGTTTAAACTTTGCGTCTTAGCGCCTTTGCGAGATTATTTTTTCAAAGCTTAACTTAATGACATTATCTAAAAGTAAAAACCACATGGGAAAAATGTAAAATTCACCAAAAAAGCAAGAATCCTCATTTTTTTATAATTCCTTAAATTTGAGAGTATATCTAAAAACCAGAAGTATCGTGAAAATCAAAAATATATTCTCCAAGTCATGGTTTCTGCTTAAGAACACCTTTTTAGAATTCAATGATGACAATGCTATTAAACTAAGTGCTGCATTATCATATTATACCATATTTGCATTACCACCTTTGTTAATTATCATTATTACCATCTGCGGCTTTTTCTTTGGCGAAGATGCCGTAACGGGCCAGCTTTATGGGCAAATAAATGGCTTGGTGGGTAACGGCGCAGCAATCCAGATTCAGGAAGCGATTAAAAATGTTCAACTGTCAGGAGATAATGTTTTTGCGACTATATTTGGGATTGCGATGTTGCTAATTGGAGCATCCGGAGTTTTTGCTGAAATACAAAGTTCTATTAACTTTATTTGGGGCTTACGTGCAAAACCGGATAAAGGCGTTAAAAAATTCATTCAAAATCGTTTAATGTCATTTTCGATGATTGCATCGGTTGGTTTTTTAATGTTGGTCAGTCTTTTTATAAGTACCACATTAGATTTAGTGAGTGCGCGTTTAAAAGTATATTTCCCGGAAAGTACCGTTTATTTGTTTTATGTAGTGAATACCGTTATTGTATTGGCAAGTATAACATTGCTTTTTGCAATTATTTTCAGAACATTACCGGACGGAAAAATAAGATGGAAAGATGCTTTTATAGGGTCAACCGTAACAGCAATATTGTTTATGATTGGTAAATTTGCCATCGGATTTTATTTAGGAAGTTCTACAGTTGCTTCGGTTTACGGTGCAGCAGGTTCTGTAATAATTATTTTGGTTTGGGTCTATTATTCGGCAATTATTCTGTATTTTGGAGCAGAATTTACCAAAGTATATGCAAAATCTTACGGAGGTAAAATTTACCCGAATGAATACTCGGTAGAAATTCAGAAAGAGATCTACGAAATCGAAAAACCAAATAAAATATAATTAATCATAAAAGTTATATATAAGATAATTTAAGCTTGTCGAAACTAATTTTGATAACGTAATTCAATGTAGTTATATAACTTATACGGTTTAATTAATAAAAAACAAACATATGAAAATTATAGCCTTTGGAGGAAGTAACAGTCAGCATTCTATTAATAAACATTTAGCCACTTATGCTGCAGGTTTATTCGAAAATGCAGAAGTTGAAGTATTGGATTTGAACGATTTTGCAATGCCATTATTTAGCGTTGATCTCGAAAAGGAAGTAGGGCAGCATGAAAAAGCAAAAGCATTTTTGGACAAACTGGCAAGCGCAGATATTTTAGTAGTTTCTCTGGCTGAAAATAATAATAATTATTCTACAGCATTTAAAAATATATTCGATTGGTCTTCGCGAATTGCCAAAGAAGTTTTTCAGAAAAAGCCAATGTTATTAATGGCAACTTCACCTGGAACAAGAGGCGGTGCTTCGGTTTTAGAAATAGGACGTAATGCTTTACCAAGATATGGCGCCGAAATTAAAGCTACATTTTCATTACCTGCCTTTAATGCTAATTTTGATTTAGAAGAAAATAAAATTTCTAATGCAGAATTAGACAAAGAATTAAAAGATCTTATAAAAGAATGTTTTTAAATCTATGAAAATAAAAAATATTGCCTTTATAATTCTTCTTCTTAATGTTCTTTTTTCGCATTCCTCATACTCTCAAAAGTATAGTGATGTTGATAAAATAGTGGCCAAATATCCTAAAAACTTTAGTTCTACAAACAATTTAGCGGAGAGAATTCAGGACGATTTTTCTTCAGAACAGGATAAAGCACGAGCTATTTACACCTGGATTGCTCTTAATATAAAATACGATTACAAAGCTTATTTAAATCCACCCAGAACTCAGGGGTTTACTTATTCGACCGAAGCTGAGAAACAAAGGAAAATTAAACAAATCAACGATAAACTGATTCAGAAAACTTTTGATTCTCAAAAAGCAGTTTGTGAAGGTTTTACAGCTTTGTACCAACATTTGGCAGGACTGGTTGGACTAAAATCAGAAATAATTAGAGGAGATTCAAAAACAAGACTGGCAGATATCGGTCGAAAAAACACTTCTTCAAATCATGCCTGGAATACCGTTTTAATTGATAAAAAGTGGCGACTGATAGATGTTACATGGGGTCAGGGATATTATGACAGCAGTAAAGGCAGGATGGTAAATGATTTTGATCCCATTTATTTTGATACAGATCCTGACTATTTTTTTGCCAAACATTTTCCTGATTCGGGTTCTTATCTGGGGAGTAAATTAAATAAAGAAGAATTTCTAAACGGCCCTTTGATTTATAATAAAACAATCGCAGGAGATTATAAAATTAAATCACCGGATTCCGGAATAATTGAAGCCAAATATGGCGATAAAATCACGATTGACATCAAAAACGTTTCAAAGTCAAATGTCATTTTTTATTTAAATAAAAAGAATCAACCCGTTAAAATTCAGAATTCTAAAGAAAAGCGTGGTGGTTTAGAATTTCAAATCACTTATGACAAAAATATAGGTGATTATATTACTATTTATCTTGATACTGCCAGCATTGTTTCGTTTAAAATAATTCGGAAATAAAATATAATTAAGAGGTTTGTTTTAAAGAATTTTCTTGTTTTATCGAATTGCCGTATCTTAGCCGGAAAGAGATGAGATTTAATGATAACAGTCGATTGAGCTGTTAAAATGTGATTATGAGTATGGAGACAACTTTCCTGAAATCAATTTTAGATAATGATTTCTATAAATTTACGATGCAACATGCTGTAATAAAACTTTTTCCAAAAGCAAAAGTACGTTATGGTTTTATAAATAGAGGAAAGCATATTTTTCCTCCCGGTTTTGCTGATTTACTTCGAAAATCAGTAGATGCAATGGCCGGTTTGCGATTGACGAAGGACGAAAAGAAATATTTATCTAAATTTTGCCCTTATCTGGATCCTACTTATTTAGACTTTTTACAGGGATATACTTATGATCCGTCAGAAGTTCAGATTACTCAGGAAGGATCAGAAATAAAAGTTACTATTGAAGGTTTTTGGTACCGTACAATTTTATGGGAAGTGCCTTTGATGGCCTTAATTTCGGAACTTTTTTATAAATCAAACCATCTCATTCGCCTAAATGATGAGGCTATAAAAACTTTAACCAAAAACAAAATTGACAACTATAATAGTTTAGGAGTTTCAATTTTAGAATTTGGTACCAGACGCCGTCATTCTTACGATGTGCATGTTTTAATCAATGACACATTGCAAACTTTTGGTTCACAAAGTTTTATCGGGACCAGTAATGTTCATTTTGCAATGGTCAATAATATACGCCCTTTGGGTACTCATGCACACGAATGGTTTATGTTTCATGCGGCACAATATGGTTTTAAAATGGCCAATTTAATAAGTTTGGAACATTGGACACAAGTTTACGGAGGTGACCTCGGGATTGCCCTGACAGACACTTATACCACAGATGTTTTCTTTGAACAATTTGACAAAAAATACTCCAAACTTTTTGATGGCGTGCGTCATGACAGCGGAGACCCGATTGAGTTTGCACAAAAAGTAATTTCGCATTATACCAAAATGGGAATTGACCCAAAATCGAAAGTGATTGTTTTCTCTGATTCCTTAAATTATGACAAAGTAAAACTCATAACTGATTTTTGTAAAGACAAAATCAAAATGTCATTTGGTATTGGGACCAATTTTACCAATGATGTTGGTTTGCCACCTATGAATATGGTTATAAAATTAACGGAAGTTAAGCTGGATAACACACATTGGCAGGGTGTCGTAAAACTTTCTGACGAAAAAAACAAAAATACGGGAACGCCTGAAATGATTGCTTTAGCGAAGCAGGTTTTAGGAATCAAATAGTGTTTTTTTGTTTCAAAGCTGATTTTTTATATTTTTATCGGCCGTATTATTTTAAAATCAATTTAAATAGAATTCAAAGCTGTTATTAATCATAACAAAAAAGAAATACGCTTTCATTTTTTGACTATAAATGGTACATTAGCCAAAAATCCAATTCACTTTATGCTAGAGCAAAATCAATATACCGAAGATAATATTCGATCACTCGATTGGAAAGAACATATCCGTATGCGTCCCGGAATGTATATCGGGAAATTAGGAGATGGTTCTTCACCTGATGATGGTATTTATATTCTTTTAAAAGAGGTTTTAGACAACTGTATCGATGAGTTCGTGATGGGGTCGGGGAAAACTATTGAGGTGACGATCAGGGATAAAACGGTTTCAGTTCGTGATTACGGACGTGGAATTCCGTTAGGAAAGGTAGTCGATGTAGTTTCGAAAATGAATACCGGAGGAAAGTACGATTCTAAAGCTTTCCAGAAATCGGTTGGTTTAAATGGTGTCGGAACAAAAGCAGTAAATGCACTTTCGAGTGCTTTTCGTGTAGAATCTGTTCGTGATGATAAACAAAAAGCTGCCGAATTTTCAGCAGGAAATCTGATTCTTGAAGAAGATGTAATTGATACAACAAAACGAAAAGGAACAAAAGTAACCTTTACGCCAGATGAATCGATCTTCAAAAACTATAAATTCCGTTTAGAATATGTAATCAAAATGGTAAAAAACTATTGTTACCTAAACAATGGTTTGACTATTATATTCAACGGTGAAAAATACCTTTCAGAAAATGGTCTTCGTGATTTATTAGAAGAAACAATCAGCGAAGAAGATCTTGAATATCCAATTATTCACCTGAAAGAGCATGATATTGAGATCGCTTTAACACACAGTAAAACGCAATATAGCGAAGAATATCACTCTTTTGTCAACGGGCAAAACACCACACAAGGAGGAACGCACTTAGCAGCTTACAGAGAAGCAATTGTAAAAACCATTCGTGAGTTTTACAACAAAAACTTCGAAGCCTCTGATGTTCGTAAATCGATTGTGAGTGCGATCAGTATCAAGGTAATGGAACCTGTTTTCGAATCTCAGACCAAAACCAAATTAGGTTCTATGGATATGGGTTCTGATGACGGAACACCGCCAGTATCAGTTCGTACTTTTGTAAACGACTTTATTAAAACCAAATTAGACAATTATTTACATAAAAATCCTCCAACAGCAGAAGCTTTATTGCGTAAAATTTTGCAGGCTGAACGTGAGCGTAAAGAATTATCAGGAATTAGAAAACTGGCAACAGATCGTGCTAAGAAAGCCAATCTTCATAATAAAAAATTAAGAGATTGCCGAGCACATCTTCCGGATACTAAAAACCCAAGAAACTTAGAAAGCACACTTTTTATTACCGAGGGAGATTCGGCTTCCGGATCGATCACAAAGTCACGTGACGTGAATACTCAGGCAGTTTTCAGTTTACGTGGTAAGCCTTTGAATTCCTACGGAATGACTAAAAAGATCGTATATGAAAACGAAGAATTCAATTTACTGCAAGCCGCATTAGATATCGAAGACGGATTGGAGAAACTGCGTTACAACAACATTGTAATCGCAACGGATGCCGATGTCGATGGAATGCACATTCGTTTGCTGTTGATTACTTTTTTCCTTCAGTTTTTTCCTGAATTAATTAAAGAAGGACATTTATACATTTTACAAACACCACTTTTCAGGGTTCGAAATAAAAAAGAAACCATCTATTGCTATTCTGAAGAAGAAAGAAGAGATGCGATCGAAAAGCTAAAACCAAAACCGGAAATCACCCGATTTAAAGGTTTGGGAGAGATTTCGCCCGATGAGTTTAAGAATTTCATTGGAGAAACCATTCGACTTGACCCGATTATGATGGATAAAAATACCTCAATCGAGCAATTGTTGTCTTTCTATATGGGAAAAAATACTCCGGACAGGCAAGAATTTATCATCAAGAATTTGAAGGTAGAATTGGATGCGGTTGAAGCTGAGGTTTAGAAATTAAAATAATAAAGTATTGTCAGACGGTCTTCAAAATAAAATCATTTTTCAGCAAGTTGCCGAGTTATTGCAAAATGCCCGACAACAGGTTTTACGTACCGTAAATTCAACAATGACACTTACTTATTTTGAAATTGGAAGAATCATTGTTGAAGAAGAACAAAATGGAAAAGATAGAGCTGAGTATGGTAAAAAACTTTTAAAAAGTCTTTCTCAACAATTGACAAAGGAATTTGGAAAAGGATTTTCTTTGGTTAATTTAGAGAATATTAGAAAGTTTTATTTGACTTACTCAAATTCCGAGTCACTGACTCGGATTTTAGAAATTCAAAAAACCCAGTCACTGACTGAGGAATTCAAATCTCAAAAAACGCAGTCACTGACTGCGCAATTTAATAAGTTCGATTACCAAACATTGGCTTCGTTTTTTAAATTGACTTTCACTCATTATGTTTTTTTAATGCGAATTGATGATGAAAAAGAAAGACGTTTTTACAAAATAGAATCAGAGAAACACAATTGGAGCGTTCGTGAATTAAAACGTCAATATGATTCAGCACTTTATACAAGATTAGCTTTAAGCCGGGATAAAGAAGGGATTTTAAAACTTTCTGAACAGGGACAAATTATTGAAAAACCAAAAGATCTTATTAAAGATCCATACATACTTGAGTTTTTAGGATTGCCTGAATTACATCAATATTCTGAATCACAGTTAGAAGAAGAAATTATTAATAAACTAGAGCATTTTCTATTAGAGTTAGGTCACGGTTTTACTTTCGTCGCAAGACAAAATAGAATTACATTTGATGACAAGCATTTTAGAATTGATTTAGTTTTTTATAATAGAATATTAAAGTGTTTTGTTCTTATTGATTTGAAAATTGGTGAATTAAAACATCAGGATTTAGGTCAGATGCAAATGTATGTAAACTATTATGATAGAGAAATGCGTTTGGAGGATGAAAACAAAACAATTGGAATTATTCTTTGCCAAAATAGGAGTGAAGCAGTAGTAAGATATACTTTACCAGAAAACAACGAGCAAATTTTTGCAAGTAAATATAAAACCGTTTTACCAAGTGAGTCAGATTTAAAACGACTTTTGGAGAATAAATAATATCAAAATTTATAATTTCGAATATAAATAAATGAAAGACGAAGAAGACGATAACATAATTCCAAACGACGACGAGAATAATTCAGAAGAAAATCAACTTGATGAAAATCAAGAAGGAGACGATGAAATTATCAGCGTAAATGCGAAGAATTTTGAAGGACAGCATTTTTACGAAAATCAGGAAGAAGAAGGAGAAGACGTTATTACGAAAGTAACGGGAATGTACAAAGACTGGTTTTTGGATTATGCTTCTTATGTAATTCTTGAACGTGCAGTTCCTGCGATTGAAGACGGTTTTAAACCGGTTCAGCGTCGTATTATGCACTCGCTTAAAGAATTGGATGATGGTCGTTATAATAAGGTTGCCAATGTTGTAGGTCACACCATGCAGTATCACCCACACGGAGATGCGAGTATTGGTGATGCTATGGTACAAATTGGTCAGAAAGATTTATTGATTGATTGCCAGGGAAACTGGGGAAATATCTTAACAGGCGATGGAGCTGCGGCTTCTCGTTATATCGAGGCACGTTTATCTAAATTTGCTTTGGAGGTTTTGTATTCTCCAAAAATTACCGATTGGGGTGTTTCATACGATGGTCGTCGTGCAGAACCCAACAATCTTCCGGTAAAGTTTCCGTTGCTATTGGCACAAGGAGCAGAAGGAATTGCAGTGGGTCTTTCGACTAAAGTTTTACCTCATAACTTTAATGAGCTAATTGATGCTTCGATCAAGATCTTAAAAGGAAAAGCCTTTACATTATATCCTGATTTTATGACACAAGGTATCGCCGATGTGTCGAATTATAATGACGGACTTCGTGGCGGACGTGTACGTGTACGTGCTAAAATTGCGCAATTAGATAAAAATACCTTGGTGATTACGCAAATTCCGTTTTCGACCAATACGACTACTTTGATTGACAGTATTTTGAAAGCCAATGATAAAGGTAAAATCAAAATCAAGAAAATTGAAGACAATACCGCGGCAGATGTTGAAATTTTAATTCACCTTTTCCCGGGAGTTTCTCCTGATAAAACAATAGATGCTTTGTTTGCTTTTACAGCTTGCGAAACTTCTGTAGCACCTTTAGGTTGTGTTATCGAAGACAATAAACCTTTGTTTATTGGAGTTTCTGAAATGTTGAAAATTTCGACACACAGAACTGTTGATTTATTGCGTCAGGAATTAGAGATTCAGTTAGAAGAATTAAAGAATAAATGGCATTTTTCTACTTTAGAAAAAATCTTCATTCGTGAAGAAATGTACATCGATTTCAAACTGTATTCAGATAGAGAATCACTTTACAAATATTTATACGATCGATTCGAGCCTTTCAAAAAATCATTCGTTAGAGAAATCAATGACGATGATTTGCAGCGTTTGACCCAAATCCCTATGATTCGTATTACTCGTTTTGACTCTGATAAAGCCGATGATTTCATCTCCAAGTTAGAAGACGAAATGAAAGAGGTACAGCATCATTTAGAAAATCTTACTGATTTTGCTATTGCATATTTCACCAAATTAAAAGAGAAATACGGAAAAGGACGCGAACGTCAGACAGAACTTCGTGTTTTTGATAACGTTGAGGCTACAAAAGTAGTTTTACGTAACACAAAATTGTACGTAAACCGCGAAGAAGGTTTTGTTGGAACCAGTCTTAAAAAAGACGAATATGTAGGTGATTGTTCTGATATTGATGATGTTATTGTGTTTTTAAGAGATGGAACATTAATGGTAACAAAAGTGGATGCCAAAACGTTTATCGGAAAAGATATTATTCATGTTGCTGTTTTTGATAAAAGTGATAAACGTACGATTTATAATATGATGTATCGTGATGGTAAATCCGGTCCTTCGTATATCAAACGTTTCAATGTTTCGGGTGTTACCAGAGATAAAGCTTACGATTTAACAAACGGAACGAATGGTTCTCAGGTTGTTTATTTTTCACATAATCCGAATGGAGAAGCTGAGGTCGTAACAATCTTATTGCGTCAGGTAGGAACAATCAAAAAACTGAAATTCGATATTGATTTTGCTAAGCTTGCCATTAAAGGCAGGGCTTCGAAAGGAAATCTGGTAACGAAATATCCAATCAAGAAAATCGAGCTAAAAGAAAAAGGAATTTCGACTTTATTGCCAAGAAAAGTTTGGTTTGATGATACCGTTAAACGTTTAAATGTTGATGCCAGAGGTGAATTGTTAGGCGAGTTTAAACCAAGTGATAAAATCTTAGTAATTAGTCAGGCAGGTAAATTAAAAGTCATTATTCCGGAATTGTCAACCCATTTTGAGGAAGATATGATTGTTTTAGAGAAATTTAATCCTAAAAAACCAATTTCGGCGATTTATTATGATGGAGAAAAAGAACGTTATTATCTGAAACGTTTCCTTGTAGAAAATGAAGGAAAAGAAGAAAGCTTTATTACAGACCATCCAAATTCGCAATTAGAAATTGTATCAACAGATTATCGTCCGGTAGCACAATTGATATTTGCAAAGGTAAAAGGAGTTCAGAAAGAAGATTTACATATTGACGTTGAAGATTTTATTGCTGTAAAAGGCTTTAAAGCATTAGGTAATCAACTGACAACTGATAAGTTAAAACAAGTTAATTTATTAGATCCATTACCATATGAAGAACCCGTTGAAGAAGTTCCTGAAAAACCGGAATTAGATGAAGACGATTCGGTAGAAACAGAATTAGATGACGACGGCCAGATAGGGTTGGTTTTAGAATAATATGCAAAACAAAAAACGCTAAGATTTATCTTAGCGTTTTTTTTTATAATACATTTTCAGTTTCTTCATTTCCAATATATATTGGCATCTCTTAGATGAATACGGAAATGTTGTATGGTTGCAATTTGTTGAATTTTAGTGTTTTGCTTGATGGTTAAGTGCTTATAAATGTCTTATTATTGTGCTTTTATAACTTCTGGTGGCGGTTTTAGGTTTTAACTTAATTTAAGTTTGCACTTAATTTTAAAATCAAAACCATGAAAAAATTACTTTACCTATTTACCGCTAGTTTGATGGTATTTACCTCTTGTTCAAATGATGATAATGATTCATCTGATTCAACTTCTTCAATTTTAGTTAAAAAAAGAATTTTCACTGAAAGTGATGGAACCTCTTATTTTTCTGACTACCTATATGAAGGAAACAAATTAAAAAGTGTAACTGATTCAGATGGATCTGTTATGAAATACACTTATACTGGTAATCTGATAACAAAAATCGAAGAATTTGATAAAAAAGGTAATTTGAATTCAATAACTGATTATAATTATATTAATGGGAAACTGGATAATGAGGTATATAAGCACGCTTGGGAGGAGTATTATTATAAAACTAAATATACTTATAATGCAAACGGAACCGTGGAATATAATCAGTTTGAAGGAAATGTTTCAACTGGCACTGAAGAAGTATCTGGAGCTACTGGAAAATATACGATTAAAGACGGTAATCAAATGAAACTTGAAGTTTCTTATGGTGATGGATACTCATATGTATATGAATATGATACTAAAAACAATCCATTTAAAAATATTTTAGGGTTCGATTTGCTATTTGATGACGAATCATATGTTAATAATTTAGTTATGAAAACTTCCACGTCAGGATCTGGAACTGATATCCGAACAAGTACGACGACTTATACTTACAAGTATGATGTAAACAATTACCCAACCGAACAAGTTGCGATCTTTTCTAATGAAACTTCAACAGAAACAACTCAATTTGTTTATTAATAAATAGTAAAAAAAGAAAAACCAAATGCTTCTCTAGTTAGATGAGTAGTATTTGGTTTTTCTTTTTTTTAATAAGGTTTTTACAGTTTTAATAAAAGTCTTTATTTTTTTAACATAAAAACGCACTCTTACATGCATAAAACTTTATTTATTTTTCTTCTTCTATTATCTGTTTCATCAGGCTTTTCTCAAAATAAAAAGGCGACTGTTATGGTCAATGCCCGAGCTCAAAAAGATAAAATTTTGATTCGTTGGGCTGTTAATTCTCCTATTGAGTGGCAAAAAGCAAATAAAAAAGGATTTTTAATTACCAGGACCACGTTATTACGAGATGGTATTATTTTGCCAAAACCTGAAAAAGCTCTTCTAACTCCAAAGCCTCTAATGCCTGAACCTCTTGATTCATGGATTGATTTAGTACAAAAAGATAATAATGCAGCCATTATAGCACAATCTATTTATGGTGAAAGTTTTGAGGTAACCGGTGCCAAAGAAGGAGAATTGTCTAAAATTGTAAATATGGCTGACGAACTCGATCAGCGCTATACTTTTGCATTGTACGCAGCCGATATGAGTTTTGAAAGTGCCGTAAAAGCAGGCTGGGGATTTGTAGACAGTAATGTAAAGAAAAATGAAGTTTATGCCTATCAGGTAAGTGTTTTTGAAAGTCCAAAAGTAAAAGAATCTTCCTATATGATTGGTTTGAAAGATTACAGTATTTTGCCGGCACCAACTGATTTTATTGCAATTCCTGATGATAAAAAAGTATTACTTTCCTGGGATTATGAAACTTTTAAAAGAATTTATACTTCTTTTATGGTTGAGAAATCTTCTGATGGAATCAATTATGCCCCAATCTCAAATACAGCATTGGTTAACTTAAACGATAAAGAAGATCATCCATCAAAAACAATGTATTATGTTGACACACTTAGCGTCAACGATAAAATATATCACTATAGGCTATATGGTATAACCTCATTTGGAGAAAAAGGTGAATTGACAAAACCTATTACTGCAACAGGAGTTGATGCCATAGTTACTCCGGCCAGGCTAATAGATTATAATATTGTCAACTCAAATGAGGTTAATCTGGAATGGGAATTTCCTGCAGCATCAGAAGGATTTATTCAGGGATATGAAATTAACTTGGCAGATAATGATAAGGGACCTTATAAAGTAGTTTCAAAAATGATACCGCCGTCTCAGAGAAAACTAAATTATAAAGAAAATTTATTTCCATCCAATTACTTTACGATATCTGTTGTAGGTAAAAACAACCAGCGATTAACATCTCAAAGCATGCTTGTTCAGCCTGTAGATTCTATTCCACCGTCCAAACCAATAGGCCTTGAAGGAATAATTGACAGCCTCGGAGTAGTACGATTAAAATGGAAACCTAATCAGGAAAAAGATCTAAGAGGTTACCGAATTTTGAAAGCCAATACAGCAGGTGAAGAATTCGTGGATATTTATCATAAATCATATATAGGCAACACTTATAAAGACAGCGTGAGCCTTAAGATGACAAACAGTAAAGTATACTATAGAATTGCTGCCGAGGATATGCGTTTTAATATTTCAGAGCCTTCTGATATTTTGATTTTAGAGAAGCCGGATAAAATTCCGCCGGCCGCGCCAATTTTCAAAGATTATGATAATAAAGATGGTAAAGTACATCTTAAATGGATACGAAGTTATAGCGAAGATGTAGTAGGATATAGCCTAAGAAGGAGAGAAAAAGGACAGGAAAAGTGGTTGGAGATCAAACAAATTAACAACACTATTCAGGAATTTACAGACGACAGAGTAGAGAATAAGAAAACATATCAATATGCAATTTTGGCTAAGGACAGAAGTAATCTTTGGTCGTCATTAGACCATTCCACAATAACTGTACAGGTTTTAGATTTTACACCTCTTAAGATTATTACATTTTTACAAGCAACCCCAGATAGAGAAAATAAAAAAATAACACTGACTTGGGATTATAATAAAAGTAAGGATAAAGTAACAAGTCTAAGTATTTATAAAAATACAAAAGGTACACCTCCAACATTATGGAGGGAATTAAATGGTGATGTTTTTACTCTGGAAGATAAAAATTTAAAAATAAACTTTGAATACGAGTATCATTTAATTCCTAGCCTAGAGAGCAATAGCCCTGTAAAAGAAGAAGTTTTAACTGTTGTTTATTAAGCTTATGAAGAAGATTTACTTATTAATAATTTTATTGGTTTCTGGATTTGGTTTCGCTCAGGTAAATTTATCTGGCGAAGCCCACTATAAATTGTCAATTATTGGCGAAGTGGGAGGTGGAGGAGCTAACGATTGTGGTACATTTAGAGGGTTGCAATGGATTTCTTCGGAATTTGAAACAAATGCAAGGATTTTAAATCATTTTGGAACATACCGTAGTAATAGCCAAATTTACAAAGATAAACCAATTGATTATGATAATATTATTTACTACGAAAATGACCCAATTGTTAAATTACATTTTGGAACGGTAAATAGAAAAGGTAATCCAGCTTGTTCTTCATATTATAATTCGGGAAATCCAATTGTAACAAGAGATTTTGTAAGGGTTTATAACTTTACTGAATTTGAAAATATAGAAGATAATGATAGGCAAATTTCAGGTGAAGTTACGATTACATCTAAACCAATAATCAATTTAATTAATCCAGACACAAATAATAATATTATTGGAACTGAAAGTTCAATTAAAGTATCTGAAATTAACAATGTTAAGAGCGAATATTTTAATTGGATGTATCATATAGATGGGGAGCAATATTATTATAAACCGGTAATAGGTCCAGGACGTTGGAGAGATCTTTGGAGAAGTTTGCCAGCGGAATATCAAGGAAAAAATTCTCTGGATATAAAATGTAAAGATTTTTTACCGTTAGAAGCATTAGGGAAAAAGATTTGGCTGAGGGCAAATACTAATGGATCTACTGTTGAATTGCTCTATGCTAAATCAGCACCGCATATTGATATAGTAAATGCTGTTCAAACAAAATGCTTTGATACAAATAATGGAAGAGCCATAATAAAATTTGATTCAAAATTAGTATCAGGAGAAACATTAACATGTTCTGTTTCTGAGTTAGATGAAGCAGGAAATATTAAGGAAGTAATTTATTCTACACAAGATGGTGAAACTATTTTAATAGGAGATGATTTAACATATGAACTTCCGTATGATTTTCAAAAGGGGAAGTATAGGATAAAGTTATTGGGCTGGTATAAAGAGCCAAATAAAACCGGAGCAAATACCTATGTAATGGATCAGGAACATCAGGCAGATTTTATAATAACTTCTCCAGAACCGGTAGATTTTAGTTTGCAAAATGCTGATGTGCAATGTAATGGTGGGCAAGACGGCACAATAACCATCAAGCCAACCGGAGGAACCCGGACTTCATTGGGCAATGATTATTACTCATTAGATAATGGATCAAGCTGGATATCTTTTCCAAATAATAAACCTTATACAATTACAGGTTTGGGGCCTGATACCTATAGAGTAAAAGTAAAAGATATGAATGGCTGTATAGCCAGAACTCAAACTTTAGTAAATGGCGAAATTGAACTAGGGGAAGAAAAAATTATCGAAACCACCATATCAGAACCTTTATCACCGCTTGCATTAAATTATACCTACAAAGAAAATCCAACTTTTTACGGAGCTGCAAACGGAAAAATTGTTGCTGCAATAAGTGGTGGTACAATAAAAGCGGATAAAACCTATGATTATGAATGGAAGAATGCCAGCGGAGTAATTTTACCAGCAATAGCCCAGTATAATACTGCTGATAAAACCTATAATATTACATTAGATAATGTTTCGGCAGGAGAATACAAACTAACTGTAAAAGACAAAAATTACAATACTGCTACCAATAAAGAAGGCTGTTCTATTATCGAATCATCACAAATAGTAACTCAGCCAGAAAAAATTGCAATAGCATTAGTAGAAACACAATCTATTTCTTGTAATACAGAAAATCTGGAGACTGCAGCCGATAAATTCTCAGATGGTATTTTAAAAGCTGATGTTGAAGGAGGTATTCAGCCTTATCAATATGTTTGGTCAAAGTTTAATACAACCAGAAATGCCTGGGATGTATTGGAAGATGAAACTGCCAATATATTACAAAATCTTTCTAAAGGTACTTATGCTGTAAATATTTTAGATGCTAACGGAATCGTACAGGGAACTTATAATAGTACAGATTTAGTAATAGCAATTCCAACAACAAAAGAAATTTCAGAACCTGCTAAACTTGAATTATCATTTAATTCCGGCAATGTTTCCTGCCATGAAGGCAATAACGGCTGGGCTACAGCGAATGTAACAGGAGGAGCAGGAACTTATAAATACACCTGGTATAATACAGGTAGTGGAGTTATAGATGAGAATAAAATATCCAGTTTAATTGCAGGAACATATACTGTTGAAGTTACCGATAAAAATGGATGTTTTACAAAAGGAAATATTGTGATTACTGAACCACAATCTCCTGTGGCAATTGAATATGAAGAGATTTTTACACCTACTTTTTCCGGAGCAACGAATGGAAGAATTGTTGCTAAAATAACAGGCGGAACACCAAACGACGACCAAACATATAATTATGAATGGAAAAATTCAAAAGGTGAGTTGCAAACCGCAATTACTGAATTTAAAGACGGAATTTATACTATTGCAATACAAGGACTTCCCGCAGATGATTATTTTTTAACTATTAAGGATAAAAATTATAATGAAGGAAATAATCAGACCATTAATTGCTCAGTAATAGAGTCAAAAGTAACATTGAATGAGCCAGATCCTCTAAAAGTTGTTTTTGAAATCGTCCGTAGTATTTCATGTAATACAAGTAATGAATTCGGAAATGATACCGATACAACTCCACAAGATGGCCAGCGTGATGAGTCGCAGGATGGTATTTTAGTTGCTCATGTTACTGGTGGGACTCCGCTGGCCGTTTCTGTAAATAACGGATTACCTTATTATTTTTATTGGAAAAAGCAGGAAACAGATGGTTCATGGATAGCATTAACTGGTATTACAGGAGAAACAGCCCTAAACCTTTCTCATGGAAATTATGCCCTAAATGTAAAAGACAGAAATGGAATCATGCTGGGTACGTACGTTAATAATGTTCTTGTACAGGAAATTGATGTAACACAATTGATGCAGGAACCTCCAAAATTATCAGTAACCATTACAAATGGAAATGTTTTTTGTAATGGAGGAAATGATGGCTGGGCGACTGCAAATGTAATAGGCGGAACGCCTCCCTATGATTATAAATGGTCTAATGAGGTAGAAACTGATATAAATACGATTTTGAAAGCTGGTGAATATTGGGTATTCGTTACTGATGCCAAAGGATGTACAGCACAAGCCGATGTTACAATTACAGAACCAGCAACACCAATTGCTATAAAATATACTGAAATTCTTAATCCAAGTTTTTACAAGGCGACAAATGGGAAAATTGTAGTAGAGGTTACCGGCGGTACTATTTTTCCTGACAATACCTATTGGTTTGAGTGGAAAAATAGCAAAGGAATAGTGCAGACTACAACAGTGGTTAATTTCAGCAATGGTATTTACACCATTTCTTTAAACGGACTTGCGGAGGAAACCTATAGCTTAACGGTTCGTGACGCCAATTACAATGCAGCTACAAATAAAGTAAGTTGTACTGTGGCAAATTCTATCATAACATTAGATGACCCGGATCCGCTTGAAGTTACTTTTGAAGTAGTTCGTACCATTTCTTGCAATGTGAATAATGAATTTGGAAATGAGACAGATATTAATCCGCAAGACAATCAACGAGACGAGTCTCAGGATGGAATTTTAAAAGCTCATGTTACGGGAGGAATTCAGCTGCAGGCAGATCAAAATAACGGCTTACCTTATTTCTACACTTGGAAAAAACAACAAAAAGATGGTTCATGGAGCATCTGGAACGATTATGATGAAACAGCAGAAAACCTGTCTGACGGAACATATGCGTTAAATATTGAAGATGCCAATGGAATAAAATTGGGAACTTATGTAAATAATGTTTTAGTAAAAGAAACAGATGTGACACAGTTTATGCCACAACCTGCTAAACTGAATCTGACTTTTACAAAACTAAATGCAAGTTGCAATAATGGTGATGACGGCTGGGCAGAAGCTCATGTAACAGGTGGAACTGCGCCTTATACATACGAATGGACAAATGGCGATACAACATCAAAAATTGAAAATATTACGACTAATAATTATTTTGTAGTAGTTACCGATGCAAAAGGCTGTACCGTTCAGGGAAGTATTTTTGTGGGAGACCCTAAAGGAATATTTACTACCGAAACTATCAAAAATCCGACTTGTTATGCAGGTAATAACGGATCAATACAGCTAAATGTTACAGGCGGAAATTTACCTTACACCTATTTATGGAATACAGGAGCGATAACTAAAGACTTAAATAATATTATAGCAGGAAACTATGAAGTTACCATTACCTGTCCGGACTGCTGTGTTTATAAAAAGAAATTTGTTTTAAAAGATCCAAACCCAATTGTGGTTGATTTAGGAGAAGCCAGAACTTTATGCAACGATCAGGTTTTAGATTTAGATGCAACAATTGCAGATGCAAGTGCACAATATGACTGGACTTCTACAAACGGATTTACCTCAAACCAGGCAAAAGTAAGTTTGACGAAGGCCGGAACTTATCATATAAAAGTAACTTCAGCTTTAGGTTGCATTGGAGAAGATGAAATCGTGATAAAAACAAATAAGGCTATTATTAGTTCAGAGTTTCTTTTAAGTTCTCAGGCCTATTTAGACGAAGAGGTGATCTTAGTTAATACAAGTGATCCTTTTGGAGAAAGTACCCAATGGAATATTCCTAATGGAGTAAAAATTGTAGAGGAAAAAGAAAAATATATCATACTAAAATTTGACGAAATAGGTACTTACGCCATTGGTTTACAACAAACTCAAGGAGAATGTTTTGCTGAGTACAATAAAAACATAACCGTAGAAAAACGAAGCACATTACCAAATCCCGGCAGTGCTCCAAAGTTTATTATAGACTTTATTGTAACACCAAACCCAAGCAACGGAAACTTCAAAGCCATTATTAATCTAGAAAATAACAGCGCCGTCAATTTAAGACTGTTTTCTACAACCGGAGAGTTTACCATACAGAAAAAAGACTCAGGCAGGAAAAACTACGAAGTTGATTTTAATACTTCGTTACAATCCGGAATGTACATTTTGGTATTGGAAACAGAGCAGCAAACAATGGTTAAAAAAATTATCATCTATTAAAAATGAAGAATCATTTCAATAAAATATATCTTTTTGTTCTCGTACTGTTTTTCGGTTTAAATGGTTATGCCCAATTATTTCCTGTTCAGTTAACGCCTGTTTTTAAAAGCCCGTACAGTGTCAAAATATCGGACTACGCGACTAGCATGGATACCAAATTCCAATTGCTGATCAATCCTACCGATGTCACAATATCGCAAAGACAAGTACGCTTAAAATTATACATACAAGGCAATGGAGTTAACATAAGAAGCAGTGACTATATAACAGGACAAAGGCCCATTTTTATCAATGGAGGTGAATTTCAAACTTTAACAAACTCTGATATTTCAGCATTGTTCAGGTTAGAGAACCTGCAGGGAATAACTGCTTCACAATATGCAAATCCTCTGCCTGATGGGATGTATGATTTTTGTTTTGAAATGTATGACTACATCACCAATCAAAAAATATCGCAGAAAAGCTGTGCCAGTATTTATCTTATATTAAATGATCCGCCGTTATTAAACACACCGCAAAAAAATGAACAAATAGCAGCGAGTGATTTTTCGAATATTATGTTTACCTGGACACCACGCCAGATGAATGCAACTAACGTTTCGTATAAGTTCGAATTAAAGCAACTCATTGACCCAACATTAGACCCACAGTTTGCGTTTCAAATGGCACCGCTTCTATATGAGGAAACAGTTTTTAGTACTGCTATGCTGTATAATTTAAGTATGCCCATACTGACTCCGGGCATGCGTTATGCATGGCGTGTAAGGGCAATATCAACAACCGGGCTTTCAGAAAACGCAATATTTAAAAACGATGGTTACAGCGAAATATATTCGTTTAAGTATACTGCTTCCTGTGCTTCGCCAACCTTTTTGTTAAGTGAGGCCCAAGGACCAACGAGCGTTAAAATAACCTGGCAGGGAATTCCTGAGCATACCAAATATCAGCTTCAATACAAAAAGCAGGATGTAAGAAATGCACAATGGTTTTCGACCAATAGTTTAAACACTCAAAGTTTAATTACCAATTTAGAGCCGGGAGTAACCTATCAGTTCAGGGTTGGTTCAAGCTGTGATCCTGCAACCGAAGGAGTTCAGTCCTTTACTTATTCAGGAATCAGCACATTTACAACGCCAACACAAACCAATGGAGTTCCTGCTTACAATTGCGGTATTATCCCTAAAATCAATATACAAAATCAAAAAGTACTTACCAATTTAATTCAGAGTGAAACTTTCACGGCAGGCGATTTTCCTGTAACAGTTTTAGAACTGCAAGGAGAAAATAGTCCTTATTCTGGCAAAGGATATATTATTGTGCCTTATCTGGCAGATACCAAAATTGCAGTTGAATTTAACAACATTACAATCAATACAGATTATCAATTGATTAGCGGCGTTGTTGAGACAAGTTATAATCCAAAATGGGGTAATGTTGTGAACGTGAAAGAACTGTTTACTGACATAACCAGCATAGTTGATGGTCTATATGATTTACTAAAGAAAAAAGAAGAAAATTCTATAACTGACGCAGATTTTGTACAGGAAAGATTCGAAAACTTAAATAAAATTCAAGACCAGATTGACGAATTAAAAAATGATACCGATTTACCAGAAGATTTAAAGAAAAAAATAGAAGACTTAAAACCAGTACTTCTTGATCTGGCTTCAAATGACTGGACGGCTTCAGGAAATTTTTCAAAAGAAAATATTGATAAAGTTGCTCAATTTGCCAAAGAAGCAGATGCATATAAAAAAGAGCAGGCAATACTTATCGAAAAGATCAGTAAAGGAATCAATTTTCAGGAGTTAATAACCTGGATGCAGAAAAATTCCGGAAATACAGTTTTATTTGATTATGAAAAGTTTTTAAATGAAGATTTTGAACTTAAAGGTTCTGGAATGGGAGTTCCGATAAGTTTAAAAATTGATAAGAATTTTGAATTTGAAGTAGATGGGCAGAAGAAAATATTAAACTTCAAAGGGCAGTTAAGCACCCGAAAAGATTACATTACACTTTCTTCACAAAATTCTCCGGTAGGCTTAAATATAAATTTTGAAAAATCAGCGATTACATACGATTTTAATTATTTATACGATAAAATTGAAGAAGGACAGGATAAAATAGCTATTGTTTTAAAGACTACGCACATAAGCGATTACGATGCTTTATTAGGATTTTTAAAATATTCTATTGGAGAAACAGGTTCGAAAGCAAGGCAATATGTCGTCAACAAATTTGATAAAGCTTTTGAAATTGCAGGAAGCGATTGTAATAAAATTGATTTTCTATATGCCGATGCCCCTGATTTTATTATTGCTGAAAGGGGAAAAGATAAATTATGGAACGACTTTAAGTCTCTTTCAAAATGCTCTATCCATTATCGAGGGACAGATGAAAACAGGAGTATTTTAAAGATACTCGCCAATATCGACAGTAAATGGATTTTTGGTAAACAATCAAGCAACATTGTTTTGTTTACGGATTTATTTAAAAAATTAAATATAAAATATCAATCACAGTATATTACTGCTCTTTCACGTATTGGTCTTAAAAATTGGACAGCGAGTCAAATAAATAACAGCCAGTTTTATTTGATGGAGCCTACTGTTTTAGATGATTATACCTCAGGAGATTATATTAAAATTATTAGCTGGTGCGGGGATAACGATGCAAAAACAAAATATGATATAGGATATACAATACATAGTTTTAAAGCAGGAAATTTAACTTCTTCAGACAAAAATATAGTTGATCTGAGTGAGATTGAAAAAACTGATCCTGTACGTATACGTATGGGAGAAAATGATTATTTGATTCCTGCCTTTATAACTTATGCTATAACAGACGGAGCCTTAATAGATGATCGAAATACTGCTATAAATAATGCTCTTTCGGTTTTACTGCCTGAATTTGAAAGGTTATCTTTGAGTAGACTTAAGTGGTTGAGTAATGTTGGAAGTAAAGTTGATGACTATATAAATGGTTTAGTTGATGCAAATAAGTATATTTCTGAAGGCAAATTTATTGAAGGAGTTAAGAAAATTGATTTGATGGGAGGTAAAGTATCTCAATTAGGAGAGAATTTTGTAAATATCGATATTCAAGCTACAAAAGGTATAAATGGAGATGTTACAAAATTAAGTCAATATATTCGACGAAATTCAATAGATGAAATAATTGTTTCAAATCCTTTTCCAGAAGCACCATTTGCTGGACCTAAAGAGTTTTTCTTAGCAGAAGCGAGTAAGGTAATGAAACCCGGCACTAAACTTACTTTAAATGGTACAATTAGTAATAAGTTTTTTAAAAATATAAAAGCTGGAAATATTGAGGATTTAGGATTTGAAATAATAGAGTTTCAAGTTCCATTGAAATCTCAGTTTAATGGCATGAAGTTTTACCAACGCGATGGAGTTGTACAAATACCAAATAATAAAATGTTAACTACAATCATTAGAAAAAAATAAATATATGAGAATATTTAAAAACATATCCATTATTGATTCAATTGATTCATTCTGTTCAACATTTGGAAATGAATTGATTTATGAAAAAGGAGATAAAACAAATTTACTATTACCTTGTTTTAATATAGGGTTTTATGATAATGAAATAAATAAAAATCCAATAACTAAATGTGTAGATATATGTTATTTTTTGTTTGAAGATATAATGAATTTTGAAATTGAATTAAATATATATGAAGGTATTGATCCTAATAAAATTGGGGTAATTAATATTAACGAAAATCGCTTTAAATATAGATTTAATTTTGATGAAGGGAATATAAAGACTTCTGATTTTGAGTTTGAGGGACTTTGTTTTAGATATAATTCTTTTTCTTATGGTTCCTATAAAATAAAAGCAAATATTTTAAAAGTAATATTATTAGATGAAACTAAGTTTTTAGAAGTTTATACTTCCAATGAAGCATACAAAAACAATTCCTTTTACCAATCTTTTTTATTAAATCAAAACAAACAATTAATTGATAAAACAATTAAAGAAGTTTAATATAGTAAAAGGTTCCGCTTTCATGACTCATGTTTTAACCCCCGCTCCCGCACGAATCCTTTCGTGTGGCTGTTGAGCAATCAAGTTAAATGTAAAGAATAAAGGTAATTATGAGTAGAAATTACAAGTTTCACAATCCAGAAGGTTTATATTTTATCAGTTTTGCTGTTGTGGGTTGGCTTGATGTATTTACAAGAAACGAGTATAAAGATTTGTTTTTGGAAAGTTTAGAATATTGTCAAAAAAATAAGGGTTTAGAAATTCATGCGTGGTGTATTATGACCAATCATGTTCATTTGGTTTTTAGAAGTATAAAAGGGCAAAATCCTGAATTATTGATAGGAGATTTAAAGAGGTTTACAAGTCAATCTATCGTAAAAAGCATACAAGAAAATCCAAGAGAAAGTAGGAAAGAATTCTTGTTAGATTTCTTTAAAAAAGAGGCAGAAAAAAGTTCTAATGTAAAACATTATCAATTTTGGAGACATGATAATAAGCCAATTGAACTTTGGAGCAATAAAGTTATTCAGCAAAAAATAGATTATGTACATAATAATCCAATTGAAGAAGGCTTGGTTTATAAAGCAGAAGATTATGTGTATAGTAGTGCAATTGATTATTCAGGACAGAAAGGTTTGGTAGATGATATAGTTGTTTTTAGAATGTTTGATGTTTAAGTAGAACGTACCACACGAAAGGATTCGTGCGGTAGCGGGGAAGGTGAAATATCAAGCTTGCAAAAGCAGTTTACAGATTATCCCATTGAAAAACTAAAAGAACTAATAATTATTGACAAAAATAATGTAATTTCTCATATTAAATTATAGAACATGGCTTTAGAATATAGACTGCAGATAAAAACTGAAGTTTCGTTGCTTCACATTATTGAAAATTATTTAAAAGAGAGGTACCTTTTATTTTCAAAACAAAAAAATAAGAATTCAGATTTTTATTTAAATGAGGAATTAGGTTTTATGATTTCTATTTTATTCTCAAAAGAAATATTTTTCGAATATTTGTTAAGTGAAAATCAAGTTGTAGAAGAAAAATGGGATTATTCGAATGATATATATTTTAGATTAGATAAATTTTATGATAATTTACTTGCTAAAATTAATATGATAGAGATATGTATTTATATTTTGAACAATACTAAGGAAGATGCTAAATTAATATTCAATGGTGATATTTTAGTTTTAGAAAGAATTAATGGTTCAATCAATATAAATAAGAATTTTGGGTTTTGGAATGAAGATTTATTAAGTAAAGTTGCTTTAATTATATGAACTTCTAATAATGTTATAAAATGATAGAAACCGATAGCCCCGCTCCCGCACGAATCCTTTCGTGTGGAGGTATGGATAGATAAATAATGATGCTTAGCATCAATCCATGATAATAAAAAGTTTTTTGGAAGATTTTAAAAAGTGAAATAGAAAAAGTTTATTTGATGATTATAATTGTATTTAGATGTTTAATATTTAAATAAGAAGTACTCACACGAAAGGATTCGTGCGGTAGCGAGGGAAAACATTTTAAATAAAAAAAATAAATTAACTGAGTACGATAAAATATTTTATACTCATGAATTACAAGAATTTAATCGATATAAAAATCTTGGTGTAAAAGATGGAATAAATGAATCAGAAATCTGGGAAAATTGTCATTCTGCAACTTTGGAGGATTTTAGAATAAATGAAAAAACAAAAATGTATATCATCCAGATACTGAGCCAAGTATTGAGGATTTATTGAAAGAGTATGACTAATAAAACAGCTGAAATAATTTTATTGATAATAAAAAACATTAATGAAGGAGATGGATCTTCCTTAAAAATGATAAATTCTTCTTTGAATATATTATTAAGAAATGAAGAATATCAAATTCTATTTAATAATGAATTTAATTTAAATTCAATGATTAATGATTTGATTAAATTAAAATACATAACAATTAATACGATAAACAACTATGAGTTAACTGAATTGGGTAATAAACAATTAAAAATCAAATAACCTGATAGAGCGGATTTGCAATCCGTGCCCACACATAAAATCGACAAAGTAGCAAAGAATAAAAGATTGAAAAATAAATAAGATTTGATAATTGGAATGTGCGTGGATTGCAAAACAGCTATCAGGATAATATATGTCGTTGTCCTCACTGTTATCAATTATCAAGTGGAGCAAAAATGAGAGGTAATTAATAAAAACATGGAAAAATTAATTAATAATACAATTTTCAAATATTATGAAGATTTTTGGCTAATTGAAGTAAACTTTATTGTAGCTCAATCAACATTTTAAATATATAAAGATGAAATTAACGAAAAACTGTTGATTAAGAAAAAAACAAGAGAAATTCTTAAGGTTTATCAATCATGTTTTGGGAAATGATAGAAATACTGAGTTTAAATTTACGGGTTTCATTATTGATGAATATATAGATTATGTGCATTCCGATTTTAGAATGTGTTTTCATTGCTTTGGTCAAGATAACTTTCTGACTTTGCAAATTGGGTAGTAGATATTAAAGATTTTAAAATTGTTGGTTGTAGTCGCTTGCAATTATAAACACACACACACCGGCTGGCGCGAGCATCTTGCTCGTGAACTAAAAGGATGTTAACTATCTAGAAAATATCAATATAACAGAGGTAGACGCAAAGATTTTAAGATTGTTGTATAATTAATTATGGTGTATAAAGTAAATTAAATAGAAAAATTTATTAGGGCAATAACATATTTGTTTAACCTAAAAATATAAAAAAAAATGTATAGAATTTGGAAATTTAAAGAATCAAATTAAAATATATTGATTAAAGATGGAATAATATATAAAGGAAATCCAAAGGAAAATAGTTTAAATTCAGAAACTAATGATTTTTATTTTGTAGAGAACTTATTTAGTATCTCATAAGATTAATCATGACTAAATAGCTAAGCAGAATCCCCAACTATCTGCTCATTACTTTCTGCAAACATTTATTTGCAGAATAAATTTTATCCAAAATACCACATTTTAAATTACGTAAGGAACGGGCATTTATTACAATCGCCAGAGGTATTCTCGTATTAATAATTAATTTAAATGAAGTATTTACACATGAAAGAAAATTTTTTAACACTATTAGTTTTATTTATTACAGTTTGTAATTATGGACAAAAAATCAAGATCGATAAAGGAGAAATAAAATTTGATGAAGAAAGGGTTGCTTATATTGAAGGTAAAAAGCCTGTTTTTAAGATTTATAATTTAGATAGAAGCTATAAAGTCACTATTGAATTAAAGCAAATAATACCAGTACCAGCTATTCCTGTCATGGAATTAAAAAATGAAGAAACAGGAAAGTTTAATGAAATTGCGTTTACAACAGGAAAGTTTAATCCTTTTAATAGCGAGAAAAGCGTTGTAAATGCGATGATAGAACATAATTATTTAGATGCAGACGGACTAAATAGGGAGGCAATTGAAAATTTTGTTAATGGAGAGCCATCTGGAGTTTCAGCAAAATTACTTGGTGTTCAAAATAATTTAGAGCAAGAAAAAAACATCATCGATAGCTATCAATTATCAATCGACGATACAGGTACTATTTACAGTATAAAAGCGCAAAATCAAGATCCGCTCGATAAACGAATTGGTTATATCAAAGTAACGTCGCCCTCAACAAATGGAGAGTTAAAATATGAAGTATTGGATTTAGACAATTATCTAATCGCGACATGGTTTGCAAAAGGGGCGATGTATTCGGGCTACAATAAATTGCTAAATCAGGAACTGATCACTTTTGATATGAAAGTATTTAAAGCGGCTTTTGATAATCACGGTAATCCAATAGGTTATAAGATGAGCAAAGATATTACCGCTATGAATATTGTCAGGGTTCTGGTAGGTAATGGATATACGTTGCAGCATCAGGGAAAAATGGCTGTAGCTGAAATAAGAACCGAACAGATAAAAGTTCAACATGAAAAAGTGGCAACAGAACGTTCAAATTCTGCCAATATTTATGAGCAGAACGGGTATGTTATAACTGAAAAAGGAGAAAAAAGAACAGGACCTATTACAGCAGAATTTGAATCTATAAAAGCAGAGTCGTCAAGTGGGATGGCTGATATGACTTCGTACGGAAAAACAGTGACTTTGAAATTTACAAATGAGAAAGGTCGAGAAAAAACAGAAAATTTTAAATCAAAAAACGGTAAAGATTTTGCGTAGATAAAAATGGAAAAGAAGAATGTTATTTAGGTCTTAAAACAACAGGAAATACACTTGCGGCAGCAGGTAGTTTAAATTCTTTAAGCTTTGATTTTTCAAGTTTTTATAAAATTCTATACGAAGATAATGGTTATTTGGTATTGGTTGATCCTTTATTACCATCAGATTTTATTCTAAAAATCCCCACTCAGGAAAAAGGTTTATATACTAACAAATCAAGTGATGATAAATTAAAGAAAAATGCAATCGAATATTTAAAATGCGATTCGTTTGTATTTGAAAATTATGATTTTAAAACCCTTGAAGGGCTGATAAAGGTCTTGGAAGATTATAAAAACATGTGCAATAAATAATTAAACGATTAAAACCACTAACCATTTTATAAAACGGTTAGTGGTTTAAAATACAACAAAATGAAAAAAGCTTTACTCTTACTGGTATTTATTGTAATTACTTCGTGCTATAAGGAAACGTCGATAGCTGTAGAAGGTGATTTTACGACATCGTATGTAAACGGTGATGAGTCAATCCCTGTCATCATTAAAATAGATAGTAAAATTACCGGAGCCGACACCTACGATTGGACATTTGAAGGAGGAAGTCCCAGTACTTCAAACCTAAAGAATCCGGGTGAGATATTGTATGATAAACAAGGAACTTATATCATAAAACTAAGAGCTGTAAATGCAGATGGCGAAAGTAAAGAAATTAGTAAAACGGTTGTGATAAGAGAAGGAATCAATATTGATTTTACGCATGAAATAATAAAAAGTAATTATTCTCCTGTTGAGGTAGTTTTAACTAATAGCACTCTTGGTGAAGGACTCAGGTATAATTGGGATTTTGAGAATGGTGTACCATCAGCCTTTACTGGAAAAACACCTCCAAATGTTATTTTTACAACTGCAGGAGAACATGCAATTACCTTGACAGTTTCTAATGGATTTGAATCTCAAAAAATAACCAAAACGATAAATGTTGAGCCAATTTTAGTGAGTCAGTTTGCCTATGAACCGAAGTTTGAAAATGATGATTACCAGACTCCGGTTACCATTAATTTTATCAATAAATCTATTAGTGCAACAAGTTATAAATGGATTTTTCAGGGAGGAAATCCTGCCACATCAACAGAAGAAAATCCAACAGTTGTTTTCACGGGCGTAGGCGCTCATGAAGTTACTCTTGAAGCATCTAATGATAAAACCAGCCAGATTTTCAAGTCAACAATAACAGTACAGCCTGATACAAACCTCCGTATTCTAACTAATATTAAACTCGGAATAAACACATCACACAATAATAATAATATTGGGGCAATGTTTTCGACTACAACCAGACAAGTTTACAAAGCAAACGAAATCAATGACCAAAACAGCGGTTTAATCGATATTGTATTTCAGGGACTTAACAGTAATCTCACTTATAATAAATTCATTTCACCGGATCAGGTAAACAATTATGGTTTTCTATCACTCAAAAATGCACAAAGCACCATTTTTGTAAACTCACAAAATTTATGCAATTGTGGATTAAATTTTACCGAAGTACAGTTTGATGCGATGGTAAATGACAACCCAGTAAAAGATTTAAACATAAGTTACAGCGCAGCAGGAGAACAGCAGTTTGGATTTACCTATCCAAGAATCATTTTGTTTAAAACACAAGATGGGAGAAAAGGGGCAATAAAGGTTAAAGACATGGTAAAAAACGGAAGCAGTTCCTATATTTTATTTGACATCAAAGTACAAAAACAATAAAGGAGGAATCAATAATGAAAAAAAATAATACAAACTGTTGGTTAAAATTCGTTGTTGTTTTATTGTTTTTAGTCACTAAAAACGGTTATGCGCAGGATGTTGATTTAGAAAATTTTTATAAACCTAATTTTAAAGTAACAGGGGGTGTAAATGCCAATATGATATTTTATAATTCGAACCAACAGAATTCGCGTGAACCTTTTACTTATCTGCTTTCAGGTAATTTGAACGTCAGTGCATTCAGCTTTAACATTCCGGTATTCTATAGCATTACCAATCAGGGAAATAATCTGGGTTATACAGCGCCATTTGATTTTAATAGAATCTGTATCATGCCAAAATATAAATGGGTAAAAGCTTATATAGGCAATGCCAGTATGACTTTTTCACCTTATACTTTAAGCGGTTTCCCTTTTAGAGGAGTTGGACTGGAATTGACACCGCGAAGCCCTTTTAAAATAAGTTTAATGGGAGGACAATTATTAAAAGCTGTATCAGAAGAAAATGCTTTAGGAGGAGTTCCGGTTTACGAACGATTTAGCTATGGTATAAAAACAAGCTTCGAAAAAGAAAGATATAAAATAGGCTGGATTGGATTTTATGCCAAAGACAGAGAAAGTTCACTTGCTTATACAGGAAATGATAATGGAGTAACACCAAAAGAGAACTTTGTAAACAGCCTGCTCTTTAGTACTTCACTCTTAAAAGATTTGACATTTAATATAGAATATGCACTCTCAGTACTAACAGATGACACTCGTGCAGGGACTATTCAAGGAGGCGGTTTTAGAGATAAACTTTTTTCGGCGAAAGAAAGTACTGTTTTTCTCAATGCATTAAATGTAAATTTTGATTATAACATACAAAAAACAAGGCTGGGATTAACATACGAGCGTATCGATCCAAATTATAACACCTTGGGAGCAATGTACTTTAACAATGATTTAGAAAATATTGCACTGCGTCTTTCAAGACCTTTTTATAATGAAAATATCAATGTTTCTGCAAGTTTAGGATATCAAAGAGATGATCTGGCACGTGAGAAAAAGCAAAATACCAAGCGTGTAGTAGGTTCCATCAATATGAATTATAAAATTACCGATCAGCTTAATTTTACAGGAAGCTACTCTAATTTTTCAACCTATACCAATAAAAAACTCGATCAATTCGAACTTATTAATAATCCCAATATTGTAGCAGCCGATACTTTAGATTACAAGCAATTATCCCAAAATGCAAACTTAAACTTTAGCTATGCGTTTGGAGAAAAGAAAAACCAAAATATGAATTTCAATTACAGTATTGCAGGTCAGGCCAACGAGCAAGGAGGAATAATAAGGAAAGGACAGGCAAGTACCGTGCAGAATTATAATTTGGGGCATACTATAAATTTTCTAGGAATAAAAACGGCATTAATCAGTACGCTAAATTACACCAATAATCAAGTAGGATTATTTGATAACTCCTCTTTGGGAGCTTCCGTAGCGGTTTCTAAAAAATTACTAAAAGAAAAATTAAACTCCAATTTTGGAGTGTTGTATAATAATACCCAAAGCGATATAGACACAAGTTCAGTTTTCGGAATAAAATTCAATAACAGTTATACAGTAATGCAAAAACACAATTTTGCATTATCCATGATATCCATGTTTAGAAGCGCAACAAACAGACCCGCAAACAATGATATTATGCTGAATTTCAATTATGGTTACACCTTTTAGCAAGAAAGATATTTTGAATCAAAAAAGATTGAAGTATAAATTTCAATATATAATATAGATTATTTACTATGAAGAAGTTTTACAAAATACATTTATCAGCACTATTTTTATTGCTTACGATTTTTAATTCTTATGGGCAGGATATAGCACCGCCTAAAGAGTTGAATGCGGCTTCTAGTTCTATCGAAGAAATCGAAGCATCAGGTCGCTGGGTGGATAAATTTTCAAATAAAGATTTGGTAGAATTGCCAATAGGTATTCGTAATACAGTAAACAATGTTCAATACACTGTTGCGATAACAAAAGCTGTTTTTTCATCAGAATATACGACTTTAACCGTATTTTGCAGAGTTGACATTCCACAAAAAGGAAAAGATGGACAGCCTATGAAGCTGTTTTTTGCAGCAGATGATGTAAAACTTTCCCATCAGGGCGGTATTATTGGTGATGCAAAATTAGTTTTGCTTGGAAATGTGGATATCCCATTTAGCGAAGATAAATGGCAGTTGTCGTTATATGGAGGGTTTGATATGGCGACAGGACACGTCAAAGACTTAACTTATGTAACAATTGATTGCGACGGTTTTAAAGAAATGAAAATTTCCGGAGCGGTCGAATTTTCCCGAAATCTAATTTTACCCATTGATCCCAGGACAGGTTTAGTAGACGAAACCAAAACTACAATAACCAAAACCTACTATAATGGTAAACCGGTTCAAATTCCTAATAGGGTTAGAGGAGAGTTCAATTTTATTGCAGGCGACTGGAATGATATTTTGGTTAATGTTAGTTTACAGCCTTTTGTTTTAAAAGACAAGAGAAATGGAAAAGATTTTGATGGTAACTTCACATTTTTGGTAAGTAATGCAGTATTAGATTTAAGCGATTTAAAGAATGATCCAAGTGTCTTCTTTCCGGAATATTATACTAAAAATGCACTTTTGACACCAAGTGAGCAAGCATGGAAAGGAGTTTTTATTGAGACTTTTGACGTTGGCCTGCCAAAAGAATTTCAAACAACTGACACTGCAGCAAATAAGGAAAGAATTCATGTAGGAGCCCAAAACCTTATTATAGATAAATATGGAGTATCGGGAACTTTTTATGCAGATAATGTTTTTCCGTTAGATCGCGGTATTACAAGTCAGGAGAAATCGTGGGCTTATTCTTTAGATCATATTGATGTAACTATAGCAGCTAATACTTTTGTAAAAGCAAATCTAAGTGGTGAAATCCTTTTGCCGATTACTAAAGCAAAACCTGAAAACAAATCAGTTGGTTCAGAAAACGCTTCTAAACAAAATCAAACCAACAGAAAAGGATTGTATTATAATGGATTTATATCCATGAGTGAACAGCAATTAGTTGTTGTAACAAAAGATTCTTTATCATTCGATATCTGGAAGGCGAAGGCCTTGCTACTGCCCAATAGTTCTGTTGAGTTAAATTTAGTTAATGGAAGATTCCTGCCAAAAGCCAATTTAAATGGAACAATTTCTTTCGGAACCAATAAAACTGCGACAGATGACAAGGAAGTAGAAGGGAAACGAATGGTTGATTTTAAAGGAATCTCTTTCGAAAATTTACAGCTTCAAACCGTTTCTCCAATAATTTCTGTACGAAACATGGGATACAAAGGAACGGTTGCTTTTGCAAATTTCCCCGTTTCAATTGGTAATATAAATGTCGCCATTAATGGGAATGATTCCAGAATCGACTTTGATTTAGGGATTAATTTAATGGAGAGTATTGGAGCAGGTGCTTCGGCCCGAATTGGAATAAAAGGAAAAATGTATGAGGATGGCTACAGGCAGCGAAGCAGGTACGACGGTTTGGATTTGTCAGCCATTAATATTGACTGCCAGTTCAGCGGATTAGCAATAAAGGGAGGGCTAATTTTAATGGAAAATGACCCTTTATATGGTAACGGTTTTAATGCAGATCTTGTAGTTGATGTTGCCGGAGTTGTTAATGTGCAGGCAAAAGCTATTTTTGGACGCTCTACTTTTAGATATTGGTATTTTGATTCTGCCGTTCAATGGCCTTCTGTACCATCACCATTTATGATTAATGGTTTTGGAGGGGGAGCTTATTATAAGATGAGAAGAAATCAGGATCTATCCATAGCAGACTTTTCACTGTCAGGACTTAGTTATACTCCTGATGAAAAAATAAGTTTAGGACTTAAAGCCTTAATTTATTTTAGTGTTGGTTCAGAAACCATTTGTGATGGTGAAGCCGGATTTGAAATGGCATTTAATGCAAAAGGAGGGGTAAACAGACTGGCTATTTTTGGAAAAGCAAATGTTATGGCTAAAATACCTGGTATGAAAAATATTAGCGGCTTAATGGAAAAAGTAGCTTCAAATGTTACTTCAAAGAAAAGTTTTTTAGGAATTACTGAAAGTGATCTGAAAGGATCTTTTGCCAGCAAATATATTCCGGAAGCAAAAGAAGCAATTCCGGGAGATTTATCTGCCGAAGTTGGTATAAAAATGGCAGCAGCAGTAGAGCTTGATTTTCAGAATAAGTCTATGCATGCTACAACGGATGTCTATATCAATACACCAGGAAATTTCCTTTCTGGTACAGGGCCGGGAGGAAGAGCTGTTTGGGGAGTTTTTCATAAAGACCCAAAAGACTGGTACATGTATATGGGAACACCAGATGACAGATGCGGTATAAAAATAGGAGTAGCAGGCTTGTTCTTAAAAACGACAAGCTATTTTATGGCAGGAACAGTGCTTCCTGCAAGTCCGCCGCCGCCTGCAGTTGTTGCGCAGATCTTAGGTGTTGATGCAAAACAATTAGATTATATGCGTGATGAAAACGCATTGGCAAACGGAGGAGGTTTGGCCTTTGGAGCAAGTCTTGATTTTGATACAGGTGATTTAAGTTTCTTACTTTTCTATGCCCGTTTTCAGGCAGGAATGGGATTTGATATTATGTTAAAAGATTATCAGGAAGCAAGATGCTCTAATACAGGTAAACAAGTTGGAATGAATGGCTGGTACGCCAATGGGCAATCGTATGCTTATTTACAAGGAGAGTTAGGAATTAGGGTCAAAATAGCATTTTTAAAATTTAAAGTACCTATTATTTCAGGAGGAGCTGCTGTTTTGTTACAGGCGAAGTTACCAAATCCGGTTTGGATGCGTGGTTATGTAGGAGGAAATATGAATATTCTTGGAGGGCTAATTAAAGGAAAATTCCGTTTTAAATTAGAAATAGGACAGGAATGTCAATTTGAGAATGCATCGCCACTGGGAGGAATTAAATTGATAACAGATGTAACTCCTAAACAAAGTTCAGCTGATGTAGACGTTTTTGCAATACCACAAGCAGCCTTCTCAATGAAAGTAAATGAAGCATTTGTAATTCCTGAAGATACTGGGGATGTTACTTATAAAGTGATATTAGAAAAATTTAAGGTATTTGATGGTGTAACAGAAATACCAGGAACTTTTGAGTGGGGTTCTATGAAAGACAGAGTAAATTTTGTTTCAACAGATATTCTGCCTCCAAATAAAGAACTTAAAGTTCAGGTTGAGGTTAGTTTTCAAAAAATGATAAATGGAATTTTCCAGCCTATAAAAGTAGATGGAAAAGTGGCCACAGAATATGAAGAAAGACTGTTTACAACTGGAGGAGCGCCAGACCATATTCCCTTGGCAAATATTAAATATTCATACCCGGTTGTTGATCAGAAATATTTTCTCGAGGATGAATATCCAAAAGGATATATTCAGCTGAAACGAGGACAGGATTATTTGTTTGAAGATACCAGATGGGAAACTAGTATAAAAGTAAATGAAGAAGGGACATCGAATGCAAAAGCGACAGTGTTTAATTACAATACGAATTCGAATGAAATTTATTATGATTTACCGGATATTAAACAAGAAAAGAAGTATAACTTTTCGATAGTGAGTAATTTGAAGCAAGCACCGCAGAGAAATACTATATCAGAGGCAAGAATAAATACAATCAGTGATGATGGTAATGACATACAGATAAAAGAAAATCAGGCTGATGCGTTATCTAAAGCAGAAGGTAGTATTGATCGCTTATCGTATTCTTTTAGTACTAGTAAGTACAAAACATTTACTTCTAAAATGAATGCTATAAATACTCAAAGCTATAATTTTGGGGTACTATATTCAGATGTTATTTACTTAACGAATACTATTTCAAGTCAGGAAGCATTTGATTTGGCTGAATTGCAGGGAGTAACTTACAGCGATAATAAATCATTGATGATTGCAAAGTCAAAGCTTAATGATGAGTACTATGCAACGGATATTTTTCCGTATTTATATAAAGATTATCCTTTAAATAATAGTTTTTCTATAAGTAATAGGGATATAAATGAATTAGGAATTATTCCTGCAAAAGCAATTCCGCTAAACGCATATTACATGACCAGCATTGAGAATGATGTAAATCAGTCATGGACTAAAGGGAATTTCCCATTTAAGTATAACATGCCATTGCTATACAAACAAGATTGGGTCGATTTAAATAATCAGATTATTAATGCTTATGTTAATGGGGATACTAGTGTCGAATCCATTGCAAAACGTTTTTTAAATAGTAACTATTTATTTATGAGGTACGGAAATTATGAAATAGTTTTAAAATACAGCTTACCGGGAGAGAAACAATCAACGGAGTTCACTTATAAATTTAAAAACAATAATAAGTTTAGATAGTAGTGAAAAAGTGATACGAATTGATGATTCCTAGTGCAGTTTTAAAATAAAGTTAGGTAATGAAGAAAATTTATTAAATTTTAGTTTCCATTTTAGAGACGACCAAATAGTTTTAAAAATTATAAAAAAAAACGCTAAGATTTATCTTAGCGTTTTTTTTATAATAGCTGTACTAGTTTAGTTTTCAAGCACGTTTGCCATTTCTTCCTTAATCCATTTTACCTCGTCATTTTCAATAATAACAGTCATAGTGTCACCATCTTTTACTTCTCCGGAGATTATTTTCTTAGCCAAAGGTCTTCTTAAATGACTTCTTATAATGCTTTTTATAGGCCTTGCTCCATATTTAGCGTTATAGCCATTTTCTGCAAGATATAGTTTGGCTTCCATAGGAATTTCAACAGTAATATTGATATTCTTTAACAAATCCATAAACTCTTTTTTAAGGTGGATTTCGAATATTTTTAAGGCATTTTCTTTACTGATAGGGGCAAAAGGTACTATTTCGGTTAATCGCCCTAAAAATTCAGGTCTGAAGTAATTCCCCATAATTTCCATTAAGGAAGTTGAAGTTGGAATTTTTCCACTATTGAAGGTTTCCACAATATGATCAGCTCCAATATTTGACGTAAAAAGTATAATGGCATTCGAGAAGTCACCTTCTTTTCCTAATCGGTCGTGTAGTTTTCCTTCATCCATAATTTGAAGAAAAACATCATAAACCGATGTATGTGCTTTTTCTATTTCATCAAATAAAACAATTGAATAAGGTTTTTGCCTGATTTTATTCACTAACAATCCACCTTCTTCATAACCAACATATCCTGGAGGAGCACCATAAAGTAAGGCTGCTGAATGTTCTTCTTTAAACTCAGACATATCAAAGCGAATGATGGCATTTTCATCCTGAAAAAGGAATTCAGCCAGGCTTTTTGCCAATTCTGTTTTTCCTGTTCCCGTTGGACCTAAAAAAAAGAATGATGCGATAGGTTGTCCTGCTTTACTCAATCCCGATCTTGATTCTAAAATAGATCCAGCTACGGTTGCAATACAATGATCCTGACCAATCACCCTTTTGGTTAAAACTTCTTCAATGTTATTCAGTTTTTGTTTTTCTTCCTCTTTTAATTTTCCGGCAGGAATTCCTGTCTTTTGCGCAATAATAAGAGAGAGATCAAAAGCTTCTATATGAACTCGTTTGTCTAATGCTTTTTGCTCAATTGTATCAATAAGAGTTTCAATATGAGTGATAGTTGATGCTGATGTATCTAATGATTTAACTTCATTTTGTTCTTCCTGATCTATTAAAAAAGTGGTTTTATTAATTAAATCTGTCAAAAACCAATTCGATTCTTTGATCAATTGCTCTTCGGATAAATTCGTTTCATTGATTTTTAAAACCGCCAATTTATTAATTATAGCTTGTTTTTCTTTTAAGAAGGTTTCGCCCGATGTCTTTAAAACAGACATGGTATGATCAATCAAATTTATGGCCGATTCAGGAAGACTTTTTTCTTTTAAATATCTTCTCGATAATCGAATTGATTCGGATATAGTTTCGTCATCAATTTGTATTTTATGATGTTCCTGATACGTTTTGATCGATTCGCGAATCATTCGGAATAAAGTGTCATCATCAGATTCTTCTAATTTTACTATTTCGAACATTCCTGAAAGTCCTTGTTCTTTTTCAATTCTCTTAGAATATTCGTCAATTGTAGAAGTGGCAATAATGTTTAACCCTTTGGCTAGTTCTCCTTTTAAAACATTAGAAACCCCGGAATCTCCTCCATTTTTATCTAATAAAGTATGAATTTCTTCGATAATCAGAATAGCTTTTGGATATTGTCTCAGCTCTTGGATGCAGTTTTTTAATCGGTCTTCAATTTCGCCTTTATAAGAAGCTCCCGCAATTAACGACGATAAATCCAATTCGAAAAGCTGTACCTTGTTTAGTACGTCCGGAACCTGATTTGAAATTACGTTTTGCACCAGAGTATCAATCAAAATTGTCTTACCAATACCTCTGTCGCCAATCAGTAATACATTTGGTTTTGAGAAACGGCATAAAATTTCTTTGATCGTATTCAATTCTGACTCACGGCCAATAGCAAGTATTTTATTCTTTTTTTTATCGATATTTTTGTGAATGCAATATTTGCCTAAAAAACCTTTTTTAACTTCTTGTTTTGTGATGCCTTCGGTTTGTGGAATAATTACCTGATCTTCCAATAATTCATTTCTCGAAATAGGATAACTTTTCATTTGATCGAAATTAAAACCTACGCCGGGAGAGCTAATGGCCACAATAATAGCATAAAGGCTAATTTCATCTTCATTCAAAGCAATACGCACTGATTCTGCTTCTTTAATTATTTCATCAATAAGATCGCTTGGTTCGGCATCCAGAACGTGAGTAGTTTTTTGTTCCTCTTCCATTCTGACTTCGGCCCATTCATCAAGATAATATACATCTTTTCCCATAGCCTCAAGACGTTTTAAAAGAGATAAATCTCTGTTTAAAATTGCTTTTAATAAGTGAGAGGCTGAATAGTATTTGTTTAAATTAGTTTTAGCAATTTTCTTTGCAATTTCAAAAGCACTTAATAACTCTATACTGAAAACGTTTTTTTCTTCTTCCATGACAATTTTAATCTTTAGACCAGATCAGGTATTTTTTGACTTTATAGCTGATATTTAATCCCTTAACGCAGTTGGTTTGTTTGTCTTTATTAAGGCGTATTGATTCTATTCTTATTTTTTTTCCTTTAATAGCAGCGCATAATTGAGAAAAAGTAATCAGATCTGTATCATTTTTTACGACAGGAACATCCAGATCATCGCATAAAAAATCAGTAAAATCATCTTTTACTTTGCTTCCTTCAGCTACTTTATTTAATAAAATTTCGAACTGATCTTCAGATATTTTCGGCGCTTTTTTAATAGTGCTAATACTGTCTTTTTGTGTTTTTGTTTTTGGTGCTACAGGAACATATTGCAGCATTTCTTCGAGTGGATCTTTTTTTACAGTTCCTCTTGGTAATGCAAAAGCTTCGGCGCTTTTTTCGTATACATACGAAGTTACATCCAGCGGATTTGTCTTTTTTATGACTCTGGGATGAACATAAATAACTTTTTTTGCTACCGTACTAAAGTTTCCGTTTGTAACAAGCGTAATGGTTTTTTCGCCGGGTGTCGAAAAGGTATAAACAGGGTTGGATGAAGTCTCATCAATACCTCTGTTTTCTCCAAATGCCCATTCCCAGGTTTTTGCATCTTCGGATACAGATTTGAAATAAGCGGGCTGTCCGACAGTGATAATTTTAGGTACAATAATTTGTGGAGTACCTAAAATATCGTCGGCATATTTGTATTTTATATTGATTTCTTTAGTATGTGTACAATCCCCATTGATAGTTAGGGTCACAAAGTATTTACCCGGTTTTTTATAGATATGAAAAGTGTGTTTTCTTACATCTATTTCAGACCCGTCACCAAAATCCCATTTCCATGATTTTGCATTGGGAGTTTTGTCATAAAACTCAATAGATTCGTCGGTTTGCGAATGATCAGAGAACATATAGAACTTTGTGTCTTCACAGTCTACATGGTTGAAAAGCTGAACGATAAAAAGTATAATTCCAATTAATAACAAGATGACAAAGAAAAAGACTACTCTAATGTCAATATTTTTTTTAATCATTTTAAGTTTTTAAATATTTTATAATGTCAGATATTTTTTAACAAATGGAAAGCGAAAGTAGTTATTATAATTTTAAAATACTTCAAATTAGTATTATAAATTTTACAAAAATAATTTGTATTCTTACAAAATAATTTGCTAGGTTTGCAACCGTACGATTTGGAAAAGTAAATAAATTCATAATAAATTAATAATAAGTAAGTTAGCTTTAAAAAAGGAAAATTCTTATTTATTTTTGAAATTATTCTTGACCGTAGTTTTAGATTTGTTTTGATGTTGCTCAGGTTTTAAAATTGAAAATTTAATTGTTACCAGAATTAAAATTGGTAAAATAGTAATAATATTTTTTTATGAGGCATGCAGTTTTATTGTTTTTAATGATGCATTTATGCATAGAATGTCATGCTCAAAAATACATTTCGCAAATTCCGTTTAAATACGATTATTCATTAGATCTGCTAAAAAAGCAATCCCAAATGCAAGAAGTAGGTTTAAAGAATAAAATAGTGGTCAATGACAATTCTGATAACTTAAGTGATGATATTTTAGCTCTTAAAGAAAAATATTCCATCGTATTGGCTGTCATGCCTAATAAAATTACAAACTACAAATTATACGCTTACATAG
>Ga0247815_10000246_pt1 | contig 42901 bp, 53 predicted proteins | sample UWRJL194509B1_FD_181014 | JGI IMG/M metagenome (GOLD analysis project Ga0247815, IMG submission 181014) | Plant litter microbial communities from Arlington Agricultural Research Station in Wisconsin, United States - UWRJ-L194-509B-1 | ecosystem: Environmental > Terrestrial > Plant litter >...
CGACGCCTCGGGATAGATTTTAGTCCCGACGCCTCGGGATAGATTTTAGTCCCGACGCCTCGGGATAGATTTTAGTCCCGACGCCTCGGGATAGATTTTAGTCCCGACGCCTCGGGATAGATTTTAGATTTTAGATTTTAGATTTTAGATTTTAGATTTTAGATTTTAGATTTTAGATTTTAGATTTTAGATTTTAGATTTTAGATTTTACAAAAAAACTCCATTTGCAAAGCAAATGGAGTTTTTTTATGGGATTTGGAATTTCCTTTTTAAGAATTACTAAACTGAAGATTACTTAAGTTTTTATAAATACCATTTTCAAGGTTTATTAATTCCTGATGTGTTCCTTCTTCAGTGATTTTTCCATTATCCAGAACTAATATTTTATCAGCGTTTCTGATGGTTGACAGGCGGTGCGCAATAATAATGCTCGTTCTTCCTTCCATTAAAACCTCTAATGCTTCCTGAACTAATTTTTCGCTTTCACTGTCTAATGAGGATGTTGCTTCGTCTAAAATTAAAATACTAGGGTTTTTAAGCAGCGCTCTGGCAATAGCAATACGCTGACGCTGTCCTCCGGATAATTTTACACCGCGTTCTCCTACCAAAGTTTCGAATTTTTCAGGGAAACCTTCAACGAAATGCAGCGCATTGGCTTGTTTTGCTGCCAGCATAATTTCTTCTTCGGTAGCATCTGGTTTTCCGTAGGCGATATTTTCTCTGATCGTTCCTCCAAACAAAATCACATCCTGCGGTACAATGCTCATATTACCCCGAAGATTTTCTAAATCATAATCGTAAATATTTTTTCCATCAACCAGAATTTCTCCTGAAGTAATGTCGTAAAAACGCAGTAATAAAGATGATATAGTCGATTTTCCTGCGCCACTCGGACCTACAATCGCAATTTTCTGTCCAAATGATGCAGTGAAATTGACATTTTTCAATACCTCAATTTCTTTTCGGGAAGGATAACTGAAAGCAACATTATTGAAGCTCACAGTACCTTTGAGTTTCTCTAAGACGCCTGTTTTTTGATTCGCTTTAATGTCTTCCGGAACTTCTTCTAATAATTCAAAAACACGTTCAGTTGCACCAACAGCTTTCTGAATTTGTGCATACATCTCGGCTATTCCTCCAAAAGATGCCCCTATAAAAGTCGTATAAAGTACAAAAGAGATTAAATCACCAACACCTTCCACTTCGCCCTTTATGGTTAGAGTGATGCCGTACCAAACTACAGCCACCACACACCCGAAAAGACATAAAATAATAAAGGATGCGAAATAACCCCTGTATTGACCGCCTTTTATAGCAATTTTTACAATTTCCTTTATCTTGTTTTTGTAACGTTGAATTTCATACCATTCGTTAGCAAATGCCTTTACATTGCTGATTCCCTGCAGTGTTTCTTCAACAATTACCTGGCTTTCCGCTACTTTATCCTGAGTCTTTTTTCCGTATTTACGAATAAATCTTCCAAAAATTACTGCAGCAACGGCTACAATTGGCACGATAGCCAACATCATTAAAGTCAGTTTTGGACTGATGTTTCCTAAAATAATAAAACCTCCGATAATTAAAATCAACTGACGTAAAAACTCCGCAATTGTGGTGGTAAAAGTATCTTGCAATTGAGAAATATCAGCGCTGATCCGGCTGTTCAATTCGCCAACGCGTTTTTGAGAGTAAAATGACATGGGTAGTTTTACCAGGTTTTCATACAATGCAAAACGAATATTAGATAATGAGTTTTCAGTAAAATTTACAAAAAGTGAGATTCTGAAAAAAGAGAAAACGGCCTGCAGCATTAGTATGACCAAAAGAGCAACGGCAATTTCATTGGCCCTGTTCAAGTTTTTGTTGGTAACACAGTCAACCAGCATTCCCATTAATTTAGGAAAGGCGAGGGCAGTGGCACTGGTTAAAAGTAAAAAAAGTAAGCCGAGAAAAAATTTCCATTTATGATTTTTACCATATTTAAAAATTCGGAGTGCTTTTTGAAGTGAGTTAGAGTCTAATTTAGCTTTCGGTAAATCATTTTCTTGGTATCTTGCCATTTTAATATACAATTAAGGTATGCAAATGTATGATTATAGCCTATGAATACAAAAGAATATTAGAGATTAGGTTTGCTGATTTCGTTTTTTAACTTTATGCTAAGAAAAACTTCTTTTTTATTTTCTTTTTAAAAAGCTGAAAAATAGAATGATAAATAAAATTGCAATAATTTATTTGATTTTTTTAATAAAAACACTTGCAAATATAAATTCTAGCTGTATATTTGCACTCGCTATCAGCAATTGATGGCAACCTAGTAAAATAGGGCGATTAGCTCAGCTGGTTCAGAGCACCTCGTTTACACCGAGGGGGTCGGGGGTTCGAACCCCTCATCGCCCACAAACTTCCAAAAACTCCAAAGTCATTTGATTTTGGAGTTTTTTTATTTTCTACAAATTCATGGATTTTATTGTTTATATTCTATTTAGCGAAAATAAAAACAGATTTTATATTGGATTTACCTCTAATTTAGAAGAAAGAGTTATTCGCCATAATCAAAAAAGCAAAGGTTTTACCGGAAATGTAAATGACTGGAAAGTGGTTTATACTGAAAGTTATGAAACTAAAGAAATAGCACATAAAAGAGAATTACAAATTAAATCCTGGAAAAGCAGAATTAAAATCCAGAAATTAATTCAAAGTAAGGATTAGTTCAACTTGTTCAGCGCATTCCGATTTTTCATCGGAAGAGGTCGGGGGTTCGAACCCCTCATCGCCCACAAACTTCCAAAGACTCCAAAGTCATTCGATTTTGGAGTTTTTTTATTTTCTACAAATTCATGGATTTTATTGTTTATATTTTATTCAGCGAAAATAAAAACAGATTTTATATTGGATTTACGTCTAATTTAGAAGAAAGAATTATTCGCCATAATCAAAAAAGCAAAGGTTTTACCGGAAATGTAAAGGACTGGAAAGTGGTTTATACTGAAAGTTATGAAACTAAAGAAATAGCACATAAAAGAGAATTACAAATTAAATCCTGGAAAAGCAGAATTAAAATCCAGAAATTAATTCAAAGTAAAGATTAGTTCAACTGGTTCAGCGCATTCCGATTTTTCATCGGAAGAGGTCGGGGGTTCGAACCCCTCATCGCCCACAAACTTCCAAAAACTCCAAAGTCATTTGATTTTGGAGTTTTTTTATTTTCTACAAATTCATGGATTTTATTGTTCATATTTTATTCAGCGAAAATAAAAACAGATTTTATATTGGATTTACCTCTAATTTAGAGGAAAGAGTTATTCGCCATAATCAAAAAAGCAAAGGTTTTACCGGAAATGTAAAGAGACCGGGGGTTCGAACCCTTCATCGCCCACACAAAGACAAACAACCCCATTGGATTCCAATGGCGTTGTCGTTTAAATAACTTATAGTAAACAGTCGCACTCTCTTTATGTTTAATCTGTTACTTTTAGATGCTGAATTTGCCCATCAACAATATCAAAGTGAAATTTTAGCGTGATAGGGCTTCCTGGAAATGTTCCTGAACATGCTGCAGTTACAATGCTCGTTGTACCGTTTTCGGTATATTCTAGTGGTTCCATCACTGATTGGTAGTTCTTGTTTGAGTGATCGATCCAACGCTCTATTTCGAGTCTTCCGTTATGCGTTTTACCTTCGTCAAACACTACGGCAGTTTCTGAAAACAAATTGGCATACGTCACGGCGTCAAATTCGTTCTGTGCTTTAATCAAGTCAGTTAATACTTTTGGTACGTTCATTGTGATTATTTTTAAAGATTATTAAATTGTTGGTACAGTACCGCCATCGATTACATATTCAGTTCCTGATAAATAACTGGCTCTAGGAGAGACTAGAAAACCAACCAATTCAGCTACTTCTTCCGGCTCAGCAGGTCTGCCGTATGGTATTCCTCCCAATGCATCCATTACACCTTGCTGTGCTTCTTCTACAGTGCTATTGGCGTTTCTTGCAATCTCAGCCAACCAAGCTTTAGATGCTCCTGTATTGATCCATCCAGGAGAAACAGTCAGCACCCGAACGCCTTTAGGCGAAACTTCATTCGATAAACTTTTACTATAATTTCTTAATCCTGCTTTTGCAGCCGCATAGGGCAAAGTGGAGTCATACAGTGGCAGTATTCCCTGGATAGAAGCTATATGAATAATAACTCCGTTTTTTCGATCTATCATTTGAGGTAAAAATCCCCTGTCTAGTCGAACCGGAGCAAGCAAATTAGCCTGTAGGGTCGATTCCCAATCTTCATCAGATAATGCGGTAAAGCCACCGGCAGGTGTTGTTGAAGAACCAAGATTGTTCACCAAAATGTCAAGCCTTCCGTAAGCCGACAGCACTTCGCTGACAACTTTTTGTGTTCCTTCTGCTTTACTTAAGTCGGACGGAATGAAATGCAGCTTGCTATTTTCTTTTTCCGGTGTGTTTCTTGCAGTGATAATAACCGTTGCTCCAGCTTTTAGCAGTCTTTCTGCAATTGCTCTTCCGGCTCCTTTTGTGCCTCCTGTTACTAAGGCAATCTTCCCTGATAATTCGTTTTGATAATCCATCGTATATTCGTTTTGAAATTGTTAGGTACAAATTTCTGAAGTATGTAAGATTCTCACAAGTACGGAGTTACGATTCATATAGGGATAATTTTTTCCCCTATTGCAGGAATTGGCAGATAGGTTAATTTTGTAGTATGTATGAGAGAAAAACAATACCGAACTTAAACTGCGGACTTGACCTAATAGGTGAAGTGCTCTACGGCAAATGGAAGATACGTTTGCTTTGGTTTATTAGTGAAGGCCATAAAAGGCCAAGTGAATTGCAGCGTAAAATACCAGATGCATCACGCAGGGTTCTAAATATTCAGCTTAAGGAATTAGAAAATCATGAACTTGTTTCAAGAATAATTTATCCTGTTGTGCCACCAAAAGTCGAGTATAGCCTGACAGATTTTGGAAAAACACTAATTCCTGTAATTGCAGCTATTGGGAATTGGGGTGATGAGCATGAAGAACGTTTACGATCACTTATTTTAAAACGTTTAGATTAAAATTAAAATGTAGAAAAACTGATACTCATTTTGTTTTACCCTCAGTTAACTTTTCCCATCTGTACAGGGTGTCTCGTCCTAAAAAAAGTTTACATATTTTTAGTTACTTTTTATCTTTCTGTTTTAAAATATATTTTTCTCTTAAATCTATTCCATCCTCCAAATATCCACGTTTGGATTTTCTATTACATATTCTCTTTGCGCAATTTTAAAGATTGAATCAATAAAATTTTCTCCATATTTCCTATTAATTTCTTTTGACATTTCTTCTTGATAACAATAAGGCTCAAATCCACCTAATCTTATACATGTCCCTAAATGCTCTTTTGTTTCAATTCCATATTTACTTAATATTTTAGCCATTTTTTTAAATTCTCTAGGATGAAAACCAAAATATATAAGTTTTCCATTTTTGATATCTTTAATTGCTCTAGATTTTTGATTAATACAAAATGTATCTATAACCGTAACTTTTAGATTTCGATTTTTAATCCACATATCCGTGTAAACTTGTTGGCTATAAACAATTAAGGTTCCTTTTTTGTCAAACTTTTGAAATTCTTCTGACTCCTTTTTTTTAATACAGGAATTTAGTACCAGCATTAAAAAAAATAGTATAAATTTTTTATTCATTGTTTGTAGAATTAGTTTATGAATTAAATTTCTGTCTAAGAGTTAACATTAAGCTTATATCCTTTACCACGTATAACAACAATTTGGACATCCGGATCATGTTCAAGTTTTTTTCGAAGTTTTGATATGAACATATCCAAGCTGCGGCCCACAATAACACCTTCATCTTCCCATATCTCTTTTTGCATTCGGCTTTTCTCTATTGTTTCATTTGGAGACAATGCAAAAATGAGCAATACACGGGTTTCTGTTCCAGTCAGGTCTAATGTCTTTTCATTTGTGATCAGCTTACGATTCTTTGCATCGAAAACAACCGATCCTAAGGTGAATAAATCTGTATGATTATCATCCGGTAAAATTGCTTTCGGCTTGGCAGATCTAAAAAAAACAAATCCAACAAATGCTAAAAAAGACAAACTTCCCAGAAGATATCCATTTTCTGCGGTGTTTATTCCAGTGGGTTTAAATTTAATGTTGATTATGTAACATGCTTTGGGTTGCTTTCTTCCTATGCATGATACTATATCATTTTTTGTACTCTTTGAGATTGCATATCCATAAACTACATTGTTATTACCACAGTTCACAACATTGACAACATAATCACTTGTGAGCGAGTCTTTGGCTAATATACGCTGAGTAGTATTTACCAAAGAGTCGGTTTGAAAAGTAAGCTCACTCTCAAAACTGATTTGATATTCATTTGCAGAGATCTTTTTTAAAGGAAGAACCCTTGATGTACTATCTCCCGACTGCAAAAGTAGTTCATGTCCGATTTTACGAAGCATAATTTCCCTTCGTGCAATACCAAAGTCGTCACTATCAGTCATACTGAAAGCCACGCAGATTGCAGATATAAACAAAAGTAATAGTAATGCAAAGCGATAACTGCCTTTTCTAAACAGATGATTTAAAGCATTATGCATAGTGTCAAGTTTTTATTTACAAAGTTTACATTTTTATTTACAATTCAAATCTATCAAGCCAAAAAATATCAAAGTAATTTTGTTGCACCAGCTTAACATGAGCAAGATTTATCATGAGATACATCTATTTTAATTAAACTTATAAAAAATATGAAAAAAATCATTTACGCGGTGATCTTACCGCTAATTGTGGTAAGTGTAGTAGTGTTTGCAAATTGCGAAATTAAAAATGAAACTCCGAAAAAACCAATCCCAAAGACACTCTCTGCTTCTGAAAGGAAAGCCGAATTGAAAAAATGGAAAGCTAGCCCTGATGGTATAAAGCATGAAAAGTGGAAAGTGTCTCCCCGAGGTATAAAAGTACTTAGCAGTGCTGCTAAAATAAGGAAGCATATAAGTAGCTTTACGAATATGGAGGCGGTTGTTACCTCTCTTTCTCTTCCGCCAGGATCAGTATTGGGGTTTGGAATGATGGTCAGAATTAATGAAACCGATTATATTCTTAGATTTGAGCCGCAAATGTCTCAACTTCAGCAATTGCAGAGCCTGAAAGTTAACGACAAAATAATTTTAAAAAGCCATAGCATATCGTACGCACCCAAGTATTCATATCCAATTGTAATGGGCGACTATATCGAACGAGAAAGTAAAGTAATTTATAAACGTGCGCCTCGAAAAGGCGGTTGCTAAGCAAAGACTAGCTCAGCGAGTTCATCAACATAAAAAAAATGGTTCGTAAGGCCCACAAACTTCCAAAACCTCCAAAGCCACTTGATTTTGGAGGTTTTTTTATTTTCTAAAATATGGCTTGTTGGGCGATGGACTTATTTTGCTTTATAAAGTTTCATTTTTTTCTGTTCAGGATTAATTTTTACATAGCCGCCTCTTATTGTTACGAATACATTCTTCTGATCCAGTATAACTACAGAAGTTGGATAAAGTCCATACCAAAATAAATCTTCAAAAATTGTCTTTAACTTCAAGTTTTCATCAATTATATAAAATCCTTTACTTCCTGCCAGATAAATGCAATTGTTATATATCGACATAGCTGACGGAGCATCATCAAGATTTAAAGCTCCGGAAATAGAAATATTATCATTATAGTACTTAATTGTATAAAGTCCTCCGGAATTTAATGCCATATGCGATAAGCCTCCCAGCAAATAAATTGAATCTTTAATTCCAAAAATAAATTTTACATTTCCGCTTTTAAGAAGTTTAGAATCTTTAAGGACTTTATTTATTGGATCCGTTTCGTTAGTCATTAGACCTCCAAACCAGCTTGGCTTAATGTTTTTTCCATTTTTTCCATTAACATAAAATATTTTAGTTGAGTCTTTTTGTCTGTAGTACAATCCACCTCCAAATTCTCCCATATCGATACCAATCAATTTTCCATTGGGAATATCATATTCTACAGAAGACGCATACTTATATTTTGATACTTTTATCTTGCCCGACTCTAATGAAAAAACAAACTCTTTGCCTGATGAATGATTAAAATCATACCATTCTTTGCTTTCGTAATCAGGAATTTTGCACTCTTCAAAGTCATTTAATGAATAATTTTGACCGAAGCAAAATGACATGTTAAATAAAAATATCATTAAAAGTGTTTTCATTAGATTCTTTTTTAGTGTTTTATGGAAGTATATCGCCCAACGTTCTCGCGCTGTAAGCAGTTTTGGATTAAATTAAGCCCATTCTTCGGATTTGCCAAATCATCCCAGATCAAGCATTGCAGCGTTAAGCTTTATTTGAAAAATTCATCAAAACTCTCCTTTTTTGATTTTTGATACTTTTCAATAGATGCATCTAAAAAACCACTTTGTTTTAAAAATTGTAATGGTTCTTTAATATTTAGTATTTCCTGAATTGCTTTTTGTTTGTCTTTCTGTTTATTGAAATAAGATTCTGTGATTTTATAGCCAATCCAATATCCTAAATCGTTTGGTCTGTCATCTTTTTTAGAGGTTTCATACAACCAATCTTTATAATCAGGATTTTTTAATCTTGTTACAAATTCCAGATATAATTTATCGCGGTTTTGCTCTCCATAGTTATATTCAAACTTATTTATGGATTCTCCTGAAATAAGTTCACCTATAAAGTCTGCACCACCTTCAAGCAGACACCATTTTAACAGCATATCTTTTCCTGTTATATTTTGTTGATAGTGAATAAGCTCGTGAGCAATTAAACCTGAAACGCCATCCAAATTTTTAAGCATTTCAGTTCCAATAATAATTCCATCAGGAGAGGAAGTTCCACCTGAATTAAATCTTCCGTAAACAAAATATATTGGAGGAAATTTTGCACTTGGATACCAATATTTTAAGGCACTATAAATGGCTCTTACTCTTTTTTCCTTAGAAGAAATCCCTTCTAAAACATTTCTCGAAAGTTCATAATCAGCTTTTCTTTTTTTTACAACAGCAAAAAGTGAGTCAGCATTGAGTATTCTGTTTTCAGTAAATCCTTTTACGCCTGCAGAACCTTTTTGCATGTATTCAATAAACGGATTTTGGCTGGATTGCGCCATTTTATCAAATGCTTCCCAAAAATTTCTTGAATCTTTTGTTTCAAAAATTGCATCTAAAGGATTGTCAGAGAACTTACCCTGCGCAAAAACAAAATGAGAAAAAGTAATAAATAGTGTTGTGAAAATGAGATTTAATTTCATAGTTGATTTTTAAAAGCAATTCTTACAGTTTCTCAACGCTAACATTTTGCGTGTAAAGACAGTGGGAGAAAAATAGAAGCAGTTTTTTTGGTTCGAGAAAATGACTGCTGCCGTGCTTTTTTTTAATTAAGTGTTTAAAATTTATTTGTTAAGTGAATTTTTATAAATAACTCCGTCTTTTATAATCAACAACAATGTTTTCTCATAATCTTCAATTATATTCAAATTGATAAGAGGATTGCCGTCTACCAATAAAATATCAGCATAAGCGCCTTCTTCTATAACACCCAATTTTTTTGGATAGGGATTCGTGGACCGCTCATAGTAAGTAATTCTGCATTTGTAGCAGTAGCCATTTTTAATATTTCATAAGGCTTATACCAGCGCAATAACTTGACAAGATCTCCAGCTCTTTTTGCCGAATGCTCAGGTTCGAACAGACAATCTGTTCCAAAGGCAGTTTTAATATTGTATTTTTTGGCAAAATTATAGGCTTTATCAGTACCGAGTTGTAGAAATTTTGCTAATCAGATTATTGACAATCAAAAGATTTCCAGTAATAGTTTTTTCATCCTTACCATTAAAAATCTGAACATTGTTGATTAGGATGGTTTTCTGAGCAATTACATAAGATGAACTCATTAAAATTGCAATTGTTAATAATTTTCGCTTTATACTGTTCATACTTAAATAGTTGTTGAAATTATTAATACACTAATATAATAAATATTACACTAAATTTATAAATTACGCTGAACACTTTACTCCTAAATATCACCGCTGCCATTCTGCCTGTAAAGGCTAAGATGCCGAAATCCCGAGATTTTTTTTGGTTTACGTTGTCAATCTCAATAAAATAAGATTTGGATTCTTTTCTGCCAGAACTTCCATTTCTTTAAAATTTAATTTTTGTAGAAGTTTCGTTGAGCTTTGATTGTCTTTATGTGTCTGCGCATCGATCGATTTTATTTCATGGATAGTAATTATGTATTCTAAAACCTTCTTAGCGGCTTCAGCCATAATTCCCTGGCCCTGAAATTCGGTAAGAAGCTCATATCCAATTTCACATTTCTTTAAATCGCATGAAAAATCAAACAGACAAATGGTACCAATCAATTTATCGTCGACCGTGTTTGTAATTGCCCAATAAAAAAGTTCATCATTTTCAATAATAATATTGATGAAATTTAAGGCATCTTCTAATGTTTGGCTTGGTTTCCTGTCCAGAAATTTATTTATTTCCGGGTCCGAACGCAATTGCAATATCGCTGCAGTATCATTTTTTGAGAGTTTGCGAAGTGTAAGCCTTTCGGTAACTAATACAGGGAAAGTTTGAAAGTATCTGTTCATTTTAATTGTTGTATGGTATCCGATAACTTTTCTTTAAGCGAAAATAAGAAATATTTTACTACAATTTAGCAGCGTTTTTAAGATAAATAGAAAAGATGCTCCATATCGTCTTATCCGGATTATATCGCCGTCATTGAATAAATTTAGCAGCCAGATTAATTCAAAGACCTGACAGCTTCTAAAATCCTATAATGTTTTTTTTATTACATTTGACCTGAATATTATTTTGTCTGGCAGCTTTATCGCTAAGAAGAAATATAATCATCAAACCCAAATCTTAAAAATGAAAAAAAAACTAATAACTCTTTTATTTGTATTTACAGTTGTAAATATTTTTGGGCAGGCGCCAGCAGCTTCTAAATCAGGGAAAAATATTTTTTCTAACAATAAAGATCTCACTGTTAACGATATCGTCTCTAATAAGGTCCTAAATAAACTTAAAAAAGCTCCGCTAGATACAGCGTCAGTCTTAATTTACGATTATGACGGATCTCTTTTTTCATTTGATTTAGAATCTGAACAAATTGGATGGACGGTAAAAGCTTCAGATGCTCACACTGAAATGTGCGCAAATGCTTTGACACTGCACGATGGAGTAGTGTATGTTCCGTTTATTAACGGTGAAATTTTCGCAGTTGATAATCAAACGGGAGATATTTTTTGGAAATCAAGGCTGGGCAGTATTACAGATCAAATTATACTAAAAAATCAGATTCCGGTCATTCACGATGGAAAACTGTTTATTACTACTCAAAGCCCAAATAATAACATTTACGCTCTTGATATAAAAGATGGCAGTTTAATTTGGAACTACAAACTGGATGCAGCAAATAATGATGTTCCGGTTCTTTATTTTGATAACAAAATTTTTACGCAAAGCGCGAACAATTTTTATAGTTTTGAAGCTAATACAGGAAAACTTCTTTACCAAAAAAACTTTGAGCAGCCTATGTCAGGAAAACCTGTAACTGATGGTGAAAATGTAATAATAGCAAATGATAAAAATGTAGTTTTTGCCTTAAATCCTAATTCGCCAGATATTGTATGGGAATTTAAATTTGATGAAAATCAGCATAATAGCAGGGAACGTATATTTTGTAAAGACAAAAAAGTATATTTTGCAGCGCAGGGCACGGAAGTTTCTTCTATATATGCTGTTGATGCAAAAACAGGAGTTCAGATTTGGAAAAGGGACTTTAAAGATGACAATGTCGAATACATCATTGAGGAAAGTGACAATATTTGGGGATATACCCGTAAAGGCAAACTTTTTCAATTAGACATGACCAACGGTGAAATAGCATTCGAAGTAAAATTAACAACCCAGCCTATTTCAAATCTTGAATTTGGAGTGGATGATTATTTGTTTTATTATTCTGATGCCGCTTTAATTCAATTTGAATTTAAAACAAAAGACGAAAACGAAGTTTATCTGCGAACTTCTATAAAAGATGATGCGTACAGCGCCTATATAAAGATGATACGATAAAAAAGAAGCCGACTCTATGATAGTCGGCTTCTTTTTTTTTATGATTTTATATGTCAAATGCAGGAATTGAGATGCTTCATCATTTGGTTCACATTTAAAATTTTCATCGCTGTTATTTCAATAATGTACCATAAATTTCATTTAACAGATCTTGTCTCATTTTGGAGTTTCTTTGATTCAGCAGTATGATGATACCCCATTTTTTAGTTCTGTTATAACAGATGATACAAGACTGCCCCATAGAATCTCCTGATTTTAAGTAAATGGTATTTTTGTCATCTGTCATAATATTGGTACCTAATCCCATTTCTCTTTTTTCATCTTTATAGAAGATTTTTTCCGTCATTATAGCTGCTTTACCTATTGCCGTTTCCTGATTTAAAACTCCTTTTAAAAACGCAACCATATCAAAAGCACTTGATTTTACTAATCCGGCAGGAGCTGTTACATTCCATTTTAAGAATTCCTGAGCACCACCATCAGCATTGTGGCCGGTTGTAGTATTTTTTACAGTAAAATCTTTAGTAAATGTGTTGGTCATCTTTAGCGGTACGATTATTTTTTCACTGATAATTTCATCATAACTCTTGTGGTAGACTTTTTCTACTATTTGTCCGAGCAGGGTATATCCAATAGTAGAATAACGGTATTTTCCATAATCTTTTAATTCAGTGCAAGTATTGATTATTGAGGCCAATGATTCTTGCGTTACATTGCTTATTGGCTGCTGCGGATTCAGTTCGATTAACTTTCCAAAATCTATATCAGGTAAACCTGATTGATGCGATGCGAGATCTGAAATTTTTATTTTATTTCTAAGATTTTGATGCAAAACATACACCTTTGGAAGGTAATTGTCTATATAATCATCTATTTTTATTTTATTTTCAAGAACAGCCTGGGCTATTAAGTTTGACGTTAAGATTTTAGTAATAGAAGCAATTTCGAATACCGAATTTTTATCAATCTTGATGTTACCTGATGCATCCAAATTGCCATAAGCGGTATAATATTCTTCCGAATTATTAATAAAACCAACACTAATCCCCACGCCGGGATTTTTTTGATAATTATCTTTTATGATAGAATCGATTCTTTTAGAGACGTCTTGTCCAAAAGAAAGTGTACTTATTAATAATAGTACTGCCGAAAATTTTACTGAATTTTTCATTGTATCGTTTTTTAGGTTAGAAACTTATTTCGATACAAAGATGCGGCAACACTACATGTTAGGCGACCGAATAAAAACACTCGAACGCATTTGTCTCTTAAAATGAGTACGAGTGATTTTTAACAAACGTACGAGTAATTACAAAATGCTGTTTTACAAATATTTACGATAAGCAGTTGGCGTGTTTCCGGTATGTTTTTTAAACGCAGTATTAAAAGATGATTTTGAATTAAAACCTACATCGTATAAAATTTCTAAAATAGTCAGCTTACTTTTGGTTGAATCTTTCAAAATATCCATCGCATTTTCTATGCGATAGGTATTAACGAAGTCGTAAAAATGCTGTTCTAATTTATGATTGATTAAAAGAGACAGATCCCGAACCGGAATTTGAAGGGCTGCCGCAACATCCTGAATGGTTAAAGCGGGATTAAGAAATGGTTTTTCCTCGATCATATACTTTTTTAGTTTCAACAACTCTTCATTATATTCTTTATCGTTTTCATTTAACTGCTCACTATTTTTTTTCTCAGAGATTAGCTCCTGTACCAACAGTAGTTTTGAATCAATTTTTCTAAATAAACCCGGATTATTTAATGCTTTATACAAATACCAAAAAATGATGGTTAGCTCCAATAATAAAAGCCCGCTTTTTAGTCCTTCAGAAATGTTTGGATAGTCTGTAAACTTGAAAATGTTTTTTAATAAAGCAATGGCAAAAAACACTGATAATGCCACTGTAAACTGAAATAACCACTTAAGCGATTCAATACTTGCTCCGGCATAATTTTCAAGATATATTTTTTTTGCTTTTTTTAATATCGTAAAAACGGCAATGAGGTAGCATAAAATTTGAATATGCACTAAAATATGATTGAACTGTATTTCGATCATACTCGTGCTGTTTTTAAGAAAACTAATTTTAGAAGCTTCGCTGACAGAATAAAAACGGGGTATTAATACTATGTTTACGAGTAAAAAGGGAATAATATGAAGTAGATGTTCGCGCTTTAACCTAAAATCAGAGTAGCAGACTGATAAAACATATAAATAAAAGACAGGAAGCTGCAACAAAAAAATTAAGCTTATAAAAACCCTTATATTTAAAGGAATTTCGAACAAGGTGCCTAGATTTATACTAATATCAACAGCATTTAAAACAAGAAAAAAAGCAAAAAGACGATTGCTCAATTTATGTTCTGTTTTGACCGTAACCAAAAATAATGATAGAAATAAGGAAACGAGAATGGTTATTACAGAAATTATAATCAATAAATTAACTTTATCCATTCATCTTTATTTATTCATTGTTTTTAGAAAGCCAAACAGGGCACATTGCCCATTTGGTGCGAATATAAGAAATATTTTTACTACAATTCAGCAACTTTTTATGAAATTAAATTAGTTTCTGATCATTGGCCTTTTGAATTTTCATTTTTAAAAACACTAGAGAAAACCCTTTAAATTTATTAAAATACCAAGTGGGAAAGCGCAGCTTTTTCATCTCGAATAAAAGAGTTTAGATACCAAAAAAAAACTCCAAAATCTGATGAAATTGGAGTTTTTTTTATGGTTTTAAAAAATTATTCCTGCGATAAAGCGGCCAGTAATTTTTCAAGATTATCAATCGTCATTTTATACCCTTCCACAAATCCCATTTCAATCATTTTTTCCATACGTTCGAGCGACTCGTTCGTAATTATGATGTTCAATTTTGTTATGTCGTTTAGTTCACTAAAAGTAAAATCCCAATTAGAACCCGGGAGTTCAGGATTTTCATCCTGATCTGCAAAAGCATTGTGCATTTTAAAATTAGTTTTGGGTGTAATAGCCGTATATTCCTGAATAGACCAGCGTTCCAGTCCTTCAGGGCTTACCATGGCATAAAATCTTTTACCGCCCACTTTAAAATCCATATATTTTGTTTTAGACGACCAGGGTTTTGGCGCAACCCATTGATCAAGTAATTCTGCTTGGGTAAAAGCATCCCAAACCAGCGGAAGTGGTGCCGCAAATTCTCTCGTTATGGCTACCGTTTTTGATGCTTTGTCAACGGTAAAATCAAATAGTAAATTGCTGTTCATTTTTATTCTTTTTAATTGTTGAAACTATTTTTTCATGGCATCGTAACGTAAACCCTTAATTTTTAGATCTTGCGTTTAAATTACGAAACTATATGGTTGCAAATATATGCGCAACTATTTGGTTTCGCAAATTTTTTCCGCATTATTTTCAAATCAACAACACCAACGTATATTCCATTAAAAAAGAAGCATCTATTTTAACGCTTTAAAAAGGACTTCAATTGTCGATTGCTTTTGGTTCAATACTATCAATTGACTTTTATCATTTAAGAGAATTTTGACTGCAAACTCCTGATCTGCCTTAAATTTGCGATCTTTTAATTCGCTGAATTTATTTTTTATCAATTTTAGTTTTTCGCTGTTGTTTTTAGAAACGATTATCACTTTTGTGAGTGGCGTTTGCTGCATTTTTGCAATGCTGCTTTCTGTAATCTGGTCTTCATATTCGGTTCTGGAGCGGTAACGAAACATTTTATTTATGGCATCAAAATCTTTTTCATTCTCTGTAATTACATATCGGTAGGTCATGATATTATCAAGTTCATTGATCCAATTAGGAAAATTGATTTCGTAAAGCCTGATGTAATTATCAATAAAATTTTTATCAATAGGTTTCTTTTGTTCTATATATTCGACAACCAACGGATAAATCTCTTTTGCCATCAGATTAATATATTTTTTATTGTACCAATCTCCGCTGTCTAATTTCCCATCTAATTTTTCATAAACATACCCGTTTCCTAAGGCGGTCGCCAAAACCTCATTCATCAGCTGATAGGCATAATTACTGCATTCCGATTTGTTTTCCTTAAAGTAAGTATCGATATCTGTTTTAACTTCAAGCGATTGTTCATCATAAATGATATGATAGGTTTCGTGCAGCATCACGCTAAATAAATCTTTGTACGATTTTAAATCGGTTTGCACGGCGCTGATAAAATTGCTGCAAAACGCTTGTGCCGTAAAGCCCTTAGAATTGGGTAGGGGATAAAAAGCAATTTCGAAAGGAATCGAATTATCCCAGCTTGCATTATAAAATAACAATCCCGTTTCAAAATAGTTTTCGATCTGATGTTCCGTCGAATATTTTGTTATTTCTACCAGCTGTTTTTCGAATTTTTCTTTGTTGGGGTTGTAAATCAGTTCGTTATAAATTGGAGTAAATTCTGAAATGATTGCCGCCATGTCATTCAATTCCTTATTTGGAACAAGCCCGATAGAACGCACTTTGAAATCTTTTAAATTTTCGGTTTCAATCAGGTATTTTTTCAAAATATCCTCTGTCTGCATCGTCTTTTTTGAGCCGTACGGATACGCCTCAAATCGATAACTGTAATCAATCGCTAATTTGTCAAATCTTGAGATTACATTTTGATATTTTTCTACATTATAATTTGATTTTTGAAACTCCGTTTTGAAAACATTATCCGGATAATGTTCAGAAAGATTTTGTAAAAAAACAAAAACCGCCAATGATTCAGAATATTTAATTTTAAAAGCTGGCTGCTGTCCAAATCCAAAAGAGGTCAACAATATAAAAGAGAGTAAAAGGCAGTTTTTCATGCTGTAGCAATCTTAATGAGTGTTATCTTAATTCGATAGTTTTTAGTGCAAATCAAACCTTAATCATTTTCCACCAGTTCAATATCCATCGTTTTAATCAATCCGTCCTGAAACTTGTAAATATGTTTTACAAAACCGTCAAAAATTAAACTGCCTTGTAAATCTTTTACGTTTTGATGCACCTTTACTTCTAAACTGCCATTTTCTCTTGTAACAAAACCAACAGGCTCCACTTTTGGGTTTATTTCTGTCCATTGTCTTGTCCAATATTGTTTAATTTCGTCGTGGCCGCTGATGTAGCCGCCTTCCCATGCTTTTGACCACTGCACATCCTTTTGCATCACAGCAAGCGCATTGTCAATATTTCTTTCGTTAAAAGCAGTATAGGCTTTGTAAATTACTTCTTCGAATTGATTGGATGTTTTTGTCATTTTTAAAATTGAAATTGTTTCCGTTTTTTGGTTTGTAAATTTGTAAGGATGATTTTTACTTTGGCGATATTTTTACCTTTGATCGCAGCAGCTGATATATTTTTTGTGTTTCCGGTGATACATTCGACCAATTGCACACAGAATTATAATCGCAGGAAATAGTGGTCCTGCCGGATGCAAGTTTTATAGACACATTTCCGACATAATCAGTGCAGAAGGTTTCAGGAAAACAAGGTTTTGTAATGGTTCTAACAACATATGCATAGAGACTGTCAAGTTCTGTACGGCTTATTTTAAAATTCGTTTTTTCTATTTTTTCCAGCTTGTATTTTCCCATAAACGCCTGTTTACTGGTGCGTTTGTAAATTGCATTTCGAAAACTCGCCGTATCCAGATCCTCATAAATGGTTACAATTTGATTTCGTGCAGCAATTTCGATGCTGGTCCAGGGAATTGTTTCCTTTTTTTCAACATTCTTTTTGGCACAGGAACAAACGATAAGCAATACAACCAAAAAGAGTGTGCAAAAGTGTTTCATTTAGAGGTTTTTATTTTGGTTAGAAAATTATAATTCCTTAGCGATTATGGTTCCCAAAGTTCTATTTTATTGCCTTCTTCGTCCATAATATGCACAAATTTTCCATAATCATAACTTGCAATCTCGTCAAGAATGGTCACGCCATTTTCTTTAAGCTGCACTACGAGCGCCTCAATATTCTGAACGCGGTAATTGATCATGAATTCTTTTTTGGAGGGCAAAAAATAATCATCTCCTTTTTTAAACGGGCTCCATTGCAAAGACTCTGTTTTTTCAGGATTGTTACAGTTTCTGGATTCAAAAGCTGCACCCCAGTCATTGGTTTCGATTCCTAAATTTTTAGCATACCATTCTCTTGTTTCCTTCGGATTATCGGAGAAAAAGAAAATACCGCCAATTCCAGTCACTTTTGGTGCGTTGTCGGTTTGATTTTTTGGATCTTCCATACTGTTTAATTTTAATTTAATTAGGATCTGGTTAAAAACTCAAAATGTGATTTTATAAATTTAATCGCCGCCTCCGCAGCCACCGCACGAACTGCCGCAGGAGCTCCCGCACGAACTGGAACAACTTGACCCACTGCTGGAAGAATCGCTGATTCCACGATCAGCATTCTGTGTCATAAAAACAAATGAATTTGCCAAAATGAGATTTCCGTATAAAAAATACTTCCATTCCCACTCATTTTCACCTACTTTATTTTGCTTCTCTTCCTTAAAAAATGAGGCGATGGTGTGGGTAAACAAATAGTTTACCATTACATGAAAGTAGTAATAGACAACCAGCGAAAAAATGAAAATTGTAATCGTGATAAAAACAATTGGTTTTTCGCGGACAATTCCTGAAATCAATCGGCTGCAGCCAATGCTCAACAAAATTCCTAAAAAAAGCGCACCCCTTTTTATGATTGAAAGAAATGGTTTTGAATTTAAAATAGCGGTCCTAATTCTAATAACCGCTTTTTCTAACTGGCTAAAAAGTGGTTTGTGCACCGCAATTTTCAATAACTGCTGATAGGGCATGGGTTCGTACTCTTTCATGATTCCGATAATGCAGTTTTCATACAAATTATCGGTTAGGGTTTCATCAATTAAATTTAATTTTCGGCCAGGCTGTATTTCAACTTTATGAGTCAAAATTAAGTTGTTTACTACACCGTGAATTACAAAACTCAACTTGTTCTGCTGCAGAAAAATAAGCTCAAACGGACTCAGATTAAGTAAGATTGAATTCCATTTTATTGTATCGTAAAAAGAGGCAGAAGCCTGCTTGACATAACGCAGCAACAATTTTATTCCGAATATAAACAATAATATATACAAGATTAAAAAGTAAGGATTGCCAATTTGCACTAAAACAGGCCTGATTAAGAAATAAACCGGTAAAAGGGAAACTACAAATGCGGCCAGAAACATTTTTTTTAAGCTTTCTATTTTATAGTTGCTTTCTTCTAAATGGAGCGTCGTTAATTCATTCTCAAATTCCCAGATTTCTTTCGGCTGTTTTCCAAAGTACTGCTCGTATAATTCAGTAGTTTTTTCTTTTGCATTTCGGAATTTGTCAATTTCAGCCTTGTTATGTGTCGACGGAATATGTTCAATTCTTTTACCTAAAAGAGTGCATAAATCAGTATAAGAATTGGTAAAAATTAAATGCTGGTGCCAGACAACATCTACAATTTGCGAGGGAGAAACCATTTCGTTGGCAACGGCTGCCAAATACATGAATTTTTTGTATTCCAGAATGGCGGTTTTGGTAAAATAAATGGTCCAGTTATTTTCAAATGCTAATCTGGTCGAAAAGCCGTATTCATCTGCTGGATTGTCTAAATTAAATTTCAGAATCGAGTTCCACAATATTTCATTCATTAAAACTGATATTTTTCTTTTAAAAAAATTACTGCCTTTCCCTTGCTTCACTGTGATTATCCTACAGCAATATCTACTAATTTGGCATAGCTAATATAGTGTTAATTTTATTATAATTTATTTTTTTTGGATGATGAAAACGATATAAAAAGATAGCAGTTCTTTTAAAAAAAAGCCTTTAAAATCAGAGACTTTAGAGGCTTTTAATCAATTTTTATTATTTGGAAGTATTCCTGCTTATTCGTTATAAAAACATATTGATTACGATTGCGCTGGTTAAAATCGCCAGTTTCTCGTCGTTATTCCCGAAATTATCCATGATATTAACATTGTAACTTCTCCCTGATCTCACCATATTCTGCATTGATCCGGTCCATTTTTTGTTTATCGAACCTATCTGATTTTCAGCCGAATCATTAATTATAAAATTAGATTTTTTCCAAACATCGCCAATTTCGGCAATTATTTCATTTGAAGCGTTTAGGATTTTGAATTCAGGTTTAGAGAATGAGCTTTTAGAATCTATTGCACCTACTTTTTTACCGTCAGCATCTTGTATAATAATTTCTGAAATGAAAATCCCTTTTCGAATTACAGACGCCTCCAGACCGCCATTTGCACTTCGGATTTCGACAAAAAACGGAAGCCAGCCTTTGCCCAGATGCCTCAATATTTTCTGAGCCCTGGTAAGTTTTTGCTTCACCTTGCCAATACGTTCACGCTTGTGATTATAAATTTGGTAATGCTCCTGAAAGCTGTTTTTTTTGTCAACGAAATAATTGTTGGTTTCAAAGAAATCTGAATTCATGGTTAGTTGAAAAAGATGGTTAGAGTCATAATGAGTTCAAAAATAGGAATTAAGATTCTAAGTCATACGAGTACTAATACCTGATTTATTCAAAATTTAATATTTTGGTAATATTCTAAAATAAAGTAATTACCTACAAAATATTAAAAGATTTAGTTTCTGCCACGCTATTTTTTATAATTTGCTATATCTAAATCTTAAAATTTTGAAATTTTTTCAAAATATTTTATAAAAAAAAATGCAGACAAATTAGAATATTTGTAATGTAGAAAAAGAACAAATTTTGCCTTAACTGTAATTGAGAAGTATATGAATAATAAGGGACCTATCATTGTAATAGAAAATAATCCACGCGATCGGCAATTGTTTGCGGAAGTTTTTACTGAACTTAATTTTTCTAATGAAATTCTTTATTTTTCATCAGGAAAAGAAGCGTATACGTTTGTAACTGATCGTACTATCAAACCTTTTTTAATCTTCTCAGATATTGTCCTGATGCATATGGATGATTATAAATTGATTAACAGAACCTACAAAGACGTAAGCAAAGAACTGAATTGTCCTTATTTATTTTTCTCTACGATGGTCGAAAGGTGTTTTATAATCGATGCCTATTCAAATCCTACACAGAGCTATTTTGTAAAACCGTATGACTACGAAAAGTTCAGAGAAGCCATTAAGTCTATTGTAGAATATTGGTATAAGGCGAAAAAAATGCCGCAGCATGAAGGAGATAAAAGCGTCAATAAAAAAGTAAAAGAATAATTTTGCCGTCTGCAAATTACTACTGTTTTATTTTATATCTAATTCCATTACTGGAAGATAGCGGTCTTTAATTGAAGTTTCTATTTGACCTGTTTTTACAAAACCATATTTGGCATAAAACAATTCAGAATTAGGTTCTGAATGAAGTTTTATTTTATTGGCACCGGCAGCTTTTGTTCTATGCAGAAAGTCAAGCAGGAGCATTTTTCCAATTCCTTTTCCGATATATTCCGGCAGTACAAACAAGTTGTCTAACTTCATATAGTCGTCTTCAGGATAGAAAGAGTAGTAGCCTGCAATTTTATCATCAACCGCTGCTTTAAAAACAGATTGAGTTTCGATATAATTTTTTGTAACAGTCAAAAATTCAGACCAAAGTTCAATTTGAGTTTCAGAATATCCCCAATATGCTTTTGATTTTTTAGTAACGGCCGTTAAAACTTCGTGATCGTCAGGAACTGCTTTTTCTATTTTCATTTGATTGTTTGTTACACGAAAATACAAATTTGAATGAATTAATGAAACAGCCGTCATTTAATTTTTTGATTTTAAAAACATTAAAGGTTTCTTAAAATGATTGGAGCGCTTTTTTCAAAATTGTAAATTAGTAGGAGTATAACCCTAAAAAATTGAATTATGAAAATGAGAATCACATTTGCCTTATTATTACTGGGTTTTGTAATATCGGCAAACGCACAAAAGAAAATTGAACTTACTGAACTGCCAAAACCATCTCAGGATTTTCTTCAAAAATATTTTAGCCATACCACAGTAGATGTTGTTAAAAAAGATGCTGAACATGGCGAAAAAGGCTATGAAGTAAAATTGAAAGACGGAACGGAGGTTGAATTCTGGAAAGACGGTTCGTACCGCGAAGTTGATGGTGACGACAAACCAATTCCGACAGAATTTATCCCAAAATCTATCAAAGATTATGTGGCAAAAAATTATCCGAATGAAAAAATCACGCACATCGATTACGGGCACAAAGATCTGGATGTGGATTTAACCAACAAAATTGATTTGGAATTTACCAAGGAAGGTAAATTCATCAAAAGCAAAAAAGACTAATTTTTATTCCGAATTTTATAAATTCAAAAACTCCTTATTAATAATGATAAGGAGTTTTTTTATGCCTAATATTCTAATGAAAATGAGTGCCCTAGCCCAGACAGGAACGGCATCCTTTTTCCGGCTTCTTTAGCCGGGAAAAGATATAGTGGATGGCTGGATCAGCTGCTGATAAAATAAATTATGACGTTACTTTTCTTTCGGCTGGTCTAAAGTACCAGGAAATTATGGTGAGAACCAGCAGTAATGAAGGCCCGAAAAAATATTTTGCCGTATCGCCTGCAGCAAAATGCGAGAATAATGCGCCCGACATCGCAAAGAAAAAACCAGCATAAGCCCATTCTTTCAGCACCGGAAAGCGGGGCATAAGAACCGCTGTTACGCCTAAAATTTTCCAAATGCCCAATAATGTCAGCAGATAGAGCGGATATCCTAAATGAGCCATCATTTCTTTTTCTTCTTTCAATTGTATTATTTGTACGATTCCGGTGGAGAGCATTCCTAAAGCCAGCCAGCCTGTAGCGATCCAGTAAATAATTTTGTTTCTTTTTGTCATGATTTTTTATTTGAGTTTGCTAACAATTTCTTCTAATCGTTTGTGTGCCATATTGATACCTTGTGCAAAAGGCAGCTTTAAAACCTGATCTCTAATCGCGGCTGACTTATACACGACATGCATATTGAGTTTACTGGTGTTTTCGGTCAGTTTTTCGAATTCTAAAAACTCAAGCTGCACTTCAAAAGGCGTATTTTCCATTTCGAAAGTTCGTGTGATTTTTTCATTTAAAGTAAATTGGTGAATGACACCACGAGCCCGAAAAACGACATTACCGTTGGGATCACTGGTTTCAAACTGATAGCCTCCGTTGTTTTTATTTTCTAACTGCAGTACTTTTGTTCCCATCCACTGGGCCACAATTGCAGCATCAGAGTAGGCTTTAAAAAGCAGTTCTACAGGCAGCTCAAATTCTCTGGTTATTACGATTTCCTGCTTGTTGTCTGCAGCAGTAATTTTGGTTTTCTGTTCCATATTTTTTATTCTTTTGGTTTGTAATCTTTCATAATATTTTCGAGTTTATTAAATCTATCGTCCCACATTTTACGGAACGGCTCAATAAAATCGGCTATTTCTTTTATTTTAGAGGGATTTAAATGATAGTAAATTTCTCGTCCGTTTTGGGTTTGGTGAAGCAGGTCACATTCGGTTAAAATTTGAATGTGTTTTGAAATCGTCTGTCTTGACGAACTAAAATTTTCGGCTATAGTGCCGGGCGTCATGGCCTGAATGGCTACCAAGCTTAGAATTGTTCTACGGGTTGGGTCGGCAATGGCCTGAAATACATCCCTACGAATTTCCATTATGCAGTTATTTGACTGCAAATATAATGCAGTTATTTGACTGCGCAATAGTTTAGCTGTATTTTTTTACAAAAATGTGATAGTCAAAACCATGATTAGCAATAAAATAAGGGTTTAAAGAGGGCAGGAGCAGCTTTTTGAATTGGTAAAAGCTTTGCGAAAATAAATTAATACATCGAATTTATTCTGATTGTCGCTTTTATTAGCGCCAAACCTTTTATGGCAGTAATAGGAAAATCTTTTGGCTCATGGTGTTTGTTTTCAGAAGTAAGTTTGATAAATCCTTCTCCTTTTTCAGATTTGTGAATCCACTTTACCATTACAAGCTCATCGTCCTCTGTCATTAATGAAATTAGGTACATGTCGCCCCAATAAATATTTTCGATAGTATTGGCCAGTTTTTTATATATAATAATGTCTCCGGATTTAAGAAGCGGATCCATACTGTCGCCGCTGATATAAATTGCTCCATCACACTTTGGCAGATTTGGAATGGTGATATAATCAACCGGTTTTTCGCTATTTTCGTTTTCAAATAAAGCACTTACCGAAACTGCCGCGTGCACATCATAAAGCGGGACCGATTGTTTGTGGATAATTTTGGTTTCTTTTTCAAATGTGCTTTCCGGTTCTGTTAATAAATGAGCGCCGTTTGCGTCAGAATTTTCCAGATAAGGAATACTTTTTGTCATCGAACCATTTCCTGTGAGAAGCCACACAGGATCGATGTCTAAACAATTGTTTATGATTTTATTAATAACATCTTCACCTAAATTACCATTTCTCTTCAATTGAGTTCCTAAATAACCGTTTGACAAGCCATTATCTTTTTCAAAGCGTGTTGGTTTAATTCCTTTAGAATCAAGATATTGATAAAATCTTTCAATTGCCTTCATAATATTATAAGAAAATATTTATTAATTTGCATTGCATTATAAACAATTGTTTATATATTTGTTCCTTAAATGGGAACAAACATGGCAATGGACAAAGAAACGAAAAAGAAAAACAATTACAACAAGGAAATCGTAAATCGTATCAAAGAAAAATACGGTATATCGAAGAGATTTATTACAATGAGCCTTGTTGGAGATCGTAAAAGTGAGATGACTGAAACGATTAGAAAGGATTATAAAACGATGGAAAATGCAATAAACAGTCTTTTGAAAACGCTTTAATTTTTAATTTTCTAATTTCTTACTTTTACAAAATAAGCCCTCCGAAAAACGTGCGATTTTTGGAGGGCTTTATTTTATTCCAATACAATATTCTTTTCGACATTGATCTGCTCTAAGAAAGCAACATCGTGCGACACCACAATGAGTGTGCCCTGATATTCGTTGATTGCCGCCGTTACTATTTCAATATTTTGAATGTCTAGATTATTTGTAGGTTCGTCCAGAATGATAATATCGGGCGATTCGCTATGAATGGTTAAACAGCACAGCATCAACCGCATTTTTTCGCCGCCGCTTAAAGCGGAGCAGGGTTTGTCCCAATCGTCTTTTGAAAATAAAAAGCGATTCAGCCTCATTTTTATTTCATGTTCTTCTAATCCTGAAGCATTAAAAGACTGTGCCTGATCGTATATTTTCAAATTGGGATTCAGAAGGGAATAATCCTGATCAATATAAACAGATCTGTTTTCAGAGGCGTAAACTGTTCCTGTTTTCGATTCTAATTTTCCTAGTATAATTTTAATGAGTGTTGTTTTTCCGGAACCATTTAAACCTTTTAGGGCGATTCGCTGGCCGCTGAGAATTTCGAAATTCAAATTATTTTTCCATAACAATTCATCATTATAGCTGAAATTCAAATCTTTGGCCTGAAAAAGTATTTTGCCTTTGTGCAGTATGGCATTATCAAAACCAAACTTCATTTGATCGATATCTGGCAGAGCCGACCTTAATTCGCGCAGTTCCTGCGCAATATCGTCAATTTTTTCAGCGTGAACACCCTTTATTTTCGAGCTGCTTTTTTCGGCGTTATTTCGCAGTGTATTCATCATTATTCTTGCAACACCTGATTTCTCCTGTTTCTTTTTGCCGCGCGCGTCTAGTTTTTGCTGTCGTTCGAGTGTTTCGCGTTCTTTTTCCCTTGCTTTTCGTAAAGCTTTTTCTTTGCTTTGAAGATCGTTTTGCAGTGCATTTTTTTCTATTTTTTTCTGCGATGTATAAAAATCGTAATTGCCTCCGTAAACCGAAATACCGCGTTTACTTAATTCGTAAACGGTATTTAAAATACGAAGCAAATGCCTGTCATGACTTACCACAAGCAAAGTTCCGGAGTACGATTCTATAAAATCATACAGCAGTTGTCTTGCATTTGTGTCCAGATGATTGGTTGGCTCATCTAATAAAACCAGGTCGGGCTGGTGAATCGAAATTCCCGCAAGAAAAACTTTTGTCTTTTGGCCGCCGCTCAGCGTTTCCATTTTCTGATTGAAATCTACATCTTCCAGCTGCCAATAGTGTAAAGCAGCCAGACAGCGGTCCTCAATCGTCCAGTCGTCATTTAGCGCATTCAGATTTTCCTGGCTTACATCACCTTCTAAAATGGCTTTAAAAGCGTTTAATTTTGCTTCACAGCGCAGTGCTGCAGCAATTGTAAGATGATTGAACTGGCCAAATAACTGCGGTACATAATAAGGTTCGGCAGCAGTATGTAACTTGCCGCTGGCGTATGGCAGTTCGCCTGCAATAATTTTGAGCAAGGTCGATTTTCCAGTTCCGTTATGGCCAACTAATGCAATTTTTTCGTGATGGTTTATTGTAAAACTAATGTTGTCAAACAACAAATTCTTGTTGCTGTGTGTATATGAAATATCCTGTAGAATGAGCATAATTTCTTTCTTTAAAGATGAATAAATTAAGCAGCCACGAATGCAGCTTACTTTCTAAATTGCCTGAAAGAAATTATTTTTCACATAAAATAAAATTGAATTTAAGAGACGGCAAAGATATAACTTTATGTTTTATATAAAAAAAGCCACTCTATAATTTACTATAAAGTGGCCAGAAAAACATGTTTTATTTGCTGTAAAACAGTATTTTGAGCTATATTTTATCAAGGGTTATTTTCATTTCCTTACTATCTAAGATAAGTTTATCATCTGTAATTGTGCTTTCGCAAGGAAAAGGCGTGCCCGTTTCGTCTTTGATTATCAGACTTTTGCCCCCGTTAGTCAATGCATAAGTACCATTATTTATAGAGTGCTGTAAAAAGCCGGTTACGTGTCCGTCTTCCGTAAACGTGAGATTTCCTTCTGTTACAATTACATGTTTAGCCGAATCTGACAGGGGCATTTTAGCTTCTACAGCAGTAATTTTCCAGGAATTTACCAGTTTATTTCTTTTGTTTTGGCATGAAATCATTAGCACCGTAAGCAATGCAATTCCGAAGATAAATAATTTAGATTTTTTCATGGTTATGAGATTAAAAAGTTAAACAGGAAAAGTTACAAAAAATAATAATACGTAAATTGCTTATAATCAATTTTTTATGCACTCGTTTTTTCAAAGTAAGAAAACCAATTCCGATACTGCATTTCTAAATTAGGATGTGGCCTGTTTAATAAAAAGCAGTTATTTTAAAATTCAATTTATATATTTGATTTTTAAGACCGCATTGTGGAATTAAAAAAAGTAAAAATCCGTTGAACCTTTGCAGCTGTGAACCTTTGAACCTTACTAAATGAAAACCATCAAAAAAATCATTGTCACTTTATTGCTGCTTTCAATTGCTGGATGCAAAGCACCTAAAAACATATTAGCTAAAACCCTGGCATCTCAAAATGAAAATATAAAGAGAGTCATGATTGATCCGAAACAATATGAACTTCAGATTATTTATACTCAAATTATAAGAAAAGACGGAAAGGTAACTTTTACCGATTACAGTTATAATCTTAATAATCAAAATTATTATTATCCGGCAAGTACGATAAAATTTCCTATTGCAGTTTTAGCTCTCGAAAAATTAAATACCATTCCTAACACCTCTGTAAACACCACATTTACGATTGAAGGAAGTGCCGAGAGACTAAATTTGCCGACGAAATCACTAAAGTTTTTGCAGTAAGCGATAACGAAGCCAGCAGTAATTTATTCGAATTTACCGGTTTTGATTACATCAACCAAAGCATGAAAAACAAAGGGTTGCAGCCATTTAAAATAACACACAGGCTGTCTGGCACCGCACCGGCAGACCCCAATGTAAAAGCAGTTACGATTTATAAGGATGACACTACAGAGGAAGTTTTTCCGTCCCGGCTAAATGAAAAAGCGACGCCGCTCACGATTCAAAATCTAAAAAAGGGAATTGGTTTTATGAAGGAAGATCAACTGGTACATGAGCCTTTCGATTTTTCGAAGAAAAACTATTATCCGCTGGAAACACTTCACAATACCTTAAAAAGAATTGTTTTTCCAGAAGCTTTCCCGGCTAATGAACGTTTTAATATCACGGAGAATGACAGGAAATTCATTTTGTTTTCGATGCAGCGCCTTCCCAGAAATGCCGGATATGATCCAAAGGAATATTATGACAGCTATTGCAAGTTTTTTATGTTTGGAGACACTAAAGATAACATTCCAGAACATATAAAAAGCTTTAATAAAATAGGGCAGGCGTACGGAACGCTGACAGAGACGGCCTATATTGTGGATGAAAAGAACTATATAGAGTTTATGCTTTCAGCCACTATTTTGGTTAATAAAGATAGAATATTCAACGATAATGTGTACGAATATGACACCATCGGACTCCCGTTTTTTGCCGAGTTAGGAACACAGCTTTATAAAGGATTTTAGATTTCAGATTTCAGATTTCAGATTGCTGACCGCTTTAAACCAGATATAAGCGGTTGAAAACTGAGACCGCGACAGTAAACTAATTTAAAGTCAATGCCCCCAGAATTTCCTCGTACATAAACGGCCCGCCGGGATATTTTGCAGTGTAATCCAGATTCATCCAGACCTGACCTCGTTCGTCGATATGGTAATGAATCTTTTTTCCCTGGCTTTCTTTTGCGAAAAGTACGTTTTTAATCAAATAATTGACCTTTTCCAGATCGATAGAAGAACCAATAAGTATTTCAGGATAAATGTGCCCTTTTGTATGAATAAGCCTTGGCGTGCCTCCGATGGAACGAATTGCGGCTGCCATTAAAATAGAATGATCATCGCAGTCGCCGGAAAAATATTCTAAAGATTCACTCGCTGTCGCAATATAATCGCCTTCTTTTGGGTCGTTTACGTAATTCCAACGGCTGTTGATTTCTTTAAAAACAGCAAAACACTGAATAATAGTGCGGTAATCTGAATAGCCTCTAATTCCTTTAAAATGTTTTGTCGTCGACATAATAGCAAAATTTCGAACTTTCGGATTTTGATATTCTATCGCGCTTATAATAGATGATTTATTGGGAAACGGAAGCAGTTTTGCCACAATAATATCCTGAGGAAAAGGATTATCTGACATGGTGTAAATCATCGAATTATAGTCTTCAGAGATTTCGCTGAAACCATAATTTCCAATCACAGAACCGTATATTAAAACCAAAATATAAATGGCGACACATAAAATTATGATCGTTCGCAGCAGCATCAACAGAAAAAATATGGCTGCAAAGAGAAAAATGAATATAAAGACGCGGTCTAAATTAAATGCCCATTCTAAATCGATCAGGTTTTGATGCGCTATGATAAAAATCGGAATACAAATTAAAAGACTCAACAACGAAATAATAACCCTGTCCCAAGGCGATTTCACCTGAAGTTTGGATTTTAATTGCGGGAAGTTGAATTTAGGGAATTTCATCATAAGAATTAAAAGCAGTTTTTACAGCGCTTTTACCGTTTCAGCAAATGTACTTTTTTTCTCAATAATTCCCAGATCAAATAATTGATTTTGAATTTTAATAAATGCTTTTTCACTCAAATGTTTTTGAGACCATTGCGTTAATTGCAGCCATTCCTGAATATCTTCGATTTTTTGATTAAAAAGCTCGGCTAAAGTTTTATCGATATCCGGAATCTGCGCAAAATCATGCGTCGTTTTATTGATGATTTCTAGTATTTTTTCGACAATCTTCGTGTTCTTTTTCAAAAATTCATCACGCACCGTAATCACAAATGAAGGCCATGGAGTAGGGCAGTCGCCAACGCGTCTGAAAATTCCCTGATCTACCAGCGGTTTGGTCATAAAACGTTCCCACATAAAATAATCTGCAGTTCCGTTGGTCAGCGCTTCCACCGCGCCATCGATGGTATTAATTATTTCAAATTGTAAATTGTCTGTTTTCCAGCCTTGTTCATGTGCATTTACGTACGTCATTAACTGCGATCCTGATCCCAGTCTTGAAATAGCCACTTTTTTGTTTTCAAGATCTTTTATTGTTTGAAAATCTGATTTTGCTGCAACGTGAATTCCCCAAATCAAAGGCGATTGTACATAAATCTGAACAATTTTGCTCGGGTTGCCGCCCACTATATCTTTTACAATGCCTTCTGTCAAAATTACAGCGATATCAGCTTCGCCGTCACGCAGCATCTGGCACATTTTTCCGGTGCCTTCGGGTATGTTTTTCCATTGCAAATCTATATTTTCAGCTTCAAACTCGCCATTTTCAATGCATAAATGCCATGGCAGATTGAAGTGCTCAGGAACACCTACAATTTTTACAGTTTTCATTATAGTTTTAAGTTTTAAGTTTGGTATGCGTATGCTAAGTTATTGGTTGTTTCTATTTATTAATTTTTCAACAAATCAGTTCTGTGTTTTTCAGAAAGGCAGGGCTCAGCAAAATCAATAAGCGACTGCGATTCGTATTCGGTCAATATGCTTTTCACGAGTGAATAATCGGTTTCTTTTGTTACTTCAACAGCAGAAAGAGTTTCGTTTAATACTGCTGATTCACAATTAATTAATTTTAATTTTTCTCGTATAACGGCTGCATCAAAACCTTTTTCCAAAATTACGATCTGAATAATCGAATTGCCTGAGGTTTCTATTATTTCCTTGTAAAGGAAAGCTGCTTCTTTCTCATTATATTCGGCGTGAAAAACATCATTTGTAGCAATCAAAGGTCCGAAAAAAGGAATATTATCTAATTTGAAAATTCCTTTTTCTAAATCGATAATCTCTGCCCACATCGTTTCTACGACTGTATCTTCGAGTAAATCGCTGTAATATCTAAAAAGTATTTTTTTATGTGTTGCTGCCATTCTTTACTGTATTCTTATTTTGAGCCATACTATTTTTTTAGTGATTGCTCTCATTATCTAATTTTCAAATTGACTTTTTTAATTAGTCAATTTCGCTGCTTACCGCTTTTAAGGGTGATATAACTATGCGATAACCATCGGGATCCTGAATCATTTTTCCATTTTCATTCCAAAAAGGATTAATTGCAGTCATTGTTGAAATATTGTTGTGTATAATTCTCTCCATTAGTTCGTTATATTCTAAAATTGTTTTAGGATATAGCACCGTAATATCGTCTTCATCAAAAATATGACAGGCTTTTATTTTGGATTGCGTAAATTCAAAATGCCAGTCTAAACCTGATTTTCCAATAAAAACTCCATCGTAATTATTGTGTTTTTGAAATCCTCCTAATCGCTCAAAACCGAGAATATTGACATAGAAATCTTCAATCTGCTCTAAATTATTAGTATGTCGCGCGACTCTTAAAAACATTACTCTATTTTATTAATTAAAAATATACAACTTATGAAGAGCAATATTCCGATAAGAAAATTCTTTTGAGCCGTTGTAAAACCGTTTTTATCTACTGTTTTATTTTTCTGATCCATATAATATTCCAAATCTTTAGGATACTTTTCTTCTATAGAAGCATTCAAAAGCCTAAAAAAGCTCCACCTAAACAAACCGCCAATTCCTATGAAAAATGAACCTAAAAAATCCTGCATCATAAAATTTTAAATTAAGTTATGCCGTAAAATAATCTAATTTTCAAAGTGACTGCTTACCTAATTACTTCTGAGCCAGCTTATTCAATGTATAGGTAATCAATTCATCAACCGCTTTATAAGGATCTTCGCTAAAAGTTCCTGAAGCACGATTGGCAATAATAGCATTTAATGATAATGCATTATGTCCTAAAAGTGCCGAAAGGCCGTAAATTGCAGCTGTTTCCATTTCTAAGTTAGTGATTCTATTATCATCAAAATTAAAATGATCCATTTTATTGTTTAATTCCTCATCCTGAATGTTCAAACGTAAAACACGTCCCTGCGGACCGTAAAATCCTCCGGCAGTAGCGGTAATTCCTTTAAATATTTTATCAGATTCGATTATTTTTTCTAATTTTTCAGAACATGCAATTGCGTACGGTCTTCCTTTTCGGATATCCCAATTCGTATGCAGTACAAAAGCATCTTCGATGGCAGCATTCGAAACTTCATCAATTAAATAGGAGCGGAGCATATTGTCTAATCCAAGTCCGAATTTAGACATTACAAAGCTGTCTACAGGAATATCTTCCTGCAAAGAACCCGAAGTTCCAATTCTGACAATATTCAATGATGTTAGATTTTCTTTTGGCTGACGTGTTTTTAAATCGATGTTGACCAAGGCATCCAACTCATTTAGAACAATATCGATATTATCAGGCCCAATTCCGGTAGAAATTACAGAAATTCTTTTTCCTTTATAGGTTCCGGTTTGTGTTTTAAATTCTCTTTTTTGAGTCGAAAATTCAATCGTTTCAAAAAACTGGGTAATTTTTTCCACTCTGTTCTGATCTCCAACAAAAATTATATCGTGTGCAATATGCTCAGGAAGAAGGTTTAAATGGTAAACGCTTCCATCCGGATTTAGTATTAATTCTGAGTTTTGTATCATTTTTTTTTAAGGTTCTGAGGTTTTTTAAGGTTCAAACTGGCAAAAGTTCTAAGGTTTTTTATAACAATTTAAAATTAGAATATAAAATTGTCAACACAAAGCTTTGTGCTTCTTACCATTTAAAAAGTTTACAAATATATTCTTAGCGAACTTTGCGGTTAATTTTTTAGGTTTTAAGATTCTGATTTTCTATGTTTTGGGTTTCAGTTCACATAATCTGGAACTTGAAACCTGAAACAAAAAACTCTTACCCTCCAACACGTTTCGTTTTAAAGCCTTTTTCTTTTAAAATTGCCATAATTTTATCGCGATAATCGCCCTGTATAATTATCGCTGCATCTTTGAATGTACCGCCGACACTTAATTTTGTTTTAATTTCTTTGGCCAGAATTTTAAAATCTTCGTCGCTTCCTTCGTAACCTTCGATTATGGTAGTTGCTTTTCCTTTTCGTTTTTCAAATTTGCAAATCATCGGTTCTTTCTGAATATACAGAACGTGATCCTGTTCCTGAACTTCTTCAGGTTCATTTGACTCAACATGATCCGGAAACAAATTTTTTAATTGATCTTGTAAATCCATACATTTTATGCTAAAAAATAAATCCCAATTAATTAGGGTTAAAAAATTAAATTCCAAATTCCAATGAAAGTTTGGAATTTGGAATTTTTGTATTGGTATTTATTTAAGTTTATTTTTTTATTAAACCTAAATCTACTAAACGTTCGTATAAATAATCGCCCGCTGTGATATCCTCAAATTTCTTAGGATTCTCGGCATCTATACAATTTTCTAAACAATCCAGGCGCATATCGCTTACCGGGTGCATAAAAAACGGAACAGAAAAACGTGAAGTTCCCCATAATTCCCTTGGTGGATTGACAACCTGATGAATGGTAGATTTTAGTTTATTATTGGTATGTCTTGACAACATATCTCCCACATTTATTACTAACTCGTCATCTGCTGCAATTGCATCGATCCATTCTCCATCATGATTCTGAACTTGTAATCCTTTGCCCTGAGCGCCCATTAAAAGCGTTATCAGATTAATATCGCCGTGCGCTGCTGCACGAATGGCATTTTCAGGCTCAGAAGTAATTGGCGGATAATGAATTGGCCTTAAAATAGAATTTCCTTCTTTTGCATATTGGTCAAAATAAAATTCATCTAAACCTAAATGCAAAGCCAGGGCTCTCAGCACATAAATACCTGTTTTTTCAAGCATTTGATACGCTTCTTTTCCCACAGCATTAAAACGGGGTAATTCTTTTACTTCGACATTATCAGGATATTCTGAAGCATATTTCGAATCTTTGTCCACATATTGTCCAAAATGCCAAAACTCTTTTAAATCTCCCTCTTTGCGTCCTTTAGCATGCTCTTTTCCAAAAGAAACATATCCTCTCTGGCCGCCAATTCCGGGAATTTCATAATTATGCTTAGTTGCTACTGGCAAGGCGAAAAACTTTCTAATTTCGCCATAAAGTTCGTCTACCAACTGATCATCAAGAAAATGACCTTTTAAGGCAACGAAGCCAATGTTTTCAAATGCACTGCCGATTTCATTTACAAATTTTTGTTTACGTTCCGGGTTGTCCGAAAGGAAATCACGTAAGTCTACACTAGGAATGTTTTGCATACTTTACATTTTTTATTTAAAGAGAAAAGGTTTCGTAAAACCTTTCTATAACAAAGGTAGAGAATATTTTATATTTGAATTTTATATTTTGCCAGAAAATTGACTTTAATTATAATAATTTAATGCAGATTTAATTTTGATTATAATTCATTTTAATTTCAATTATACCACACAAACCTGTTGATAATGCTGTAAACCTGCTGTTTTACGACTAAAAGTGCTTTTTATAAACGCCCGGAAGCAGTAGTGAATTTTGACGATAGCGCTTTTATTTCAAAGTACGATTTACAAAAAGTCGAACAAACCACATTTTAGGAATTAATTAAGTAATTTTCAATAGCAGCCCGCTATTTAAAAGAGAACAGCGATTGTCGCCTTATTTATTTCACTTTTTTGCATAAAACGTATCCAGCATCAATAATTTTTTTACTTTTATTCGAACTAACCCATTTTATGCCCGAATATAATTATTCAAACAAATAGTGCTAAAATTCTTATCTTTTTATATATTTGGAACCGATACAAAATAACCAAAAAATGATCTTTTACAGACAAAATCTTACTGATGCTACATTAATAGATTTATATAAAAAAATCCTCAAACCCCGCTTAATCGAAGAAAAGATGCTGATCCTGATCCGACAGGGAAAAGTATCGAAATGGTTTTCAGGAATAGGGCAGGAAGCAATTGCAGTAGGAATTACATCTGTTTTGGATGATTCTGAATATGTATTGCCAATGCACCGAAACCTTGGCGTTTTTACATCCCGAAATATTCCTTTGCATCGTTTATTTTCGCAATGGCAGGGAAAAGCCAATGGTTTTACGAAGGGCAGGGACCGCAGTTTTCACTTTGGAACTCAGGAATACAATATCGTGGGAATGATTTCGCATCTTGGACCTCAGTTAGGAATTGCTGACGGAATTGCATTAGCTGATAAACTTAAGAAAAACAATAAAATTACTGCCGTTTTTACTGGCGAAGGTGCTACCAGCGAAGGCGATTTTCATGAAGCTTTAAATATAGCGGCAGTTTGGAAACTGCCTGTAATGTTTATTATCGAGAATAACGGTTACGGACTTTCGACTCCCACAAACGAACAATATTCCTGCGAAAATCTCGCTGACAAAGGCATCGGCTACGGCATTGAAAGTTATATTATTGACGGTAATAACATTCTTGAAGTCTACAATAAATTAACAATGCTGAAAGAGCAGATGCAGCAAGATCCGCATCCTGTATTATTAGAATTTAAAACCTTCAGAATGCGCGGTCATGAAGAGGCAAGCGGTACTAAATATGTTCCTGATGAATTAATGAAATTGTGGGCTACAAAGGATCCTGTCGATAATTACAGGATGTTTCTTTTAGATCAGGGAATTCTTTCAGAAGATCAGGATACCGTTTTACGCGATGAAATCAAGCAGGAAATCGATGAGAATTTAGCGCTCGCAAATGCTGAACCCGAAATAGAACCAACTTACAGCGGAGAATTAGATGATGTATACAAACCATATCAATTTGAAGAAGTTAGCCCTTCAGGAGAAGCAAAAAATATTCGGTTTATTGATGCCATAAAAAAAGGATTGGAGCAATCTATGCTGCGTCATAACAACTTAGTGATGATGGGGCAGGATATCGCAGAATATGGCGGCGCATTTAAAATTACGGAAGGTTTTGTAGAAACATTCGGAAGAGAGCGTGTCCGCAATACGCCAATATGCGAAAGCGCTGTGGTTTCGACAGCAATGGGATTATCTATCAACGGTTATAAGGCAATTGTCGAAATGCAGTTTGCAGATTTTGTTTCTACAGGTTTTAACCCCATCGTAAATTTATTAGCCAAATCACATTATCGCTGGGGCGAAAAAGCCGATGTCGTAGTTCGTATGCCTTGTGGCGGCGGTACTCAGGCGGGGCCGTTTCACTCGCAGACCAATGAAGCGTGGTTTACCAAAACTCCGGGTTTAAAAGTAGTGTATCCTGCTTTTCCGTATGATGCGAAAGGTTTATTAAATACGTCGATAAACGACCCAAATCCGGTTTTATTCTTTGAACACAAACAACTGTACAGAAGCGTTTACCAAGATGTTCCAACAGACTATTATACGATTCCGTTAGGAAAAGCAGCTTTGCTAAAAGAAGGAAATGCGGTCACTATTATTGCTTTTGGAGCACCTGTTCACTGGGCTTTAGAGACTTTAGCTAAATATCCTGAAATTGATGCTGATTTAATCGATTTAAGAACACTGCAGCCTTTGGATACTGAAACTATTTTTGCATCGGTTAAAAAGACCGGAAAAGCTGTCATTTACCAGGAAGATACTTTGTTTGGCGGGATTGCCAGCGACATTTCAGCCTTAATTATGGAAGAATGTTTTGAATATTTGGATGCTCCGGTAAAAAGAGTCGCCAGTTTAGATTCGCCAATTCCGTTTACAAAAGCATTAGAAGATCAGTTTTTACCGAAGAATCGTTTTGAAGAGGTTTTACTTGAGCTTCTAAAATACTAAGGTGGTAAGGTTCTGAGTTTAAAATAAGTTTCTATGTAAAATCGTAAAAGCTTTAATGACTCAGAACCTTAGAATCTTTAATTAGATTACAACTACCCATCTTTTACCATCTGAAACTTCAGTATTCCACGCTTTTTCAATATCTCTTACAGCAACTTCGTCAATATTGACTTTCAATTTATTTTCAGCTGCGAGCAAAAACATTTCAGGTAAAATTTCTGAAAATAATAATTTCACTTCTTCTTTTGCCCAGCTTCCTAAACCGGAACCGGATAATTGAAGATCAGTGCTTCTTAAAATTCCAGAAGATAATTCGATATTTTCTCCAGCCATCGAACCAATCGTTACAAAATGGACTTTGTGTGTAAATGATCCATTTCCTTTTAAAGCATTTAAAATTAAGAATGCGGGATTTCCCCACAAATAATCTAAAATAATATCTATTGGCGTATTGCGATGAATCTCCATAAGCTGTGCCATAAAATCGTCATCGGTTTGTTTTAGAGAAATAATTTCATCGGCACCTAAATCTAAAAGAGTTTGAAGCGTTTTTTCGTTTCTTCCTGTAACAATTACTTTTTTTGCACCATAATGTTTCGCAATCTGAATGGCAATTTGACCCGTAAAACCCGTTGCACCGTTGATCAAAACAGTTTCTCCAGATTTTAGACCGGCTCTAAATCTAAGCGCCATTGCTGAACCTGCAATTGCATTTGGCATTGCCGCCGCCAAAGTATTGCTAATTCCGTCCGGTAATTTGATCATTGTATTTTTGTCCACAACTGATTTTTCTGCAATTGTACCACTTATACCGCGAGCATAGACTCTTGTTCCGTCTTCTAATAAACCCACGCCGTCGCTGCCAACTACAAATCCGTTTTGATTTTCATTTTCAGAGGAGTAATGTTTCCCGCTGGCTTTTCCTTTATCCAAATTTGTAATGGCAACTGCTTTTACCGAAATTAGAATTTCGTTTTCATTTTGCACAATTGGTTCTGGAAATTCGGCATATTTTGGCAATTCACCTTTTTTATAAACTACTGCTGCTTTCATAATTATTAAATTTTATAAGCAAAATTAGACAGCCGTTTATAGGCAGACGATAACATTTGTTATCAAATTTTTAAACCAGATAAGTTATATAAGTTCATTCAGGTTTGGCTTATAATTTCTTATATAACTTATCTGGTGAATTAAGATTACTTTTTATGGAGTAATTTACTTTTAATACGACTTAAATGAACCGTGCTTACGCCAAGATACGAAGCAATATAATGTTGTGGCACACGCTGTACGATTTGAGGTTTTTCTTCAATTAAAGTGAGATAACGCTGGGCAGGGGAGTCTTTTATGAAAGAAAAAAAGTGTTTCATATAATCAAACGTTCTCTGAAAAAGCATATTGATAAGTCTGTCTCGCAACTCAGGAATTTCTTTAATTTCTTCCAGAACTTTATCCATATTATCTTTATGAATCCACCATAAAACTGAAGGTTCGATAGTTTCAATAAAAACCGGACTGGGAAATTTTTTCATGAAACTTTCGATAGAAGCAACACTTTGATTTTCGAAAAAGAATTGAGAAGTTAAATCTTTTCCATTATTATTAAACCAAACTCTGATACAGCCTTTTTCGATAATATACAATTTCTTTGAGATTTCGCCTTCTTCTAAAAGCGTGGTTTTTGCAGGAACTTCAATACGATTGAAATAATTCGTGTATTCAAGCCATTTTGAATCATCTAAGGGAAACTTATTTCGGAATTGGTTGAACATCTTAAGCATTTTAATCGACTGAAAATCCGGTTTTAATTGATAATACATGAAAAATTATCTGATCGATAAATTCTATATTTTCATCATTTATCGTTAATAAAAATTTAGTTGAAAAACTTATTATTTTTTGCTTTACCTGAGCTATTTTTGCTGCTTCAAAAAAATAATTAAAATTATTATTTATAGTGATGAAATGGGTCGATTTAATATACAAACGTTTGTCATCACTAAAAATTATAGCATCGGTATCTATGCTGGATATAAGCTTAGTCATAAATTTGTTTTGATGTAAAATTTCAAAATCAAAAGCATCAACTTTCAATTCTAAAGCTAGAACATCGAAAGGATTGTATATCTTTACTATTTTACTAAACCAATTTGATTTTATTGTCGAATAAAAAAGCAGCTCGCCATCTTTATAAGCAACTAAACTTTGATTTTGCTTTTCGACTATTTCAATTTCCATATAGATAACCTAATTCGAATTCGATTCCAATTCAAACAACTGCACCTGACTTTTCAAGCGGTCAACTAATAAATTCATCATTCTTTTGTTTAAACTGGATGAATTCTGAATGTAGATATTGTATTCTTCGGTTGTAAAAAGTGCGATAATCATTCCTTTAAGGGAATTTCTGAATTTAATGTCTTTTTGAATGGAATTTTCGATGGTTTGAATTTTCTTTTCGACGGTGTACGAATAAAAATCGGCTTTGCTTTTATTTACATAATTAATAAAAACCGAAATAAACAAATCGTTTTGAAGTTTTAGAACAGGCCTGATTGTTTGATTTTGGAACAGCTCATCAGCTGAAGATTGAGCACTTACGGTTCCTAAAGTTTCGCCTCTGAATTCTTTTAAAAAAGTGTCTCTATCTGTCATGTTTTTTCTTTAAAATTAAATAAAAAATCCGATAGTAAAAACCTATATTTGGTTTTATAAAATAAAAATATGCGATTTCATACCAGAAAATGGGTTAAACCCGAAGATTTAAATCCAAACGGAACTTTATTTGGCGGCAAATTATTAGCCTGGATTGATGAAGAATTAGCGCTGTACACCATCATTCAGCTTCAAAACCCTAAAGTAGTGACCAAATACATGTCCGAAATCAATTTTAAAAGTTCTGCCAGACAAGGTGATATTATTGAAATTGGAATTGACGTTGTGAAATTTGGAAATACTTCGCTGATTCTCAAATGTGCCGTAAGAAACATGATGACCCGAGAAATCATTATTACAATTGATCATACCACAATGGTGAATTTAGATGAAAACGGCAAACCAAAACCACACGGAAAAACACAAATTGAATTTGTAAAAGATCGTTTATAATTTCTTACCCTATAAGTTGTATAAGAGAATTTAAGCTTGATGTCGAGCATCAAATTGAAAATTAAGCTTTTTTAGAATGAATTATATTACTTTATATGGTGGCAAAAAACTCAAATATGGCTAAAACTTTTATCGCTGTTTCTTTACTATTGATTGTACTAATTTCTTGTACGTCTAAAGAAAAAAGCAAATACAAGACTGTTGTTTATAAAGCCGTAAACGGAAATGATACCGCTGTTTTAGCGATAAATATAAGCGACAAACGTTTCTACGGACGCTACGAAATATCGTATTACCAAAAAGGAAAAGATTCCGGAGATGTACGAGGTGACATTGAAGGAGATACGTTACGAGGCGATTTTCATTATATTTCGAATGGCGGCAGCTGGAAGCGAATTCCGCTTGCATTATTAAAAAAAGAGGAAAAACTCGTATTGGGTACGGGTATAATGGGTGTTTTCATGAATCTTCCATGTTTTATACAAGGGACTTTAACTTACGATGACCCTAAGTTTGTTTTTACGGAGGTAAAGAAATAGGTTTCGAAAACGTATTCAAACCCGACAGGTTTTCAAAACCTGTCGGGTTTAACTTTGTATAAATTATCCATTTAGAGAAAGGGACAAAACAAAATCCTTAATCAAGCCTTCCAATACTTGAAGGCAATTCAAATATCTCAAGGTCAAAATAAATTACTGACGCCATAACGTGATCAAAAATATCTGACATTATATATTCGTAATTTGCCCAGCGTTTGTCGCTCGAAAAAGCATAAATTTCTAACGGAACTCCGTGGGCTGTAGACTGCAGCTGGCGACACATAATGTGCATATCTTTATTCAAACCCGGATGTGCTGTCAAATACTGCATAATATATTTCCTGAACAATCCAAGATTGGTCATGTTACGGCCGTTGAGCGCTAAGGTTTTATCAATTCCCCGAACATCATTATATTTTTCAATTTCAGCTTGTCTGGTTTCAATGTACGAAGTTATCAATTGCACTCCTTTCATGTGATTGAGATCGTCATTATTCAGAAAACGAATGCTGCTGCTTTTTATTAAAATGTGCCTTTTTATACGTCTTCCATCAGATTTTTGCATGCCGCGCCAGTTTTGGAACGAATCTGAACTCAAAGCGTAGGTTGGAATTGTGGTGATCGTATTATCAAAATTTCGAACTTTTACAGTGGTCAGGTTTATTTCGATCACGTCTCCGTCTGCACCAAATTTATCCATCGTAATCCAGTCACCAATACGCACCATATCGTTAATCGCGACCTGAACACTCGACACAAATCCCAGAATAGTATCTCTGAATATCAAGATAATAATAGCAGATAGTGTTCCTAAAATCGTCAGTAATTCACCTTTTTTGATTCCGAATAAAGTCGAAATAATCATGGCCACTCCAAAAATCCAAAGCACAATCATAATCACCTGCACGAAGCTGTCGATTGGCTTGTCGCTGTATTCGGGCTTTTGTTTTAAATAATCACGGATCGCATTAAAAATCGTTCTGATAATCCATAAACTGATCAAAACAATATAAATCCCGACGATTTTTCCGAAAAGTGATTCCCAATATTCATATTTGTCCAGAATAATGGGAACTGCCTTGTATATAAAGAAAAACGGAATTAAATAGGCCGTATATTTTGTCGTTTTGTTGTGAATCAGATAATCATCGAACTTGGTTTTGGTGCGCTGTGCAAAAACGGCTGTGAGCGTTACCAAAACAAATTTTGCCACATAATATATGGCAAAAGCCAAAGCGATCATGATAGCAATATTCAAGATCAGACTGGTATAAGACGCAAAATTGCGGCTCATTCCCCAATCTCTAAAAAGAGGGTATAAGAAGTTAAATATTTTATTCAAAAGCTTATGCATTACTGTTTTGTAAATATTTTTTCTCTACATAAAAAGTTCCAAAAGGAACAAGAGAAGCAATCAGAATAATTGCGAAAGTTTTAAGATCCCAATTTTGAGATTTTCTAAGTAAAACGGCCAAAATGATGTATCCGATAAATAAAACTCCGTGTGTCATTCCTAATGGGCGAAGTAAAGTATGATAAAGTTCAGGATTGTTAGTTTTGATTATCAACATATTAGCAAATAAAACTAAATACGAGATTCCTTCTAAAATTGCGGTAACTTTGAAAATCTTGAGCATGTATATATTTTTTGAGTTTATACAAGCAAAATTAAGTAATATGGTTGGTTTTTAAAGTATCAATCCGGAAAGTAATTTACTTTTGTAATCTTAAACTTTGATAATGAGTAAGCGCGATTTAAAAAAATATTTAGGAGAATTAAATAAAGAACAACTCGAAGAACAAATTATTGAGTTGTATGAAAAATTCAGTCCCGTAAAAGTGTATTATGATTTTGTTTTTAATCCGAAAGAAGATAAACTGCTTCAGGAAAGTAAGACCAAAATCTCGCACGAATATTTCCCCATTAAAAAACCAAATGCAAAATGGCGTCCCAAAGCAAAACAGAGACGCTCGGTTGCCCAAAAAATTATCAAGCATTTTATATTAATAGGAGTAGACTCTTTTGTAATTGCCGATTTGATGCTGTATAATATCGAAATTGCGCAGACATTTTCAGCCAATAATTTTATTAAACAGGAAATATTTTACAAAAGTATGTCGAACTCATTTGAGCAGGCCGTAAGTTTTTTAATTTCGAACGGAATTTTGACCGAATTTAAACCAAGATTAGAATCAATTTATCAGCAGACTTTACAGCAGAAATGGAAAAACAGATATGATTTTGAAGCAATTTTAGACAAAATCGACTAAAAAATGCTTTTCTCATAAAAAATCTTATTTAAAAAAAACATTTATTTTAGGTTAAAATAAGATGAATAACTGTTTTTTAGGTGTATTTTTGCAAAAATCCAAAAATAAACAATGTCTCAAAACACTTTAGAAATAG
>Ga0247815_10000247_pt1 | contig 42866 bp, 65 predicted proteins | sample UWRJL194509B1_FD_181014 | JGI IMG/M metagenome (GOLD analysis project Ga0247815, IMG submission 181014) | Plant litter microbial communities from Arlington Agricultural Research Station in Wisconsin, United States - UWRJ-L194-509B-1 | ecosystem: Environmental > Terrestrial > Plant litter >...
CGCCGTCCAGGTTGGCGCCGGCCAGGTTGGCGCCGTACAGGTTGGCGCGGGTCAGGTTGGCGCGGGTCAGGTTGGCGCCGTACAGGTTGGCGCCGTACAGGTTGGCGCCGTCCAGGTTGGCGCCGTACAGGTTGGCGCGGGTCAGGTTGGCGCGGGTCAGGTTGGCGCCGTCCAGGTTGGCGCCGTCCAGGTTGGCGCCGTACAGGTTGGCGCGGGTCAGGTTGGCGCCGTCCAGGTTGGCGCGGGTCAGGTTGGCGCCGTCGACAACCGCCTTGCGCACCGTGATAGCGATGCTGTTTTCCTCCGCCTCGTGCGTGAAAATTACTTCGTCCGTATAGCGGTTGAGGATTTCGATTTTCATGCTGTGCTCTCCATTGATTCAGTCATCCGGACTGCTCGGCTAAGTAGAACTATATACCGTAAATATGCCTATAGGCAAGCACATTTTATGTGTGTTGTTTTGTTGTGATAATTGCTGTTGCATTCCCGTCACGCCAGCCGCTTAACCTCCGTGCGCCCGCTGGCGATCTGCTTGGCCTTCTCGACGTTTCCCAGCAATCGCACTTGCAGCGGCTGGAAGATGCCGGCGCTGCCGTTCTGCGCATTCGCTATGCCCACCAAGTACGCAGGGTGGTCTGGCGTCTCGCCGGTCATCTTGTAGCCCTGATAGCGCGTCACGAACTCCTTGGCTACGAACGGCCATTCCTTGTCGTCTTTGCCGCCGATGACCGCCCAGCCGCCCATGTCTTGCAGTACGCGGTGGATGATCGGATCGTCAAATGCCACGTCGGCATACGGCCCGACAACACGCACGGCGCGGTCTACCTTGCTCCATGCAATTTGCCCTTGGTCAGACGTGCGGCCGATCAGCATCTTGTTGAAGTCGCTGACCAGCGGCATCCAGCGCCCGGACTCGTCGGGGAGCTGCGTGTGTGCCCATGCGGCTTTCTCGATGGCCTCGTAGTCGTACTGGCGAAGTCCTTCCCAGTACATCGCGATCACGCCCTTGGAGGTGGTCTTGTTGTAGTAGTCGGCCAGCGCCACAATCAGGGCGGCGAAGCGCTTCTTTTCGTCAAGGTTGTCTATCATGGGCCATCCCTCCATTCCTTCATATAAAGCCGAAAGTTGTCGCGGTACCGGTTGATGATTTTCATGTTGCGCCAAGCTCGCATCAGTTCGCGCGCTGGCACTTCCACAAGAAGCATCATCAGCACAAATGGCATGGCAGCATAGAAACGAATGGCTTTCATTTCCCCTCCAGCCAATCAAGTGCTGCGTTTGCGGTAGCCTGGCCGTGCTTGCCCAAGCGCGATGTGTCGAAGGCTGGCTGATAGCGAGGCGAAGCGCGGCGCTCCTTCAGCGGGTACAGGTCAGACCAGCTATTTTCGGTCGACTGGTCAAGTATCTTCTCGATGTCGTCGCCGGCATCGCGGAAGGCGCTCAGCGCCTTGATCTTCAGTTCGATGGCGCGATCGGTCATAGGCTTCTTGATCTTCTTGCGCATCTCAACGTATCCGGCCCATGCGGCGGCGGGTATCCAATCAGGCAGGTTCATGATCGCCTTCCGCAAGCCACTCTTGGCGGAACTGTTCCGCACGTGCGCCCGCTGCCAGGATTGCATCGGCAACCTTACCGGCGTGCATGGGGTCTATGTACACCAGTGAATCAGGTTCCATGCCTCCCGACTGCTTAATGACGATGTAGCCGCTATCCCCGGCGTACACTTCAATCTGTTGTTGCTCTGCCACGATGATATGCTCCCGGCTCATACAGCCTCCAAACGATGCTTTGCCAATTCGCCAGCAACCCAGCGAATCCCCTTTGCTGTGAACTTGGTTTGCGAGAACGCGTGCTCATTAGCTGTGCCGGTCTTCACCTCAAAGCGGCCGGCGTCGATGTGCTGAGCATAAGGTGCCCAGTCGCCGCCAAGTTTGTACATGATCTGCTTGTCGCGCAGGAACTCGCGGAAGGTGTTCTCTTTGATGCGCAGCAACTTGCACACTTCACGGAATCCCTTGGCGCCTGTCGAGCTTTCGACATAGCTCTCAACGAAGGCGACGGCCGGTGCGGCAATCTCCAATTGGGCGGCCTGTTGCTCGATCACTTCGGCCTGTTCGGCAGCGAGACGAAGCGCGGCGGAAAGGGTTGTAGGTACTCGGAACTGTGGCGCGGTGCCAGCTTCCAATTCCTGCCAGCGGTCTACAAGACGCGCCGTGAACTCGGGGGATAGTTGCGCCACAATCACGTAGCTGTCGCGCTTCCCTATCAAGTACACTTTTTCGGTCACCCCGTTAGCAGCTTTAATCCCATCCGCCACCGGCGGTTTGGATATCACTCCTTTTTCTGCGAGCCGGTCAATCGACCTTTTTACGTCGTCATGCCTGGATTCGACCAGTTCAGCAATATCTTTGCTGTTCATGGTCTGCAATTCTATATTAGGTATCAGTTTCACTGTCTTACTCCTATCTGCCACTAAGTTGTTGTATCGTTATATCCGAGGGGCTTGAGCGGACCTAGACTTAGCTAGATCCTTCACAACACTTTTCCGGTGGGGAATCGCACTGACCCGTCAGCCTTACACATGCGAGGTGCTAACTTCGACGCCTCGTTCCGGTGCTTCCCATGTTTTGCCACAGTACCGGTTCCCGCTCTAGACCCTGTTGCTTGCATTCCGATCTAAAGCTAGTCGATGCGGCAGAAAAACAAAAAAGCCCCAGAAGTATCGGCACTTTCATCGTGGCAGCGATTGGGATTTAACCCAGAAAATGCCGAGGCTTGTGGGGCTTCGACTCGTCTCTGCTGCCACATCGACACCGCAATTATTTCTTATATCCAAAAATAACGCAAGGAAAACTTGCGCGTTTACATTGAGTCTCAGAAAAGAGACATAACGCCGAAGAACACAGCCATGATGGCGAGCAGCACGGCAAACACACCTCCTAGAACAGCGGTAGCGCCTAGGGCGAGCCTTGCGCCGAGGCTGAATAGGTTGAGCAGAGTAGTCATATTTCCCTTTCGGTGGTTGATGGTGCGCTAGAGCAGCGGTCAATCCGGCATAGCCGCTAAAGCCGCCCGCTGAGAGCCAATCTTTAGCGCTGTCATAGCCTGAACATGGCGGCACTCAGTAAGCGCAGCTTCGGCCTTGTCTATGTTCTCGTTGATCTGGTTGAGCGCGTTCTCAAGCTCGTTTAGGCGCTTGGCTGCTAGGTATTTGGCTTCGTTCACTTTTTCAACTCCTTCAGTTTCGTTTTGTAGTAGGCTTCTATTTCCTGGAAGTCGGCGATTTTCAGATGGCGCTCTGCGTTGTCTGCCATTAGGGCGTCGACTTCTGCATCGCCAATCTTGATCCTAAGCCGACGCTCATACTCGTAGATGTTGCCGCGCTTTAGGGTGCCATTACAGCTTTTGCATTGGCCCCAAACATTTCTCGGATCAAATTCAAGATGCTTCGCAAGAGCAACGGATCGTAGGTGTCCAGCGTCATAATCGCCACCCATGCTGCCGGCCTTCACTAGAATCGTATCGCATGAGCAGCACGGCTTGCCTTCATCGCGAGTCCGGACAAACAGGTGCATGGCTTTCTTCGCCTTGGCTACCCACCACTTGCGCGGCTTCATCGTAATCAGCTTCGCCTTCGTCTCCGCACGCTCCTGGCGTTGCGCCTTAGCCTTCTGCGCCGCCAAACGGGCCTTGGCGACCTCCGCGCCACAATCAGGCGAGCACCATGCCTCCAGCGCGCGAAACGGCGTGAACGGCGTTTTACAGTGCTTGCAGAGCTTACGGCGCGGCCCCTTCGGCGGCTTCGGTTCCGGCGCCGGCTTGCCGCTGGCTACCGGTTTTGGCTTGAATGGCGTACGGGCTAGTGGAGTTTTGCGCGATAGCGTCATTTCATTCCTTCGAAGATTCCGGAGCGCAGAGCAAGCAGGACAAATGCTGTTGCAGCGCAGAGCGGAACAACTCCGTTTCCAACGCACTTGACGCGTGCGGCTCGGCAATCGCCCATGTCGAAGGCCAGCCCATTAACCACGCCCCGAAAAGTGGATTCAAGTGCCGGGGCGAGCCAGGGGAATCTGGCGATAAGTCCAGGCCATCTGGTATCGCTTGGGCCTGGTGCGAAGAGTAGGCAACTGTGAAGCTCAAGGTTTGCCCCCTGGTCTGATTCAGCCGGTCGCTCACAAATCCCCCCCCCGCCGACTCGCTGCGAAAGTCCCGCGCTGCTGGCGTCGGCCACGTATTCGCTTGTACGTCCAAGTAGGGCTGTCCTCCGCTGTTCGTTTGGCGTCCAGTTCGGTCGGATGCTTTGGGAGTCTCCCATTGAATTGATTGAGCCTTCAATTTTGGTTCCCCGCGAGAGTTCATCCCGCTTCCGGAAGATTCCTCTGAAGCTTTCGGAGTTTGCCAAACGCCAGGCAAAGCAGAACCATCTTGCGCGACCATGGCTGGCACCCACATCGGACGCTGATAAAGTGATCCACTCCGCATCCCACCCGAGGTCGGCCAGTTCTCCCACGACACGGGCGGCCGCGCGCTCGTCAAGAGCGCCTTCGGTTTCGTCCATAACGGAGGCGGTGGCACTAGCGATGCCTGCGACGTTCTCCAGAACGATGCCCCACGCACCGCTATCGGTGGCGACCCGAACAACTTCGAAGAAAAGTCCGCTTCGTCGTCCATCAAGGCCAACCCGCTTCCCTGCAACGGAGAGGTCTTGACAAGGGAACCCCGATATAACGATGTCCACCATTCCGCGAAATTTTCTTGGCTGGAGTTCGGTGAAATCGCCGAACCAGATAGGCGCTGGAGATATGCTTCCTTCTTCCATGCGCGCAGCCAGGACGCTAACGGGGTAAGCTTCCCGCTCAGCGTACATGAGCGTGCGGCTTCGGATGCCCAAGTATTCAAGTCCGGCGTGAATTCCTTCGTCGAGCATCCCGACGCCGCTGCATAGGCTGATTGCATTGATGATGGAATTATCCACATTGTTCATGCCCCCACCTGACGGCCAAAGAAAGCCGCCGGCAGATCGCCATACGGCGCCATGCCAAGTTGCTTGGCCTTGACGATAGGCCGCTTAAACTCGTGTACCGTATGGCGATCGTCATCGGCGTCGACCATCGGCATGCCCTTGCCTGGACGCATGCCGGCTATGGCGCGGTAGGCTTGAGCCTTGTACTTCTCCCTCGTGACGATGCCGGTTTCCTCGATGCAGCCGCGCGCAATCAACGCCTCGATGCGGCTGCGTGCGCTGCTCAGCGGCATGTCGAACTCGTACGCTAGATCGCGGACGGTTGAATTAGGTTCATCGGCGAAGAAGTCGTAGGAGCGGATCAGGGCCGTGATAACCTTGCCTACAGCGTGGCGGCGTGGAACATCTGGCTTACGCAAGCGCGCCGGCTTCTCGTCGGGCATGCGGATAGCCATGCGCTGCTGACCGACCGGCTTGGCGAAAGCGTGCGCCAGCTTGAGCAGGAAAGCGTCGATACCGGCGGCGTCAGTGGTCAGGAAGTGGCGATACACCACTTTCCTGCCAGGGATCCGTGGCTTATGGCGGTCGATCACGTTGTTGCACAGCATCAGTGTGACGTACTTCTCGATGCGAACCTGTGACATGCGCATGCTCTCGGCAATCTCGCGAACGGAGAGGCCGGAACTGTGCGGCGCGATCAGGGTCAGCACGCGGCGCAGTTCATCGTTGCGCTTGGCTGAGCTTGGATGGGGGATTAGGGTTGCCATGATTAGCCCCTTGGATGCAATTTGACGGCGACAGCGAGCATAGCCAGCGTTGTTTTCTGACCACGGGCGTCAAGCTGGTCGAACATGGCTAGCAGAGCTGCACGGTCTACAGCTTCCGCGTGCGTCAGGCGGTGGCGGGAAGCTGATGGGTGGATCGTAATCTGCTCGGCGGCGCGGATCGTTTGCGCTTGATGATTTAAGCGGTCCACTGCCGAGTTGTGGTCGCTGCCCCACAGGTTTTCATCTATTTCTCTCATGATCTTCCTTCGTTTGGTGATGCCCGGAACTCCACGCCCATACTGGCGCCGAATGCAAATACACCCTCCAGGTAGAGGCTATATCCCTTGACTGTCAACTGCTTGGTGCTGCCGACCAAGACGCGATTGCCGCCCGGATCGATTTCCCACTTGATATAGCCTTCGACGCATAGCTCAGGATCGAAGTCTTCTGGCAGCAGCTCGCGCTTGAGGTAGGCATGTAGCACTTCCACGCTGTGCTGGCGACCTTCGAACCACGCTTGCTCCGAGATATCGCGCATTGGGCCAGCAAAGAGAAGGGCTTGCTGGTCCAGCTTGCGAACCTTCACCTCCTCCCTTATCAGCACTTGCAGCGGCTTCTCAGCGTCAATCGGCAAATTCCTGATGGCGTTGAGCAGCGTTTCGCGGACCAGCTCGGAGCTGACCAGAAACGGGCGAGTGGCGTACTTGGCGCGCATTACTTCACCTTCGGCGGTGCTAGTGCGTCAACCTGCTTGAGCGTCATGTTGAAGCGCCGTGCAATCGCACAACGGAATTCATCATTGACCGCACAGCGATCATTACGTATCTCGCACACACGGCTTTTGCTATAGCCGATTTCATCAGCGAGATGCGCGTCGCTGCGCAATCGGTTTTTTGAGATTACCTCGTCTAGTAGTGGGTGTTTGGGCTTCATATTGGAAAACTCCTTTGCTTGTGAGACTTAATATTACTCTGCATTGGTTTGCTTAACAAGCACTTTAGATAAAACGATCGGATCACAAATAGTTCTTGCAACACGAATATATCATGTGTAGGATATCGTTCATGGGCAGAGCAACCCGCTAGGCCGAACAAGGAGCGCTAAATGTCCGTCCCACGCCAGCAGCCGCATGCAATCGCCAAGTTCAAGCATCAGGCCCGCACCGCAGTTCCGAAGCCGGTCACTGTGCCGGCGCACATGGTCCCGTACGATGATTGGCGGTCCGTCTGGGAGTGGGATTATTGGCCTGATGGCCCCGGCGCTAAACGCCAGATGCCACCAGCAGAAATGAAGCGCCACAAAGCACGCGCCGCCCGCAAGGCGCGCAAGTAATCCACCCACCACCCGGCATGACCGGGTTTATCAAACAACATAGGAGGTATCACATGCCAACCGTAAAATTAAGGCTGTCTATTGGCTACGTAGGCGCAGTCCGGACCGAAGAAGAAGAAATTGATGATGAGCTGTGGGAATCGCTCGATGAGAATGGCCGAGAAAAGTTGCTGGACGAGATTGCTCAAGAATGGTCGCAGGACTATATTGACTTGAGCGCCAGGGTGGAGGAATAGAAATGACGACCCCGCGCCAATACCGCTTGCGGACCGCGAGCAACTTCAGCCGCCGCTACATCATCGCGTCGGCCATTTTCATCGCTGCATCGGCCGCTGGCGTGGCGCTGCATGTGCTTGCGCCAGATATCGCAGCGTCGCTGGTTCGGAGTCTGCCATGAGCCGCAGCGGATATTGCGATGACTTCGGCTCTGACGATCCGCTTGCGCTGGGCCGATACCGCGCTCAGGTAGCATCGGCAATCCGGGGAAAGCGCGGCCAAGCGCTGTTGCGCGAGCTTCTCGATGCTCTTGACGCGATGCCGGAAAAGCGCCTCGTGGCTGGCGCGCTGGAAACCGAAGGCCAGTTCTGCGCGCTGGGTGTTGTTGGTCATGCACGCGGCCTGAACTTGGCCTCCATCGACACCTACGATATCGAAACACTGGGTCCGACATTCGATATCGCCGAACAGCTCGCCCGCGAAATCATGTGGGTCAACGATGACCATGTGAGCGATTGGAAGTGGGTTCAGGTGGAAGTTTGCGGCCCTATCCAAACGTGGCAAGATCGCTTTCCAAGCATCCGCGTACCATATCAACGCGCCGGACTGAAGCGCTGGCTGGCTGTTCGCAAGTGGGCCGCCGAAAACATCAAGGAAGTTTAACCGCTGGCATCTCTCCAGCACAAAGGAAATGACATGAGCAAATTCGTATGGGGGCGCGTAATTGACCGCCTTGATTTGGACTTCGATGGCGAGCAATTCGAGGTCACGAAGTATTACCCGCACAAGTTCGTCAATGGCAATCACGTACGCGGCGAACACGAGGAAAAGGTCTGTTACCACAGCGAAGAACTGCACGAAAGCAACTACAACCTGTACGCTCTGACTATATCTATGGTCGCACGCCGCCATCTTGGCAGCAATCAGCATGCACTGGTCAGTGGAATCGTGCGCGCACTCTGCATCAGCGAAGAGGTGCCATCGTGACCGCCTCGACCGTAACGCCGTGGGAGGATCGCTTGGCCGAGCTGATGGCCGAGTTTGAAAAAGATCTAGGCAAGCGCGCGCTGCTGGAATACGGCGGCCTGAAGGCTAGGGCTGTAGCCGCTGAAATTGCCGAGTGGCGCGCTCTGGCTGCGCAGCATGTGGCAGAGGGCGTGCTGCGCGATGGGGTGAAGCCGGTTGCATGGTGGCGTTACAGCTACATCGATGAGGACGGCAGCCACGATCTGGACATGTACTACGGCGAAGATCCGACGAAGCACTACGCGCCCAGCGCACATCAATGGAACGCGCTGTACGCTGCGCCCGTTGCGGTCAGCGCTGCGCCTTCTGGCGAGTTGGAGCGCAAGCTTCAAGACTTGGCTGTATTCGGCGTTTCCGATGCCGAAGCCGTAAAGCTCATCAACGCACCAGCGGTCAGCGAAGCTTTCATTGAATTCCGCGAACGCATGGGGATCACTACTTCGATAAGACTGGTTGACGCCATCGTCAAGGCCCAAGCTGCCATTACCGCAACCAAGGAATAAACCATGTCCAACGAAAAAGAATACGAACTGATCCAAGATGACGTGATGGTCGCGGCAACAAGCGGCAGCAACGCCAAAAGGGAAATCGAACACTACGCCACCATGTACGGCCAAGATGCGCCTGTGGAAATCTACGAGGTCACGCGCGTCAAAATCTACCCGGTCGCCGCTCCCTCAGTCGCAGATGTTGCGCCAGCCGGGGAGATGCAAATGCTAGCCGACGACTATGTGCATACCATTGCCAGTGAATGCGGCATGTACGAGCAGCACGACAACGCGAAGCCAAGCGCCGACACGGTGATCGGTTTTGCTAATGCGCTCTATGACGCTATCGTGAGCAATGCGGCCATCGCTTCACTGGATAAGCCAGTAGTGGCGATGAGCGACTTACTCGTCTACGAGTTCAATGGCAGCGACCGAGAGTATTTCGCTGCCGACGACGTACGCGCCATCCTCGCCGCTGCCGGGCCTGATGCCGCGCTGGTGGAGGCGCTGAGCATGGTACGCGATTATGTCGTTTCCATGAAAGGAATGGGGCATGAATATCAGATCGTGATTGATGCGGCCCTGGCTGCTCATGCTGGGCAAGGAGCGAAGACATGAGCGCCCGATACGAGGATCGCCCAGCGCGGTCGGTAGTCTGCGCCGCCAATAAGTACGGTGATCTGGTATTCGTCGGTGTGCGCCACTTCTGTCCGGTGATGGTATTCAATATGCGCACGCACGATATTCCTGCAATACGGAAAGATCGCGGCGAAGTGCAGGGCTTCATCGACCAATTCGGCGTGTTCATGGATCGCAAAGAGGCGGCAATCGTAGCCAAGGAATCCGGCCAGCTTGCGCGCTACGGCGACATCTTCCCCGAAGTGTTGTTCAGTGAAGACCTTTACTAGGAGCCGCAATGCGCATCGTAGACGATTGCCCAACCAGCCAGGAGCCGGTGACAGCGGCAGAGCGGCGCGACCTGGCTGACGAGCGTGAGGCCGAGCAATACGCGGCGATGTACGAAGTTGTGAAAGCCGAGCGATTAGCAGAGGGTAGGTGGCACTCGCCGATTGCCGTGTGCGCAGAGGCAATGCGTCGGCTTCGCGCGAAATAGCTTGCGGTAAATTAGTTCTGGAATTAAAGTGTTGATTCGGCTTGGTAACCGAACAAAAATCAGTGGAGCTGCAATTGCGACCTGGCGGGAACTGATTCCCGTTTTACCAACCCGGAAACGGGAGGTCGCAATTGCAGCTTTTTTTATTGGGGAATCGAAATGAACGATATTGTAGAAATGCAGCAAGACAAGCCGCGCGCGCTGGTTGCCGCGACTCCTGCCACGCCGGCCGACATGGTGATCTACGCCATGCAGAACGGCGGGACCATCGAGCAAGTGCGCGAAATGATGCAACTGCAGCGCGAGTGGGAAGCCGACCAAGCGCGCAAGGCGTATGTGTCCGACATGGCCGAGTTCAAGAAGAACCCGCCTGAAATCATCAAGGACAAGCAGGTAGCGTTCAGCGGCACGCAGTACATGCATGCGACGCTGGGCGCAGTCACTGAGGCTATCGTGGTCGGGCTGGCGCGTCACGGCTTCAGCCACCGCTGGGATACTGCGCAGGCCAACAACGTGATCGAGGTGACGTGCATCCTGACTCACAAGCTGGGCCACAGCGAGCGCACCACGCTGACCGGTGCCAAGGACGACAGCGGCAAGAAGAACCAGATTCAACAGGTCGCGTCTACGATCACCTACCTCCAGCGCTATACCCTGCTGGCGGCTACCGGCGTCGCGACTAAAGACCAGTCCGACGACGACGGCCGCGCTGCCGAACTCGATACCACCCTGGCCGACAACTGGATCGCTAAGGCGCAAGCTGCGCCTACTCTTAAGGATCTGGAATCGGTATGGGCTGCTGGCGTAGCGGCGATTCAAGCGGTAGGCGATCGTCGCAGCTACAACGAGTTCAAAGCAGCGGTTGCAGCGCGCAAGACCGAATTCCCGGCGCCAGTCGTTGCTTCTGGTCCAGTCGCTACGCCTGAAGAAATTGACGCGCAACGAGGTGCTGGCGGTGCAGCATGATCTTCATCGACTGCGAGCAAGGGACACCGGAATGGCATTCCGCAAGATGTGGTGTTATCACCGCCAGCAAGTTCCGCGATGCTACCGAAACGACTGCAAAGGGGCTACCAGCAGCAAAGAGTCGGCTCTACGCAGCTCAGGTGGCAATCGAGCGCATTAGCAAGGAGCCATGCGGCGACGTGTTCAATTCTTGGCAAATGAAGCGAGGTCAGGAGATTGAGCCTGACGCTCGCATGGCATACGAATCCCGCACAGGATTGATGGCGACAGAGGCCGGTGTGGTATTGACAGATGACCGTATGTTCGGCTACAGCACTGACGGATTCATTGGCGACGATGGCATGGTAGAAATTAAATGTTTGGTCGGTGCGGAAGTCGTTATAGAAATGTGGGCGACCGAGGACATGTCAGAGTACATGCATCAAATGCAGGGCGGAATGTGGATCATGGCGCGCAAGTGGTGCGATTTTGTGATGTATTGCCCGCAGCTATCAAGCGTCGGAAAATCGCTGTTCATCCGCCGTGTTATGCGCGACGACAAGTTTATCGATGAAATGGTCGAGAACCTTGCAGTATTCGAAAAAGCCGTCTCCCGAAACGAATCTATCTTGAGGAAATAACATGGAACTGATCGACAAACAAGAATCAGCAGTTGCCGCATACGAGCCATTCTATGCTGAACTGGCTAAGCTGGAATCCGACAACGCCGCGCTGGTGTTCAACTACGAAACGCCCAAGGGCAACAAGGAAGCGCGCAGCCACGTTTTCAGCTTGCGCAAGACCAAGGGCGCCCTTGAGCGCGTCCGCAAGGAGGCCAAGGCTGAGGCGCTGCGCATCGGCCGCGCTGTAGACTCGGAGGCGAACGCCATCGAATCGCGCATCGAAGCAATGATTACCGTCCACCAAACGGAAATCGACAAGATCGAGCAGCGCGAGAAAGACCGCGTTGCGGCGCTGAATGCGCGCATGGCGGCTTTCCCTGGCGCTGTCTGTAATACCGTCGAAGAAGTGAAAGCCGAAATCGAGCGCGTTACCGCAATCGAAGTTGGTCCGGACTGGCAAGAATTCATGGCTGATGCCACTCAGGAAAAGGCGCATACGCTTGAGGGCTTATCCTTGCGTCTGGCTGAACTAGTCAAACGTGACGAAGAAGCCGCCGAACTGGTCCGCCTCCGCGCCGAAACCATTGCCAGAGAACAGGCGGACCGCGACGCTGCCATTGCTCGTGCTGCTGCCGAGAAGGCGCAGCAAGAAGCCGAAGCCAAGGCGGCAGCAGAGAAGGCCAAGGTACAGGCCGCGCTGGATGCGGCGAAGGTAGAAGCAGAACGCAAAGAAGCTGCCGCCGCGCTGGCGCTGAAGCAAGAGCGTGAGCGCGCTTTGGCTGAGCAGGATGCCGCAGCGCGCCGCGAAATGCAACTGAAGCTGGACGCGGAACAGGCTGACCAACGCCGCATCGCTGCAGAACAGCGCGCCGAGCAGGATCGTAAAGACGCCATCGCTCGCGCCGAGAAGCAAGCCGCTGATGCCGTCCAGGCTGAGCAGGAGCGCGTTGCAGCCGCTGCGCGTGCCGAAGCTGCGGAGACGGCAAAGCGCGAGCGCAATCGCGCCCACAAGGCCGCTATCAACCGTGCGGCGATGGATTCGCTTATCGCTGCCGGCGTGCCGGAAGAATGCGCGAAGCAGGTTGTAACGCTGATCGCACAGGGAAAGGTAGAGAACGTCAGCATCGCTTACTGACATGAAGCCAGCCGACACACAAGTGACCACGGCACCGGGCAAGTCGTGCCGTGGCTGTATTTGGGAGCACGAGCATTCAAGCGTCTGCCACGAGGTTGCGCGTGTTGCTCGGCTCGCCAATTTACCGGATTGCGAGTATTCCAATCTGATCTACGTACTAAAGCCTGTCGACGTGCGGCAGCTTGAATTAATCGAACAAGGAGAAGCAAAATGACTAATCAATATACACCTGGGCCATGGGTAATTAATGACAATCAAGAGGACTGCGGAGACACTAAACTTAGTGTTGAAACGGTTGAGCAATATTTCATTGCTCAAGTTGATGAAGGGGCGCAGCAGCGCGCAAATGCATATTTGATTTCTGCGGCGCCTGACTTGCTGGAAGCGCTGAATGATCTTTTCGGCGCAGATATGGAATATTGCATGAAGATGGATGGCAAGGACGATCAGATCGCCGCCATTGCCAAAGCACGTGCCGCAATCGCCAAAGCCACAGGTGCAGCATGACAAGCTCAGACGCCATAGCCGACGCGCTAATCTCCCACTCGCGCGGCATAATCTCGCGCCCGCAGAAGGAAGCATCCGACACGCTGACAGTTGCCGTGCCGCATGTGATGACCCGCGAAGCTTTCCGAGCGCTGACCGGCGCGAAACAACAAGGAGTGAAGTGATGGACTTGAAAAAGATCGAAACCGCAGCGCGCCGGCTTGCTGCCGATCCAGAATGGGTTGGAGCATTAATTGCTTACTCCACGCATGTGACGCCGGCCGATGTGCTGGAAATGTGCGACCTGATCCGCAAGCAGGAAGCCGCCAACGCAGAGCAGGATGCCCTGATCGCCGCGCAAGTCGCGACCATCGACAAGCTGACCGAGCAGCGGGACAACGCTGAGAAGACGGCTGCCGACATGGCGCAGCTTCACGTCGTCAGCGCTGCGGCAGAGGGGGCGAAGGGCGTCCCTGTGCAAGCTGGATCGGTGGATACGCCTGAGTTTGGGAAACTTGTGAGCGCGGTAGAAGGCGCAAGCCTGCTTGGCGGTGGTCGTTATATGAGCCAAACATGGCTTGACCTTATCGCCCACATCGACGCCCACACCGCGCGGGCCGTTGCGGCAGCGGAAGAAGAAGCTGTCAGGGACATGGTGCCGCTGAGCGTCGATGGCCGCAGCGTGTTCCTTGATGGCTTCGGCATCCTCGACATAGTCTACCCACCAGCCGCCCCGCAGCAGCATGCGCAAGCGGCTGAGCAGATCGTTCAAGTGCTGCTATACATGAGCGGCAACGGCCTGATCAAGTGGCAAGGTACCGGCAATGACGAGGATGATGCGTGGAACAGCGAGGAGGAGTACCGCACAACTCTGGATGCTGTGCGTAAGGGATTGGCCGCTAGTCAGCATGCGCAAGCGGCGCTGAGCGATGACCTCGACCTGATCCGCGCTTGCATTGAAGGCTACCCAGCCTCGCCTGCGCGCAACACCGCCTTGGCGACTATCCGAAAAGTCCTCGCCAGCCATCAGCCAGCCGCAGAACCTAGCGCGCCAGAATGTACTGTATGTCACGGTGAAGGAATGGTCATCGTTGAATTGAATGAGCATCAAGCATGCACGGCATGTCAGGACATAGAAGACGACAGCGCCGCTGCGCCAGCCATTAAGCAGGAAGGGGCGGCGCTGAAGCAAACAGATGCCGAGAAAGAAGCTATGCCAAAAGGTCGGGCCGCACAAGAATGCCGCGATGAGCAGACTGTGTATTGCTGGTCTGAATTGGTGGAATTTGGCGATGCTCGTTACCAACAAGGTCGCGCCGCTCTCGCCGCATCGCCAGCACAGCCAAAGCCACCAGCCGATGCCGCTCCAGTGAATGCGAAGCCGGCAGTCAAAGTCATCCGCGAATACTTCGCCGGGCGCGATCACTGGGATTTTAAGGTGATGGATGAATCGCTGAAAAACGGCGATTTGCTCCATGCGATGCCGCCCGCCGCCGTGCAGCAGGGCAGCGAGCGCGATGCAGCGCTGAAGAATATTTGCGCCGCAGTTGAGGTCAACGACACCGATTCGATGGCAATGCTCTCCAAGGACAGCGAAGTGATATGGACGGCCACAGGGAGTTGGGCCAAGCCAGCCTCAGTGACACTCGGTGATCTGCGGGCCGTAGCTGAGATGGCCGCGCAGCAGGGCAAGAAAGCGCCGGGTGCAGCATGAAATCATTCCTCAAAAGGTCGTTCAGGAGAATCGGAGTGGAATTTGTCTTTTGTGTGTGCTACGTGATTGCATATCACAGATGCAAAACCGAGACAGAGAGAGCCAAGGCGATGACGGATTATCTGGTGGAGCGCCGGCAGATTATTAGCTTGATGGCGCAATACTACGAGACAGGCGGCGACCATGTTTAAGCCCATCCTCATAGCGGCGCTGATCGCCCTCGCAACGCCAGCAATGGCGCAGACCTTCACTGACAGCAACGGGGCAGCGTTCAGCACCAGCGATGCGCTGATGATCGAGGCGGTGCCGCAGTACGTCCACATCATCTATGCCGATGGGCGCGACGCCTATTACGAGGACGCCGGAGGCAAGCTGCTACAGGTGATCGTTGCGCTAGACCGAGGGTTTATCAAGGTCGGCAAGCGTTGGGTGAAACAGGCGGGCTTGCGTGGCGTCCAGGCTTGCGCGGCGTACTGTGCGGACTGCTGCACTCCACCTAAACTTACCAAGGGGAGCAACAATGGCTGACATCACGAAGACCGGTAAGCCGGTATCGGTCGCCGCCCCTGCTGCTGACGAGGCGGTATCGTGAGCGCCGATAAACCCAAGCCGAAGCCGTCCACCCTTGGCCAACAGATCAAGGACGCCAAGAAGGAATGGGCCAAGCTGTCGCCCGAGCAGCGCGCCAGCGTGAAACTGGAGGGATCCAGCGAGGCGACGCGTGGCTCTGTTGGCAGGAAAAATCCTCTGTAATCCCGCGCCACCAAATAAAAAGCCCCAATCTCTGGGGCTTTTTATTTCGGCCAAGCGTCCACCGTCTTGCGGTGACGGATGGCGCAGTCGGTATATTGAGGAATCAGAACCTCCTGCACCCAACCCTGAAGCACATCGTAATCATCGGTGGTGGGCGTCTCGCCGACGAATGCACAGTCATTTGCCAGATACTGGTCGAGCAATGGCGCGGTCAGCGGCGGCGGCCGTTTCGGCAAGGTTTCGCAGCCGCACAGGGCCAGGCTTGCAATCAGCAGGGAGAGGGGGAGGGGGCGCATTTTTCTGGTTCCTTCGGATGGCGGCGAGCTGGGCTAGAGCGGAGGTCATATCGGTCTGCGCTCCGAGAGCGGCAGCAGCGATCACTTCGGCAGCAGTCTTGTAGTCAGACAACGCGACTTGCGACGCCTGCGATATCGCGTTCGCCTCGTCTCGCTTCGTCTCGGCTGCTGCGATTTTCAGATCCGCGATGGTGTCGGCGTACCACAGCTTGGCGCCGAAGCCGCCAGCGGCAAGCCCGATGACCAGCGCGCCGACGGCAATCGGCCAAGTTGGGATTAGGCTCATGGCTTTGTCACCTCTGTGGTTTGCAGCAGGGTAGTGCTGACTGCGCTTTCGCCGCGTTGGCGCTCTGCATACTTACCTCCAACATAGGAGTAGCCACCAAGACCAGCTAAAGGCACTGTAACAGCCCCCAGAGCTAGCGCGACATCATGCCCAAGGTAAGCAGCAGCAGATAGAACGATCACCGCCACAGCGAGCGCAAAAGTCGCCATCAGCATCGCTAGACGCTTTGCCGATGCGCTGCGGCTCTTGCCGTCGCTTATTGCTTCGCGTAGCCAGTTCATGCTATCCCGCGCGTGTAGGTGGCTGGTCCACCGCCGAAGTGCGCGGTCAGCACCTCGCGGCGGGCCTTGCCGGCAGATAGGCCGATATGGACCCATGTTCCTTCGTAGATCAATTGATCGAACTCGATGCCGGATGCGGCGATCGCCTTGGCGGTGGCGCTGGGCGTCAGGCCCGGAACGATGAAGTCCGCAGCCAGGCCAGTCAGGTGCGCGCTGTTCCTAGATCCTCCCACGGCAGCGTTCAGCGCTGACGATCGGTAGCCGCTCGATATAACCAATGGCTTGCCGAACAGCGCGCGCACCATCTCCAGCGTGTCGGCGACCCGTTGAATGTTGCCGATCGCCGTGTCGTTGGGAAGGTTACTTATCCCTTTGCGTAGCGCGGTCGGCGAGTCGGTGAATTCAGCTAACTTGAAATGTTCGGTCAGTTTCATGGCCGGTCCTCTTTTCGCAGGTCGATTCCCATCTTCTTCATACGCTCGACAGTGATCCGATGCTCCATGCGCGCCGTCTCCGTCTCGATCGCCTCGCGCTGACTTTTCTTCCATGTCAGCCTAGTCATGAGCGCGGCGCCGATGAAGCCTACCACCATCGATGCAAACGGGATGCCTTCGCGGAACCACTCGTATGCCGTGCCAAGAAGTCCCACCGTGAAACTGTACGAGAAACTGACCATTGCCGGCTTCGGGCTTTCAATCAGCTTCTCCCCCATGATCTGAAATAATTCTTTTGAGTCGCTCAGTATGCTCGGCCATCTCACGATTTTTTCTCCTCTGCAGCGTGGTTCGTATATCCATGAAAAGCGCCGCGAACCACAGCACGCCAGTGAAGCAGATTAAAATGGTGAAGAACATTACCGTCACCCACGAATAGAAGTCTGATGGCCAAGACATAATTTATCCCCTGAATCGCCCACGAATATGCGTCTGGATATGGAAGTGGCGGGGATGGGGCCATGCACAGCGAAAAACCGAGAGCGTTGACAACGATGGAGGCGATACACAAGGCCTCCATGTCTCGGCAGAGACTGCCAGCAACGAAGCGCGGGCAGTTGTAAAACATGAACCAGTCGACAGAAGCCGCCGCGCCGAAGTACAAAACCAGCCCATAGTACCCGTCAGGAAGGTTGGGCTTCAACAGGATATCGAATATCTTAGCGGTCAAATAAAAAACAGCCGCTAAGGCAACCCGGCGCAGCGCGGTGTTCATTTATTTCTTCTTCGGCTTGGTCGTAGCTGGCGGTTTTTTAGGAGGGTCGCCGCCAGTAGCCATCGGGTTCTGATTATTCATGATATTTCCTTTCAGTTGAAGTGCCGTAAGTTTACACGAAGAATTACTGCCCCATCTGCCGACGCAATTTTTCTTCTTCGGTTTCCTGTGGGTTGAAAATATTGGGCGACACGCTGTAGGGCAATGGCGATCGGGTTCCTGTATCCGGGCGAGTCAATGCGCGCGGGGCGTCGAGTGCACGGCCCGAGCGCATGCTGATGGAGATATTTTGCGCCGGCTCGCCGATGATCTGGCGGCCCAGTGGAATCTTTCCCAGCAATGAACTGGACCCGATCCTGTCAAGGATATTGCCAACGGCGCCGGCGGTGTTGGAGTTGTTGACGGCGCTGCCGACAGGCTGTACTTGCTCATAGCTTGCGGCACGGCCCACAGCGCGCAACTGGTCGATATCCTTCTGATCGAAGAACAATTTCAGCTTGCGGTCGCCGATGGCGTTCAGTGCCTTGTTGTACGCCGACTGGCTGAAGTTCGATACCTCGTCCGCCGCGCCGCTACCGGCCTTCTGTTTGAGGTGCGACACGATCTGGTCGCGGACTGCTTGCATGGCGTCGGGGCTACCCTTGATTGAGCTTTTCAGCTTGGCTACGTCCATGATGCTCGCCTTGCTTCCGCCGCTGATGATGTAGTCATTGACGAACTTATCCGGCTCCACGCCATCGCGCACGGCTTGCAATGCCGGCGTGCGCTCCACGATCTTCATGTAACGCCGGTTCAGCGTGCGCGCGCTGTTGAAGGCGTTTATAGAGTCTTGGCCGATCGATTGTCCAGGTGCAAGCGGGGTGTCGTCCAGCGCTTGACGAACCAGCCCCAGCGCCTTGCGTTCGGCCCCATCGCTGGACGAGCGCTGAAGGTCTGCGATGCGTGTCTTGATCTGCTCTGCGGTGTCGACCGTAAGGCCTGGAGCTGCACTACCTGGCGCAGACGGTGTACCGCCCTCAACCACTTCCGTCCACTTTTTGTTGACCACGTTGCGAACGTCTGCCGGCAGCTTACCGCCTAGCAGGTTGCTATCGAGTAGCGCGTTGGCGCGGTTGGCGAATGCCTCATGGTCAAGGATGGCACTGCGCCCGCTGCTGTTGCGCGCTGCGTCGTATCGGGCGTTGATCTTGCTACGCACCGCGTCATCCCGCGCACGCAGCCCGCCGATGATCTTTTCTCCGCCAGCCACCGCATCATCGGCGGTATTGGCGCCCAACGTATTCAGGTTGTTGGTCAACTGCTTGTTGTTGGCGTTCTGCGTGCGCGCCAGTGCTTGAGCCGCCGGATCCGTGCTGTTGGCGCCTTGCTTGGCAAGGTTAGACTGGCGAGTGATGTCGGCCGGGTCGAGCGTCAATCGTGCCTGCGTCGGCGTCAGCCCTGTGGCGTGGTAGTCGGCGAGCCGGCGCACGGCTGCGGGGTCGAGATTGTCGCTTAGGCGCAAAGCGCGTGTCACGTCATCGCGTAGCGACTGCGCTACAGTGGGCGGCAACTGACCGATATCCGCACCGCTCTCGCGCAACGCGTTGTTGATGGTGATGTCGACTTGCGTCGCAGTAGGAGCCGGACGGCTTCCGATCGCTCGGGCGCCCGCTTGCGCCACACGCTGCCCAGCATTCAGCGCCATCGGAGCGCCTACGCCAGCCACCAGCGAGGCGATCAACTGCGAGCGCTCGTCACCGCCTGTTTCTCGCGTGTAGCCGCCCGCTGCGCCGCCCGCTGCTGCCGAAGTCATCTGCTGCACTGGATTGGCCGCCATCATTTCGCCAACGCCACGCGCAGCACCTGTTGCACGGCTGGCGAGCTGCGCACCCATAGCCATCGGGACGACTCCCCCAGCCATAGCGCCGATTGTCCCATCAACAATTCGCTCAGTTGAGTTCTGCGGTTTCGGTAAACCAACAGCATCGGCCAGCGCACCACCAGCGCCGGTCCCAAGCTGGAACGATGGATCACGATCGGCCGGTGCGCGGTAACGATTGGTCCGCTCCTGCGATGCTGCGATCGCCGAGTTGATCAAGCCCCGTACCGGTGACGTGATGAATTCAGCAGCGCCCCCGAGGCCTTCCAAGGCAGCGCGCCCAGCACGCCCAGCCTGGCGAGGAAGATCAGCCGTGAAGTCGTTGATCTGTTGCCCCATCGGCTTATCAGGCGACGCTGTAGGCGCTGCCGCCATCTTGAATGAGCGCTGCGCATAGGCAAGCGCTTCCTCTTCGGTAGCGCCGTCCGGAGCGGTGATTTCAAACGTTTTCCCGTTCGGGTCGGTGACGCGGTATTTTGGCATTTAGTCCACCTGTTGAATTTTCCAGCCACCAGTGGCAGCCGCGCCAGGAGCCATGATCTTCGCACGGCCAGCATTGGAGTCGAAGCCCTGAATCGCCAGCTTGCGGTTGACATCCTTCTGCGCAATCACCGCTTTTGAGTCGCCAGGCTGCGGGAAATACTGCTTCTTGGCATTTTCGAATTCGGACGGACTGATCGCCGCGCCGGATTCTTGCCGCAATACAGCATTGACGAAATTGCGCTGCGCCTGCTCGGCCTTTTGGTCGGTATCGCTCAACGTATTATTTTGGATCGCTCCGAGAGCACCACCGACGATCGGCCATTCACTGACGGCGTTTTTCGCGTTGATCTTGGCGGGGCTGTATTTACCTTGAACCTCGTTCAGGATCTTGTCCGCCTCACGCGCCCTCAGCCCATAGGCCGCTGATTTGCCTTGGAACTCGGTAGGCGCCTTATCCACGGCTAGACGCCCGCGCGCAATCTCGTTCGCCTCGATACCGCGATCATTTGCCAGTTTCTGCCCCTGTAAAGTAGCCGCCACGGAGGCGATACTATCCGGCGTCTGCGTGTTTTGTAACGTGCGCACGGTTGCGCCGGTGTATGGGTTAGCCAGCTCCGTCTTGCCGCCGGTGTTGATCTTCTCCAGCTTCTCGGCCACCTCCAGAGGAACCGGAGCGCCGCTAGTGCCATCTTCGAAGAATGGAGCGAACAACACCTTACCGCCCTGCTGTACCTTTTCCCATCCCTTGACCTTCGGCTGAAACTTCAACGCTGACGCCTCCTGCGCATCGGCCTCCGTAGCAAATCCAGCGTCGCGCAGTTTTTGCGCCATCGCCAAGCGTTGCTGGTAAAGCCCCATGTTCTGGCCGCCAGATCCACCGGACGTAGGCGCCGCAGCCGAAGCCACCGCTGGTTCGGCCTCAGAGCTACCCGCACCAGCAGCACCGCCGGCGGCGTTCCCGATGTAGAACTGGCGCAACTGTTCAGCACGGTCACGCATGGCGGACTGGTTCGATAGGTCGCTCTCTGCGTCCTTAATCTTCAACCCAGTAAGCTTGGCTACTTGCGCAGCCTGTTCCTCTTCCAGTTTGCGTCGACGCGATGCATCAGTACTCTGCTGGTACGCTGTCAGACCACCGCCAAGCGCCTGCCCGAAGCTGACCGGCATGCGCGATGGGCCGCCGGACTGAAGCAAGCTTGCAGCCGCAGCCAACAGCCCTTGATTCTGGTCAGGGGATAAATTAGAGAATTGGTCAAAGAGGCCCATTTTCTATCCTTAAAAATTGCCGTAATAGTACGAATCACTCGGCGCCGGGGAGCTGTTAAAAGCGTTATTAAACTGGTTATACAGACCAAGCCCAGCAGCGGCGCCCCCTACCGCGCTTGCGCCCAAATTCGTGGTATATGGCGCGTTCGCCACCGTCGCACCAGTGCCGACTGTTTTCGTCGTGCCTTTGGTACCCGTAGTGCCGGCTGTTGTCGTTTGCCCGGTACCGACGTTGGTAGTATTGCCGGTGGTGCTGCCGGTGGTGCTGCCTCCATATGCGGCATATGGGTTGATCAAGCTCGACACTTGACCCAGACGGTTCAGGTCTGCATTATTCCCATTCTGAGCATAGCCATATGCCTGCCCAAGAAGCCCGCTACTCAAATTGATGCCGGCGATCTGCGCCGATTGATTCTGTGCGCGGTTTTGTATATCGGCGGACTGGTTAGCCAGGCTACCTTGTTGCCTCATGCTAGCGTTCTGCGACTCCAGCCCGTATTGTTGGCCGCTCAAGTTCAGCAGGGCGGCAAGGCTGCGGTCCTGGCCTTGATTAAATGCCTGGGACTGCGCACCTACTGCCGCATTCGTATTGTTCTGTCCGAACTGGTTAATGGCATCTTGCTGACCTTGCGAAAAGTCGCCGATTGCGCGCCCTTCAGCCAAGCCTTGTCGCGATCCGCCATAACCACCGGAAACAATGGAATTGCTTTTGATGCCAGTCAAAACGTTTTCGGTAAGATTCTTTGTCGCCAAGCGCTGTTGCTGATTGAACGCATTGGTGCTCTGGTCGATGCCGCCTTGAATTGCTTGCTTCAGATACGGGTTTTCGGCGGCGTTGCCAGAAATCTTATCCTGGAAAGACTTACTCAAATCTATGCTATTTTGCGATGGCCCCTTGACCTCCGCCGCCTCGATCCAACTCGGCCCGTTATTTGTCTGTTGCAGCCGCTGCGCCGTTTGCTGGCTGTCCACTAGATTGCTGGCGCCATAATTCCCCAAATACCGATCAATCCCAGTATTGAATGCGCCTTGGTTGCCAGACTGCCCGCCGCCAGATTGGGCCGCTATTTGCGCAAGCAAACCCTTATTGCCAGCGCTACCATCGCCATACAGCAAAGCCTGTAAACGAGGGTCGAGCTGGCTGCTCTGGTTCTGAGTCTGGTTCTGCGTTTGATTCTGGTTCTGCGTGATATTCTGCGTCTGGTTTTGGGTCTGCGTCTGATCCTGAGTCTGTGTCTGGTCGATGTCCTGGCTTTGAGTGGACTGCTGCCCACCTTTCCCCGATTTGCTTGCGGAATACACGGAAGCACCAGCGCCTACAATGCCGGCGATCGCCCCGGCGGAAAGTCCAAATGACATGCTATTCTCCCAGTTCCTTGAATTCGGTTTTCGGCAATTGCAACTGCCGGGTCTGCAACGACGCGCTTTCTTCCACTAGCTCGTCCTCTATTTCTTCGATGTCGGTCAACTCAGTGTGGCAGATGGTTGTCCAGCACGTGTCAGCATGCGCAAACCCGGCGCGCTTGCTGCCGGCCATGGTGGGCAGCACATGGTAGCCGGTGAACCTCTTGGGTCCATCATCGGTAGTGACTGTAATATCGCCATAAACAACGTTCACATGGTCTTTTTTATGCGTCGCGCCAGTCAGCACGGTGCCGGCTGGTATTTGAATAGTGCGCGCATAGACCTTTCCGGATAATACGTGCGACGTTTTCAAGTCAACTTGAGGTATGCTAAGCAATGCCGCCTCAAGCAATTCCACCTGTTTTCTTGAATTTACGATTTCCATAATCACCCCAAAAACACCCATGCGCCGGCTGAGTTGTAATAGTAAAAACCTTCCCCTGATCCAGGGTCCCAATTCGGAGCGCCCAACGCATACACCGGCATCGCCAAGCGCGGGCGGGCGGGAACTTCTAGCGTAGGGTCCATCACATTCATCTTGAGGATTTCCATGGCTGCCTGTATTTTCTGTAGCTCGTTTTGCAAGTAGATCGGCAATTCAGCCGGATTAACAGGAACTTGCCCAGCAGTATAACCCTTTGTGTACAGGGTTTTATTCGGATTTACCATGCGCCACTCCCAACAACGTCAATATCGTACGAATCTAGGCGCCAGTTGAATGCCGTTCCTCCCTCAAAGCGAACCGCTATATAACGGCCATCGACCAGGCAATCATTGGAAATGGTCGACCCGATAACATGCGTCATTGTGGTCCAGGTTGTCGGCGGCGTATATGCATCCTCTTGCGAACCTATTTTTACCAGCACGGTATCTCCTGCATTGCCAGTAATGCGAGGCCGTATCCCACGCACAAGCTTGCGCTGCTCGTCAATTCCAAGTGATAGACCGATACGCTCCAAGTACGATTGCGGGAGCGCGCCATCAAATGATGCCGACGAATCAAGCAAATAGAACTTCGTACTGTCCGAAGCCATCATGACGCGTTGCGCGTTAGGTGTGAAATCAGGGCCGTTCCATGCGGTCAGGTCAGAATCCCACGGCTCGTCATCCGCATCCCATGTACCGTTCAACGTGTTGTCCACGGTGCCGGATGCCGCATGGTTCAGGTTGGGGATCGTGCGGTAGGAAACGGTCTTGTCGTTGTAGTTCCACACAAGTGCCTTGTTAGGCACAGAATTACCGATCGAGGCGTAGCAGATGAATACCTCGTTAAGGAATGGGTTTTTGCAGACGAAGCACTTATCAACTGCGCCAGTATCGAAGTCTTGGAACAGCGCGCGGCGCGCTTGCTTGTCCAACACCTGAGTGATTGCGCCTCCATTGTGGACAATCACATCAGAGCCGGTCAGTACGAAATGCGCCGCCGCCCCGCCTATTTCCAGATCCACCACACAGTTGCGATTCAGCGCGCCAGACACGCCAAAGATCCTCTGGAAGCCCATCACGTCCTGGCCGCCTATGAAGTTCATGCGCCAGATGGATTGCTCCTTGTAGATGATCAACGAATCGGCAAGAGGAAGCGCATCTACGATCGGGTCGCCGCCTTCGGCGAGGTCAACCTCGCCGGCTAGTTCGGTAGCATCAGCCGGGTCCCAAGTACTCGGCACAGCGCCAGGATCGGCCGACGTGCTCCACTTGACCATAAACGGGAAATCCTGGCTCCCCTTTGTGACGCCGAGCGCAACCAGAAACACCTTGTAGGCGCGCATCGATCGGCAAAACGTATTGGCCGGCCAGTTGTCGAGCGTCTGCGCGCGCTGGCCTGGGTCTAAGTTCCAGCGCTGCGGCGGGTCAATCTTGTTGCCGGGGTTGAGGATCGGTATTCCGGATAGCGAAGTCGAAGTCCATGCGTTCCGCTCACCCGAATAATCAACGTCGTTGCCGGCCGTTTGCCGCGTCAGATTGGTATGCGTTGCCACGCCGGCGCTGATGTAGGCGACGTAAATTTTCTTCTCGCCAGGGTAAATCCAGTACCGCGTACCATCAATACCGATGATTGGGGCGGCGTGGAACGGCGTCACCGTCGGCGTTCCATATACCTGCCCGTGGCCGTAGAACTGGTAGCAATAGCCATCTAGGAACCGCATATTGCTGGAGTCTGACCATGCGCTAGTTGGTAGCTCATGCTGCGACAGGTCGCGGATAACCCCGACGCCACCACAGTTAGGGACTTTGATGATGCTCATTATTTCGTGCCTGGGATAACGTAATGCGGGTGCCGAGGATCGGTCAGTGGCGCAAAATCCCCACCTACACCGGTCCACCAATCGCCGATATTCCCAGCGGAATCCGCTGGGACAAGATTGGGTAGCAGCCACAGATTGGAGACGTCAAGAACGTTGATGACGATACCGTTTTCAGGGTTTAATACTGCGGCTCGCATTACATTTCCCCCTTAAGTTTTAAGCTTCCTCGACCACCATCGCCGCCTTTTGCTCCGGTTTGCGTGGCGCCTCCAGCACCGCCAGGGGCCGACCCATTGGCTCCTGATACGCCAGCATTACCGCCAGCACCGCCATTCCCACCAAATGTGCTGACCCCGCCAGCGCTGCCGACACTGGATGCTGAATGCCCTCCACCAGCGCCGCCATGAACAGAATCCCCACCTACATTAGCGCCGCCACTACCACCGCCCCATACCGATCGACCAGTGCCGCCCTGCGTACCATTAGCGCCACCAAATTGACCATCTATACTTGCCGCAGATTCTTTCGGCGCTCCGCCAACTGCTCCAGATGGGTCGCCAGCTACACCAGGCCCAAGAGTACCGGCGCCACTACCGCCGCCAGATGAGTTCCCAGGGCCACCGCCATAGGCTGTCATGCCAGCATATGTCGAGTTACCTCCCTGAGCACCTGGAGCCGTTCCTGTTGGCCCAATACCACCGGCGCCAACTTGCAGAGTTCCGGCATCAGGAAGCGCCGAATTCGACAATGAGAAGTCCAGCGCAGCAGCGCCACCGGAGCCATAGGCCGTCGTCGCTGTTGAACCAGACTTCATGCCAGATGGTCCGCCGCCGGTTATCTTGCCGTTGAATGCTTTATAACCTGGCGGTTTGATAATCGGCCCGGTAGTGGTGAATTCCTTATAGAAGCCATTTTCCACATAGGAATTAAGCGCTACTCCGTTGCATTGCATCAGACGCTGTTCGCCGGGGTACATCAAATACGCTGCCTTACCATCAATGCCGGCAGTTGAAGCGCGCGCAGTTATCGTCCAATCTGTGAACAGCAGCGTATAGCTGCCGATGACAGTGGCAGGACCGCCAGGCGCAGAACCTGCGGTGTAGGTGAACGTTGTTGGACTCGTTACCGTAATGCGGTATTGCCCATTGTATGCGGCAGGAGTGTTGCCCGTAAGGTTCGCGTAATTCCCAGTGGCTAAGCCGTGAGGCGTTGCCGTGGTCAATGTGGCTACGCTGCCGCCTGCGGTAATGCTGCTGATAGCTACCGGGGCAACGCCGCTCTCATCCACGCGGTAGGAAAACGTGATGCCCAAGGTTGAGCCAGCCGTGTAAGCCCCAACGGGGAATGCGGTACTCGCCGGCGTGGTCAGCATCGTGTAAGTGAAGGTGCTAGCACCTGTTACGGTGATAATGAACGTGCCGTTGTAGTCGGCTGGCGTGGCGCCCTGGACGGTCACGCTGTCACCTGTAGTGCGACCGTGAGGTGTCGCCGTAGTCAGGGTCGCAACTGCGCCGACATTGGTGATAGTGCTGATCGTCGATGCTGCATTTGCTGTGTAGCTCGCGGCCGTTCCCACCATGCGCTGGGCGAACGGGATCGAGGTGCGGCGAACAATCACAAGGTCACCGGCGACAATAGCCAGGCCGGCGGGAACGTTGAACAATGTGACAGATCCAGGATTGGCGATAGTTCCAGATACGGTGCTGACCGCCGCCGGCGCCTCAAGCTCCACGTCGGCGTCACTGGAATTCTTCAGTGTCACATGGAAGCCGTCAGTCAGCAGCGCCGGCAGGGCGAAAGTCTGCGTGAAGCCGCCAGCGCGGAAGTCGATGATTTGCGCCTGATCAAGAATCGTAAGCTGCACGTTAGCAGTGCGTAGCGAGCGGCGCAACTGGCTGCGGAGGGACCAGCTGGCTACGCTATTCTGAGTGATCAACTCATATTGCGCCGCACCGCCTGGTTGGCCTGGTAGGACTGGCGTGAACACCAACTGGTCGACATAATTCTTCGTCACGCCAATGATGCGGTATTCGGTTCCCGTATCGACCATCAGCACGTATTGCGACAGGTCGCCAGCTCGTAATGCCGTGCCATCCGCTTGCAGAATGTTGCGCGCGCCAAGGCCTGAAACGTTGATCGTCGCCGCGCCAGTGTTGACCACGTTCGGTGACCAGATGACAACGGTGTTTTCTGTGTAGCTGACAAGTGGGTCGTCAGGCGTGAGCACGTACGTTCCCGCCGTGCCAGTGCTTTTGCCGCCAACCATCACCGCGCCGGCGAAGCCTGGGAAGCTATCCACCAAAACCTTTTTCAGCAGCCGGATATGGTCATCACCTCGGCTTTTTGGATCGCCGCCGGTAGGGTTCGCCTGGTTCAAATCCTTGATATAGTCGCCTGATTCCAGTGGCATTTTATACGCTCCGTACGTCAGAGCGGACCGTTAGAGGCCCGCCATTGTGCCAGTCAGCCAAATTGACCGCTGCGATTGCTTCCGCAAAATCGGCATTGAAGCCGGCCTGTAATTCTTTGTCGCGCGAGAACTTCGCCGCCTCGACCAGCGAACCCCACAAGTATACATTGGGCCAGAGAGCAAGCAGAGCATTAATTGGCTCAGCTAAACTTAACGGCGTCATGCTCGCTTGATACACTATGGTGACAGGGTAAGCGGCATCTGGAATAGGCCCGAAATACAGCGAATTGCCGATGGTCGTATATTTCCGTGGATACCCTATCTCGCCGTAGATATACCTTGCGGCCAATTGTTCCGGCGTCACGTAGTCGATCACCGGCGACACATTGGCGATCGACAGAGAATGAATGCGAAGCAGAGCCGCAGGGAGTGATACTGTTTGCTGGCCTGGAACCGTGCTGATGGTATCGATCAGGTCTTGCAACTTAGCCTCCAGCAACGCCTTGATGCGCGTCTCGGCAAGCATGATGCAATCCGGGATATCGGCGGTCAGGTTGGTGCGGTGCATCCAGTTCGCAACCGCACCTTTCAGCCAGGTGTAATCACGGTCGACTGATGCGCCTAGTAGTTGAGCAATGATGGTCATGATTAGGCCGGTTCGAAGATTTGGTATGCGACGATCGAAGTATCCGCTCCGCTGCTGCTAGTAATGGTGAAAGATGCGCCTGCTGATCTTGCCGAAACCCGGAGGAATCCAGGGGTGCCGCCATCTGCTTGCGACGTGAGCATAATGCGGCTGTTGGCGGTAACGCTGGTGTTCACAACAACTAGCGTTCCGGCTACTAAAGTAGCAATTCCTTGCTTAGCGTTCAAACCCTCTTTGACAAAAATCCCTTTTCCGACCTGCTGAATCAGCAAATTGCCGTTTGCCAGTGCGGTGTCACCACTGCCTTTAGGACTCACGGAAAAATTGATATTCGCATCGCTGCCTTCGGCTTGCAGCCCCGCCGCAGAGCCAGTAGCTCCTGGCACCACTGCCAGATAGTTCACGCTCAAAGCGGTGTAGTTGATCCGCAGCGCATCACGAGTACCGATTCGGAACACTTGAATACCGGTGCCCTTAGTATCCTGAATGTACGGAATGTTGGTGTCAGGACCAGTTGTAACTGCACGAGGGGCATTGCCTGCTGTGGCTCCGTTGAACTGCACCTTGTTCTGCGCGCCGGTGCCGGCAGTAGGCCCAACAGCAAACGACGGCAGGTCTACTTCCAGTACGCCCGCCCGAATCCCGCTCACCGCAATGAAGTTCTCCATCGTGGCCGCGTAACCAGCAGTAGCCCGGATCAGCGCTTGGCGAACGCAGCCGAATGTAGGCTGAAAATTAAACTTGATGCCGTCATCGAACTGCGCGGCGGTGTTGCTCTGGATCTGGATGGCGTTCTTCGCCGCAAAAGCATTGGACGAGACGATAACCACACCATAAGCGGTTCCGCCAGATACATCCGAACCGACATCAACCTCCAAGCCGATAGCGGTTGCCGTGGCATTGCGAGCATAGGCGACGAGATTGCCAGCGAAGCAGCTAGCACTTGCCGCAATCGATTCGGCGCCAGCATACAACGCCACCACCGGGACATTGGCGACATTGGCGATTGCGTATGATGCGCGCAGGAACACGTTCTGGAACCCGGCGTAAGCGGCACCGATTGTTTTCCGCAGCAAGCTGACGGTTCCCAGCGGATTGTTTTGGAACGGGATCAGGCTTTCAAACCGCAACTTGCCAGCGCCGGTAAATGCCGCTCCGGGTGCGATGTCGATATCGATGTCGGCCGCCGCCGGTGTCAGGTCGGTTGCTAAATTGTAAGTCCCGTTTGGGATGCGTTTGCATGTATTGTCGTTACTAAACAGATTGCCAAGCGGGCCTGCTGCATCCACAGCACCAGTTGTATCCGCTCCGTAACCTGTGGCGTTGATCACTTGCCGCAATTCCGCCTGTACGGTTGTAGCTACGGCGCCAGTTCCGGCGCCGACATGACCAACAAGCACTGAGCCACCCGGAGCCGCCAGCGCCGACGAGCCGTCAACAGGGTCCTCTAACAGTACCGAGTCGATCAGCAATAGAGGTTGCGTGGTAGAGCTAGACAAGCCCTCAGAATAGCGGCCATCGGCGGCGTAATACTTGTACAGCCCGTTGATATCGGCCACCACTGGGTTCGCCAGCGGCGTCAGGCCGTTATCGGCATAAAGCACCGCAACCGTGCCGCTCGGGTAGTTGTAGACCGTAATGAGGCCGCCAGCAACGGGGCGACCAAGGGAGTTTGAAAACGTCTCGGTGCGCTGCTGCATCAGAAATTCCCCTTCCAGATTCGGAATGCATCGTTTTTCGGATCCTGAACAAGCCGCTTGATGTGAATTGGGTTCTGCATGAACTCCGAGAACGCGACACCGTTGTCGTTGCAATACTGCTCGATGATGATCATCGGCACGCGCGCGGCGTGTTTCACGTCGGCTGATCCGTGAAAGCCCGCGTTGTGCTGAGCCTTGGCGTACTCGGCGATGGGCGTGCAGTCCTGCGAGCGCATGAACGTCGTAGTGTCATCGGTCGAGATAATGCGCGTGCTGATGGCGCCGATGTTATGGCGGCGCTGCTGGCGTGCGGCTAATACAGGGTTCATGGTAATCCTTTCATGCATGCGCCGGTTTCGGTGGTGAGGGTCATGATTCAGTTGCCCAATGTGGCGATCACCGCATCGGCGATCGCTTGATAGCCGGCCGTCAGGTAGTGTGTTCCGTCGTAGTTGTAGGCGGGAAGGATTTGCCGATTATTGGCCGGGTCGCGGATGATGGCGCACATGTCGATCAGAACAATCCACGGCAGGGCTGCTGCAAGGGCGACGACGCGCGCATTTTGCGCCTCGTTGAAAAGATGTTGAGTGCTGTTCCAGGCATTTACCGGGGGGCTGGTGAACAGAATCGGCGCAATACCCTTAGTGCGCAGGTACGATACCCCATCAAGAGTTCGACCCCATGCGGCATCCATTATCGCCTGGGTAGGAGTACCGTCGTTAGGGCTGTAAGGCTTGATGGCTGCGTAGGTTGGCATATCATCCAACGCATTGATGAATGCCTTCATGGTTGACATGGAATCAACTGTCGGCTGCCCAGATACGGCCAAGCACAGTACGTCCAATAGTGGTGCTTGGCAGTCCACCAACAGAGGCCAACCGAGGAAGCCGTTTGCTGCGCCGCCGTTGCCGATGCTGGAGCCGACGCCTTGGAACAAGGAATCACCGAAAACAAAGATAGAGCGACCGGGAACCACATAAGAAAACAGGGCCATTACGGGATTGAGAAAGCCCCCTCCTTCAGTCAGGGTGTAGGTCGTATCAACCACTGGGTAGGTGTTAACGAAATCGGTATTGACGAAATTAGAGCCAACCAAGTTCCCGCCATTCCCGGCGTAGGCGTTCCATGCCGTAGCGAATGCTCCAACTTGGTATGGATACTGCACTTCAGCCGGAATGCGGGTCCGCACGCGGGCGAGTGGGTTGGAGCCAAATGTCGCACTGTCGGTTCGGGCAATTGGAGAATGCGGCTCGAAATCACGAAGAACAAAACCCGGAATGGTGTGATTAGCTTTAACGGCAGCAGTAGCCGCAGGAACTGCCCACGCTGTAGCGCCCTTCACCGTAGAAAGATTAGCATTCCACAGGCATTCCGCGCCATTACTGTTTAGGTGCTTCGGCGCTGAACCGACACGGGAGGCCGAGATATTCATCACAGCTGCCGTATTCAGGTTCATATCAATGAAGCGCACTCCATAAAAAGCACGCTTGGCTGGAATTTGCACATCGTAGGTGTGAGCTGCACCATCGGTCGCAACAGGAGGTGTAGGCATCGAGATATGGATGCGAGCAGGCATCACAGGGGATTTTCGCGTGTCGGTGATTTTTACTGCACTCAGCACCGCATCCCCCACCGTAGCATTAATGCTAGGGATGCCGGTGATGCTGATTTCCATGGTGGTGGTAGTAGTATCGGGCGAAACTTGGCGGAAATAAAGCTTGTCATATGCGAAGTTAATAGCCTGCTCCCTGCCAGTTTCCTGACCAACGAAGTTCCACGCTCCGGAGTTGACACGATACTCAAGGCCAGCGGTGACGCTCGTGTTATAGATCAGTGCACTGAACGATGCAGCTGTGTACTGGAGCACGTCCCCGGCGCCACCCGGCACAGCGGTGATGCTTGCCTTGACGGTCGTGGTTTCGGCGCTTCCGGATACTGAAATGATCTTAGCCATAGTGAATCCTTAGGGGCAAATTGCAACCAGGTGCACTACTTGAGCGCCTGGCGATGTCTGGATGATTGGGATGGTCAGCCCAAGCAGCCCGTTCAACGTCAGGACCGCCCGCGATAGCGTAATCGACACTGTAGCGTTGGTCACGCCGGTCAGCTTATGGTTGATGACCTCGCCTGCCGTGCCATTCTCAGGCGTCAGGCTAACTACTGGCAGAACGCCAGTCGGGCATGCGCTCGGCAGCGACCACGTATAGGCGCCATCCGTTGCCGTGGTGGCGCGCACGCGATTGATGGCTGGAGACGTTCCAGCTGGGCCTGTCGCACCGGTAGGGCCGGTGGCGCCAGTCAAGCCGATCGGCCCTTGCGCACCAGTGGTGCCAGTAGCGCCTTGAATGCCCTGCGCGCCTTGAGGACCGGCGACACCTTGCGGACCTTGTGGGCCAACAGCCCCCGAAGCCGACAGAACGCCACTACCCAGCGACAGGCCGGTCCCCAACGTGTAGCAGCCAGGCTGGACGCTTGCGCCGTCGAGCGAAAACAAGCAGCTCACACCGCCAGGCGGGAAAGCAATGAAGCGGTCGATATAAGCTGTATCGGTGATGTTGCGCTGCCGGACAGTGACATCGGTTGGGTCTGCGGCTGCGATGCACGAAGCCAGTGCCAAGAGAGCGAAGATAGCTTTTTTCATGACATGCGCGTCCATGTGTTGGCGGCCACCTTCTGAAAGCCGATGTTATCGCCGAGAACGGCGGATAAGGGGGCGCCGAGGATCGTAGTGGCTCCGTTGATGGTCAGAGCGGTGATCGCCTTGAGGAACGCAATGCGCTCGACTTGGCCGATGGTGCTGGCTGCATCTGCTGGTAGCGTTACGCTCAGCGTCGCCAGCGTGCCGGCCGGGTTGATGACGGTAAGGCCGGTCAACCCGGAATTGATGACCGTCACCGTGCCGCCAGCAGTTGGCGGAGCTGGGGTGGCAACTTGCATCACATCGTTTTTAGACATACCTCCAGCGCGGTAGCTCATGCTAGATGCCCTCGCCGTCAGTGAACTCGATCGCCGCCGTACCCGTGTCGCAGATGGCAGCCACGAAGGTGGCGTCGCCTTTGGTGAAAACTTCGACAGAATTTGGCAAAACGTTCATGTCGGTCGCGGTAGCTACGACCGCAGCGCCAGCCGGACCGCTGAACTTGATGCGGCAAGCGTTCGGGCCGGCGTTGTACACGCGCACGGCGTTGCTGAATTGGTCCAGAGCTGCCGATGCGCTGGTAGTGGTAGCGGCGATCTTGGTGGTAGCCTTGCCCGCCGTGTGGAATGCTTTAATGCGCATGGTGCTCTCCAAAAACGGCCCCGAAGGGCCGCTGATTTAGGTCGTGTAGTAGTGCACCCACACGGTGGCGACGAGGCCGGCCGTGGTTGCGCTGCCGGTGATGGTCAGGAACTGCGTCAAGCCCATTTTCTGGACGGACTTGCCGTTCGCGCCTTTGTCGTCCATGTTGGTGACGACCTTTTCGGTGCCGCCGATGGCGTAGGTATCGATCAGGTTGGCGGATGACGTGGTGCCGTTCGCCGCCGTGCCGACGCTGATGTTCGCCGCGCCGGTCGACTTGGTGGTGACATCAATCTCCACGCGATCGATGATGATCGGCACATTCTCCGGATTGGCCCAGGACAGGATGGCGCCGCCAGTGGTGGCTGCCACGCCGACGATCGGCAGTTGCTTGATAATCAGCGCGCGGTGCGTGCCGCCAGCTTCCATGACTTTTGTCGATGTAACGTCGTCGTACATAGCCAAGCCACCACCGGCTGTTTGTCGTGCATTGGTACCCATAATTTTCTCCAGTTGAGGAAGGGGCCGAAGCCCCGACCGGTTTGATTACAGGATATCCAGTACGGCGCCGCTGGCCTTAGGCTGGCCGCAACGCAGCGTGTATTCCACGATGAGCTGTTTCTTCATGCTGTCGCCGGTCTTCGCCAGGTCCTGGCTGAAGAACGGGCGCAGGAAGTCGACCGACCACATGTCCGATTGCAGCACCCAAACGTCACGTGCACGCTGGAAGCGGTTCGGTACGGCCTTGATGCTGCCGAAGTCCGACACGTACACGTCGACCGAGGCGTACAGCTTCTTGTCCTCGCTGTCGTCCATGCGGGTTGCGTTACCGGTGAAGGTGGAGAAGGTTTGCTTCGCCAGAGGACCCATCATGATCGTGTCGGGCATACCGCCGGCGGTGAACACCTTCTGCAACACGTCTTTCAGGCGTGCTTCGGTGAACAGCGCTTGGGTGCCATCGGTCTGCGCCACGTTGGTGACGTAGTTCGGCGCGACGTAGCCGACGCCGGCATTGACGTTGTCGCCAGCCCAGCCGACCAGGCCGCGAAGTTGACGCGGCGCGGTCGCGGTGACGTTGTTCTGCGTCAGGGCGAACTCCATGTCGCGCTTCAGTTCCAACGACTTCATCGCCATCTGGTAGCCCATTTCCGACTTGCGGCCAGCGGACAGGGTGGCTTCTTGGGTACCTGACACGATCACGGTTTTGGTCGAGATTTGCGTTCTGTTGCCCAAGCGAACAGTCGGCGTCACAGCGACAGCAGCGGCGTCATCGCCCTCGGTCTGTGCATTGGCGCCGAATGCAGCCAAGTCTTGGGTCTGCCATTCGTGCAGCGTGTTCGTCGCCTTGCCCTTGCCGATCATCGACATGAACGGGACATCGGTAGGGCTGATACGATAGATGATATCGCTCAGGTCTTCGCGGTTACCAATCGCAGCGGTGGACAGGTAAGTATTTGCTGGTGCGGCCATTATTAGCTCCTAACGCCTCGCGGCGTATGAATTGGGTTACATGAATGAGGCAAATGCGGCGGCTGCATCGCTTATCTTGCCGCCGCCCTTCGACAGCTTATTCAGCGCGGCTGCGCGCGTCTCTGCGGCGCCATTGCGCTGCGTTGGCGTGCCAGTACGTTCGACCTTGGCTGGCGCGGCAACGACTTTCTTGCTAGCCTTGCTCGCGCGCTCCATCAGGTCACGGTACTTCATGGCGTCGTTTGCCATCAATAACAGGCGGGCGTCAAGGATAGCCATGCCGTCCTCTGCCTTGTAGCCGCGCTCCTTCAGGTAGTTATCCAACTGACCCATGCCAGTCTTCATCTTCTCGGGGTCTTTCCACTCAGGCAGCTTGGCTACGAGGATATCGTGCTGCTCCTTTATGAAGTTCTTCGAGGTTTCCTGTTGGTCTGCGACTGCCTGGTCATACAGGTCTTTCATGTCCTGCTTGGCTTTGGCCTGTTCCGCTTGCCCTTTACGTAGGGTGCGTTCCAGTGCCAGATACCCAACAGGATCGGTGTTCAACAACTCGTCGGTCAACTGCGATTCGATGTGCGTCAGGTTGCCGTCTGCCTGGATCAGGTAGGCGTTCAACTTGTGCGCCAATTCGTTGCGCTCGTTCTTTGCTGCTTCTTTCTCTGCGGCGGCGGCCTTCTGCTGCTCGGACAGCGCCATCGTTTTCTGCGTGTAGTCGGCAGCCTTCATCTGGCCTTTAATGGCCTCGGCGATGGCCTCTTTGGTCATCTGCACAGGCTTGCCGTCAACTTCGATGGTGACGGTTTCCGGCTCGGCCGGCTTATCATCGTCCTGGGCTTGCTCGTCGCCATCTGCCGGCGGTTCTTGCGGCGCTTCGCCGGCTGCTTCTTCAGCGGCCAAGCGCTCCGCAGCAGATTCTTGCGTTTCCTCAGCCGGCACTTCGCCACCGAACATCGTTTCAAATGCGTCCGATGCTGCGCCCATGTCCAAACTGCCGGTTTCTGCTGCGTCGCTCATTTATTGCTCCTATTTGGATGCCTTGCGGCTTGTCCAGTGGTTACAGGGTGATAATCTCGCCAGTCGTCAACTGGTATGCAGCGGCGCCAGTCAGCACCGCGACGTTGCTACCGTTCGGCATCTGGATCAGCTCAGCGGCCGGGGTTGGATGCCAGCAGCGCGAAACCTGCGCAGGCGATGCGGTGACGGCGTCCATCATGCCAGTCCAATCACACGCTTTGCCTTCTGCGCCAGTGACTCCTGATGCGCCAGATCCAGCGTCGCCAATTTCCCCGTCTCCAGGCTGGTTTGCAGAGTCGCCTTCAGCTTGTCGGCCAACTTCAGGAGTTGGTACAGCTTTTCGCGGCCGTCCAGGTCGCGTACCGGTGAGTTTGTCCATTGCTCGATAATCTCCGTCTTCATGTCGGTGAAAGCCTGGTCAAAGGCCTCGTTTTCCAATACTTCGCGCGCGCGGTCGCCGTTGTAAATGCGCTGCTCAATCGTCGCCATCTGGTTCTCCGTGACTTGCTGTCGCTGCTGCCGAAATTTCAGCCGTGTGCGCTGCTGAATCGGCGGAAATCATGGATTTGCCAATCTCTTTGTGCGCGGCAATCTGCGCAACAGTAATCTTGGTCATGTTGTCCTGGTCGATCTTGTAGCGCTCCAGCTCGCGCTGCTCTGCTGCGTCGGCGAGCTTGGCTAACTCGCGCTCATGCTCATACTGCTGGCGCAGCGCATCGAGGTCAGCCAGATTCTGAGCCTCGGAAAGCTTCTGCTCTGCCTCGGCCTGCTGCTTGTTCAGGTCAATCTGCATACGTGCCTGCGATTCAACTTGAATCTTGAATTGCTCCATTTCGGCCCTGTGCTGACGATCCATTGCCGCATCCTGGAGCTTCTGCTGGGTAAGCTGCGCGTCCGACTGCGCCTTGATCTGCGCCACTTGCACTGAGTCAGGTACAGGCGGCGGCCCTTTAGGCGGCTGCTTGGCTGGATCACTGAAGAACTCTTCGGCATTCTTGAAGCCCAGCGCCTCGGTCAGCTTCTTGTCCAGCGCATAGATGTTCTCCGGCGTAGCGGTACCTATCTGCAAGCCCTCACCCTGCTTCGCCGAGAGCGCCATCAGGTGGCTGACAAGCTGGTCCTTGTTGCCGGTGCCCAGGCCGACGTTAATCGTCAGGTCAAACTGGTTCGTCCACTCGCGCGGATCGATGTCAACCCACTCGCCGCCGGCCACCTTCACCATTTCGGCTTTGTTCTGGTACTTCGTCACCAGCTTGAGGATCATCAGGCCAAGCTCTTTGAAGCCTGTTTCAGCCATGTAGCGGCTGATAGTCTCGACGCGCGAATCGGCGCGGTTGGTGATGATGTTCGACTGCGTGGCGGTCTGCTGGAGTTGCACGCCGTTGCCGCCCTGGCTCTGGCGTGTCCAGCCTGTGGATTCCTCCACCTCGTTCTCGAAGAACTCCATCAGTTGCATGGAGCCAGCGATATCGCCGATGCCCTGCTGAATGGCGCCGATTGCGTCCTTGTTCTTGACGCGGACCACGCCACCCGGACGCGACGACAGCAGGTCATCCAGATTTACCTGACCTTCAAGCGCCCAGTTGCGCCCGTTGACCTGAACATACATGTTGTCCAGTTGCGCGCGCTTCAGGCTGGTCTTGATCTTCTGCGACTCGATCGCCAAGTCGGCAGGACACAGGCCGAAGAACTGATGCGGCAGCAGGATAGAGCCAAGCGCGATGAACGGAGGCCCATCGCACTCGACATTCTCCAGGATATGCGATCCGCACTTGACCACTTTGCGCCACTCGGCAATGCCATCGCCGTCGAAGTCGACCTGCAAATACGATTCCATGATCCAATACATTGTCATGGACTTGTCCGACGACTGGTTGATGTCGGTCAGGTACGAATCGTAGTTGTTGTACTGCTCGCGCTCCACACGCTCAGGATTCAGCGTGGCGCCTGCCGTGTCGTCACTCAGGCCGCCTTCAGGGATATCGTAGCCGGATGACTCCAGATCGCTGAGGGTGCGGCGTACACGGTGCGCAACGAATGGCGAAGTGGCGATAGTCTTGGTGTTCTTGCTAACCAGCAGTTCTTCGGGCGGCACATTCTCAATGCAGAGGCGGCCGCCAGACTTAACGCGCTTCATCCCTACGTCATACAGCGTTGGGATAGGCAATGCCTGCAACTCTTGGAACTTAGCTTGCGCCTGCTGGAACTGCACAACGGCCGGCGGTAACTGCGGTGGCTGGCCTGGCTGTTGTGGCGGCTGAGGCTGTGACATGGCTTGCTGCGCGGCCACCTGCATCTGCTGAAGCTGCTTCGTCGCGTGCTCCAGCGCTCTATCCTTCTGCTCCTGCGCTTCCTCGTCTGGATACGACTTCTGGTCGATTACCTCGACCTCATCGTCATCCATCAGGATCGCAAGCTGCACATCAGTCTGGCCGCGATAGTCCTCGCGCGATTCGACATCGGAGTCATCCCACCACACTTTGAGGAAGCCAACCTTGTTGAGCAGCGCCTCACGAATCCACGTCGCCGTGATCGTGTAGCCTGGATTCTTGTTGCGGAAGATGTGATTGACGTAGGCGCTGATGAGCTTGGCCTTGGGCGCGTCATCTGGCTTGCGCTCCTCGAACTCGAACACGTTGTCGGAGCCGTAGAATGTCTTGATCAGCGGACCTTCCATGCCCAGCACAGTATTGCGAACAGTGGTGTCCACAACGGACGAGCGCCCCTCAATCTCCGGGGGCGCTAGATCCTCTTTCGGCTCAGCCAGGAAGTAATACTCATTCCTGCGGCGCATTTCCTCAAGCCGTCCATCACGGTAGCCATAGGCATTCTGCGCTTCTTGGTCGATCAGCGCGCGGAGGCCGTCTTCTGTGATTTTCTCTGGCTTGGTCATTTGGGTAGCGGGCGATTCACATCGATGCGCTGAAAGTTTTAAGCTGGTTGAAGAAGTCGATTCCAAATGTACTCGTCAACTGCCACCGAATACAAAATAATGCCGAAGATCCGGTATTCAGTGACAATTTGCTTCTTAAAAGTTGCACCGCTGACATTCACTGATCGCGCATATACTGACTTGGTAACCATATTACCTCCTGAGTTCGCGCAATTCTACACTGAAATGTTTGGCGGTGGTAATTTATGCGTTTCTCATGCCGGGATATGCGAGCGCGCCTCCCCACTCGTCATTCGTCATCTGGTCAGCAACCAGCGATAGGTAGCGGAAGGCATCGGCGCCGTGCGAGAACTGGTCATGCAGCGGGTTGACACCTTGCCCTGTCTTTTCGTTGATGTTCCAGCGGTAGCGCTTCAGGCATTCGATCAGCCGGGCGGCGCGATCCTTGTGGAAGTAGATGCGCGGGAACACTTCGCGCGCCCGATCGATCCCAGTATTGACGCCAGTATTCGGCACCTCGGCCACCGTCCAGCCAAGGCCGCGCATAATCTCCGCGTCATCCTTGCCGGTCTGGTGGCGCTTGTGGAACCCATCGTGTGGTAGGTAGCACGTTCCCCAGTTCATCGGCTGGTCATCCAGTCGCAAGGCGCGCAGCTCGGCGTTGTAGTCAGCCAGAATGCGCTGGTTGCCCTCAATGTAGTGGATGATGCGAATCTCAGACGCCACCTTCTGGACGAGGATGATCGTCATGTTGTCAGCCATCCCCAAATCAAACACGATGTGCGTGCGCAGCGATGCGTCATGCGGCACCTCGCGCAGACGGCCGCCAGCGATCGTAGCCGACATGGCATCGAAATAGATCGCGCCTTCTACGGCCGGCTTGCACTTACCTTCCCACACATGGCCGTAGTCCTCCGGTTTCATCGTGGCTTTGGCGTGCACTCGCTCAGCCTCGAGCACTGGCGGGAACCAAGGATTGTCCCCGTAGTTCATCAGGATCGATTTGCAGTCGGGCGGCGGATTGGTCACGAACATTTCATACGTCGGGTCCGTCTCCAGTTCAGGATTGAACGTCACCCATATCTCCGACCCATCCTTGCGGATCGTCGGCAACAGCGTTTTCCAACTCTTGGCGCTGATTGCGTGCGCTTCCTCGCACCAGCAGATGTCGACGCCCTCAAATGACTTCAGGGCCGTAGCTGTTGCCTCTGATAGACCGCTGAAGAAGATGGCGGACCCGTTCGGCCCGCGTATCTCGGCGGTCAGGATCTCAAACTTGGAGCCAAGGCCCATCGCGTCAATCTGGTCGCTCAGCAGTTGGTGGACGGACTGCTGAATGGACTTCTGTACCTCTCGAGTGCAGAGAACCCGCGTTGGCCGCTGGATGCAGCGCAGCAGGATGGCGCGCGCAAAGCTCCATGACTTCGCAGATCCCCGCCCGCCACGCGCAACCTTGTAGCGATGCGACTCGAACAGGAAGTGCAGCTTCTCGGGGAACTCGATATTAAGCTGCATTGCCCTTGACCAGCGTGATGGTCACTCCGCTGATAAGGTGCTCGCCGCTCTCGCCGGCGCCGTTGACTTGGAGAGGTAGCAGCTTGGCGTATATCTGGTAGAACTGAGTCTGGTTGGCTCTCGCCCACTCCGCCATCTGAGCGACGCCACCGATATCTTCGAACACCTTCGCCACCGCATCCTTAGCCAGACCGCTCACCTTGTTCGGGATACCCTTTGGTCGACCTGGGCCAGCGCCAGGCAAGTTTGACTTAGTTTTTTTTACTGGAGCAACATTCTTTTCTTGCGTCATGATTCGCCTGGATGCCGTAGCTTGTCCAGCCTCATTGATTTCGATACGGCAAGTGTATCACGCGCGCAAAAAAAGACCACCCGTAGGTGGCCTAAACTTTCGTCTTGGAGTCCGGGGCTAATATCCGAAGAAGCCTGACGCATGAAATCTGGCGATGCCGCTCGCCATCTGAGCGTTCATCCTAAAGTTGCAAGGATGGCAGGAATCGAACCTGCGACCACATCATTGATCTGTCACCCCTTACGAGGGTGAGGCGATGCACTGAGTTTATCCTTTGTCAGTGCAGCTTGCCGGTTGCCTCCGGCTGCGCTCTCTTGCGGTGCGCGGCTTCTTACTGGGGATAAGGACTCACGATTTCAGGTCGTGGCCTTGCAATGTCCATCCCTTGCCACCCATCGTTTCCGAGGCCCAAGAGAGGGCAGATCGCGCGTGGCTCCGCATTGGTTTGCACTACTACAATTCTTGCCGCTCGTCGCTCTCACTCTTTGCCGAAGCCTCCCAGTTACCGCCCATACAGTCGATGGAGCAAGGTTATCGCGGCTTCGCTCCCTTGTCAACTGGGAATCCCAACTCTCGCCGGGCTTGGTCGTGCTGGCCTTGTGTCATCACACCACCCTATCCAGGTATTGGCCGGAGAGCCTGTCAATTTCCTCCAGCGACTTATCGGAAAGCGCCGATACGTCGAACTTCTTGCCGGTCAGCGAGTGGTAGCGCTCAACGATGCGCTGGTCCGCTGGCTTGAGCGACTGTATGTTGACGCACAGGGCGGCTAGCTGCTGGCTGCGTAGGCTGTGGAGCAGGGTGTTGACGGTTGTCATTTGGTGCGCTCGACTTTCTTGCTGTACGGGTCAATTCCGGCCTCGTGGCAGATGGCGACACCGGAGTTGCTGCCGCATCCGAACAACTCCATGGCTATGACCCAATTGTCAGCGGACTTCCAACGCGGGTGCGTGAGCAGGCGCCGGCAGTTGGTCAGCAAATAGTATGGATCGCGGTGGCCGTGCTGGCGCTGTGCCGGGGCTGCGGGTTCACGGCCGCCAATCAATTCGGTATCGGTCATCATGGAAGCTGCTCCCCTATGGCTGCGGCAGCGCGTACGATGGCGCGGCGGGTGGCAGCATGCGCGTCAAGCGCCCCATCCATTGTTTCCCCCATAATCGGGCTACTATCTGACATTGCCTCAACCATTGAATCACTAAGGTAAATATCTATACGCAGCTTCACAGCCAGCCGCAGCGCGTCGGCGTCGTTTTTCAGCGGATTCCAGTTACTATGCCAACCGCGCTCGTCGCAGTTATAGATACCTCTAGCCGCTCCAATTACACGAGGTGGAATATCTGCCGCTTTACCTGCTAGCTCCAGCAGTTCTTTATCGGTCATCATGGCCGCCCCTTCAGGGCCGCGCGGTCACTGGCTTCCAGCTTGGCAAAATACTCGTCCATGCTGTCGCCGGGCGGCGTCGGGTTGCGGTAATCTTTGAGCGGGCGGCGAAGGCTGTCCATGCTGGCAAATACGCTTGGCTCGCGCATGCCTTCGACCAGGTTCGCGGCGTTGCTCGGGTCAACAGGGTAGCGTGACGCATCGCGGATAGAGTCGACAGTGTTAGGGCAGCGGTCATCTTCTGCGTGGATATCGTGATAGTCCAGCGTGTCGACGCGCCGGCAGTACGAGATGAACCAGCAGACGAACAGGATTAGCGCCACGCAGACGAGGAACAGCGTGTACAGGTCGCGCAAGCCTTCGGGGGTTATGAAACGTTCATCGAATTCCACAGTCATGCTCCTTGAAGTTTTTTATTGAGACGATGCGCACTGGCAATGGCGGCCGTGCGTTCTTTGGGCGTTTTGCCGGTCCATATGTCACGAGCATTTTCTATCGCTTCTTCAATGGTATTTCCGCTAGCAATACGGAATCCAGTTTCAGCATGAGACGCGGACAGTGGCGGCTGGTGCCCTTGAATGATCTGGAGGGGCGCAGTGGTGTGGACGGCGAAAATCTCATCGCTACCATCGATGGAAAATTGTTCTGCCGGGATCTCCCACATGTGGCCTTCCAGCGAAATTTTGATGCGCATCTTCTTCTCCTAGTTGTGGTCAAACGCCAGAACGGCGGCGCGCTGCTTTGGTCTTGCGCAGGAAGTTTTCCCAAGCGTTCATATCAATTGGGCGAACGCCGCGCTCCCAATCTTGCCAGCCGCGCGCACTCACGTACACTATGCGGCCAGCCTCGGATTGCGTCAGACCGGCGGCTTTGCGAGCCGCCTTAATCTCGTCCGGATTCGGCATGACTTCCGCCATTTACTCGGTGACGACAGTTACCGCAACGCGCACAAACGTTGGATCGAATGCGGTGCGCTGCGTGTCCAACCAATCCTGCGCCCACTCCATAGCCAACTTCGAAAACTGGCTTGTTTCAGGAGTATCGCCTTTACGGATACCCATGAAGAAACGTTCAGCGGCGCGATCGCTATTAGGCGTCAAACCTAGCAACTGGCTGTGATTGACCTTCCGCGCTGCCGCAATCGTGCCGACCAAGCAGGAACATTCACCGGAATAGGTCGAGCCATCCACGCGCCCAGTCTTCAGCGCTTCAATCAGGGCCGCAACCTCCAGCGGAGCCGAGGACAGAACCGCCCAAATGTCATCGCGAATCGGGGTCAGGTTGGCGCCGTCCAGGTTGGCGCCGTCCAGGTTGGCGCCGTACAGGTTGGCGCGGGTCAGGTTGGCGCGGGTCAGGTTGGCGCCGTACAGGTTGG
>Ga0247815_10000248_pt1 | contig 42673 bp, 35 predicted proteins | sample UWRJL194509B1_FD_181014 | JGI IMG/M metagenome (GOLD analysis project Ga0247815, IMG submission 181014) | Plant litter microbial communities from Arlington Agricultural Research Station in Wisconsin, United States - UWRJ-L194-509B-1 | ecosystem: Environmental > Terrestrial > Plant litter >...
AGACAGTGCAGATGCGGTGGCACTGCAAACTGCTATTTCAAACACCATCGATCAGTTTGGTCCCATAGACATCCTCGTCAATAACGCGGGCATCTGTCCATCTGGCGATTTTGCAGATATCACCTTGAGCGACTTTGATGAGATTATGGATATCAATGTAAAAGCCGTTTTCGCAGCCAGTCATGCCGTGGTTAAAAACATGGCTGAAGGTGGCCGGATCATTTCAATAGGCAGTAATCTGGCTGATTTTGCGGTATCAGGTGACACCATCCTCTATTCAATGAGTAAATCTGCACTGCAGGGTTTTACAAAAGGTTTAGCCAGGGCATTGGGGCCTAAAAACATTACCGTCAACCTGGTGCAGCCCGGTCCTATCGATACAGATATGAATCCTGCGGATGAACCCCTTGCAGATTTCTTGAGAAGCAGAATGGCTTTACCTGAGTATGGTACTGGTAATGATATTGCAGGTTTGGTTGCATTTTTAGCAAGTAGCGAAGGAAAATATATTACCGGCTCCACCTTAACTATTGACGGTGGCATGAATGCCTAAAATAACCAATCTAAAAAGATGATTACAATCAATAAAAGAAATGCCTATATCGGATGTCTCGGTATGGTGGCTATCATTAGTACCGAATTCGGTGTAATTGGCATCTTGCCTCAAATAGCTGAACACTACCAGATCAATATTGAAAAGGCAGGTTATTTGCTCAGCGCCTTTGCCCTTACCATAGCTATTACAGGACCTTTTATGGTCTTGTACGCATCCAAATTTGACAGAAAGAAAGTAATGCTATTTGGTATCGCGATGTTTTTAGTAAGTAATGTTCTTTCGGTATTTGCACCCCCATTTTGGTTGTTGATGGCGATCCGTGTTCTCCCCGCCTTTTCACAACCAGTTTTCATTTCCACGGCTATTGCTGTTGCCATAAAGGATATGCCTGATTCCGCACAACACAGGTTGATGAGCATTGTTATTGGTGGAATAGCTTTGGCACAGGTCACAGTTATCCCATTTGCAACCTTTGTGGCTGCACGCTATGGCTGGGAAATCGCCTTTGTTATACAAGGTGTTATTAGCCTGCTGACAGTAACCGCTATATATGTACTAATGCCGTCGATGCCTGTAAAAGAACCAAAGTCATTTGGTAGCCAATTGAGCATATTAAAACGGAAAACCTTTGTCATCAGTATAATGATGAACGTATTTCTGATTGCGGCCTGGTTTTCTACCTACAGCTATTTTGCTGACTATTTAGCCAAAGTCAAAGGATTGGGTGGAGAACAGATCAGCTACATGTTACTTTTGTTTGGCGTAATGGGTGTCATTTCTAATTTTGTAGCCGGCCGGATATTGGGTAAAAGTCTTGTTAAAACAACGGTAATATTCCTTTTAGGAACGTTGATTTTACCTTTTTTACTCACGTACAGCGATACTTCAATGATGTCTGTTAGCTTGATTGTTGCCTTTTGGGGCGTGATGTATGGCCCTTGTTTCCTTACTGCAGTTGCTTATATGGTTTCATGTGCGCCCGATGCTAAAGAATTTGCTAACAGCTTGCAGACCTCCTTTGGTAATCTTGGTGTTTCGGCCGGAACTGCGATAAGCGGATGGTTTGTTGGTCAACAGGGTATAGCCATTGCACCTTGGGTGGGTTCGTTCTTTGGCTTACTTGCCTTGCTTTTTATCGTATGGCGAAGTGTAGAAGAACTCAGGGTGATAAAGCATTAAGATCATTTGGGTTATTTTCACCTGATTAATTAATCAGTTGCACGAATTCAACTGGCGACAGTGCTTTACCTATCCAGAATGCCAGTCACATCAGGAACAATTATACAGAACTCATGCACTTGTCATTCGTATTTAAGAGTTTCGACGGGATTTTTATTAGCGGCTTACGCCACGATTTACCCAAGTGGCTTTACTACTTTGCAATTGTCATCATCTAAATACACAAGTTAAAACCGGACCTACTTGTGAAACCTTGACTATATGAGCCCTTGGAAGATGTCCACCATAGTCTCCATTTTACTTTTCCCAAATCTGTGTGCAGGACCGGACAGCCCAATAACAGAGATGATCCTGTTCTTGTAAAAATAAGGTATGGCAACACAATTAAGCTCTTTTTCATATTCTTCCAAATCCAAAGCATACCCCTTTATTAATACATCCTGCATTTCTTTGTTATGGATCATAATTTCCTCTTTACTTAGGCTCTTACACATAAGATCGGAAAGATGTGGCGAATAGGCCATAAATACTTTACCAATGGCCGTGTGTCTCATATCAAATTCTCTCCCCAGTTCAAGCAAGCTACGTACAGACCTGTTTGGCTGGCAGATCCACTCGTACCGGAAATAACTTCCCATTTGAATAGCCATGAAGGAAGTCTCGGCGCTTTTATCCGTAAGCTTTTCCATAATCGGCTTCAAGTTGTTACGTAACTCATAATAAGGGATAGTGGAAAAATCTAACTGATGCACTTTAGTAGTAATTCGGTAACGTGGTGTTAACTCATCCTGTTCCACATACCCTAGCTCCTTCAATCCAGATAGAAAATTATGGACAGTTGTCTTCTTCAGATCCAGTGCTTGCGCAATATCGATTACCCGCACTAGATTGCCATTTGCTGCGATATATTCTAATATATCAAAGGTTCTTTTTAGGGATTGGATCATATGTTCATCATTGTTGAATAATTTTACATTTTCAGCTAATTTATGGTATTCTTGTTCGAAAATACACCAATTTTGAGATATATACAAACTACTTACGTAGTGAGTAAATAAGCTTGTAGTAGAATAGTAGCCTACCCAAGTTCAGATTTTATTACCTATAAATAGTAAAACATGTTGAAAGTTGTAGCTAAAGTTGTAGCAAAGCAAGAAAAAATGAGCGAAACTGAAACGCTAATGAAAAGTCTCATCCCAATTACGCTGGAGGAAGATGGGTGCATTTCCTACGAAGTTTTCCAGGAAACAGCTCAAAGTAATTCCTATTTCTTTTTAGAAACCTGGGAAAGCAAGGAAGACTTAGATAAACATCTATCGAATGACCATATGATTCATTTCGTAACATCAGGCGAAGAATTGTTTTCAGAACCACTGGAGGTAAAATTGATGACTATCTTCTAAACTATTGTCTCTTGTAGATCATATTCTGCTGAGCGCAGAAATTATTTAATTCAAGGCTGAAGAATCAGCTTGAATTTATTTATAACCGCCTAACACCGTTGGGCTAAAATACACAAAAATGAAAGTAAATTACAGAGGTTTATTATTGGCTTTATTTGTTTTGACTGGACTACAAATAAGCGCACAAGCACAAGAATACATGTCAGCGACTAAGTATGGTGAAGCTGGAAAGGCGCCTGGAATGAAAGTTAAACTACTGAGCCAGGTTGGTGAAGTTAAAACTTATGCAGTGATCATGTCTAAAGGGGATGAAGCAGTATCGGGATTAACAGAATTTGCACAAAAATACAAGGTAAAAAGCGCACATTATCAGGCTATAGGAGATGCATTACATGTAAAAGTGGGTTGGTTTGATTACCAACGTAAGCAGTTTCTGGTTTTGCCAGTTGATACGGCCGAAATAACATCTTTTCTTGGCGACATCGTTTGGTATCACGACAAACCAGTAGCCCATACACACGCGTCAGTTTCGCTAAAAGATGGTTCAGTAAAAGGCGGGCACTTGTTACAGTTGATAGTTGGCCCAACTCTTGAGGTCATTGTTACGGTAGAACCTACTCCGCTTTATAAAAAGCTGAATGAAGAATTTGAAGCGGGATTGATTGACCTGGATATTAAAGGAAATTAGTCATGGCACAAGAAGAATATAGATCCACATCTCATGAGGTGCAATTGGGCAATGCACCTACCATGAAAGTTAAATTATTAAGCACAGTAAGTGAGGTTAGAACATATATGGTGATTTTTTCAAAAGAAGATGAAGCCATATCAGGATTGACAGATTTTGCACTAAATTATGATGTGAAAAGTGCTCATTTCCACGGTATAGGAAGTGCATTTGGCCTTGAGTTGGGCTGGTTTGACTTTGACCGTTTACAATATGAGGTTATTCCAGTTGGAATTGCTGAGGTGACGTCATTCATGGGCAACATCACCTGGTTAGACGGAAAACCTATTGTTCACGCACATTCAACGGCTTCTTTGAGAGGTGGTGAAGTTAAAGGCGGCCATGTATTGGCACTCAGAGTTGGGCCAACTTTTGAGGTAATTGTAACGGTAGAACCAACTCCATTGTACAAAAAGATTGATCAGGAATTTCAAGCAGGAATGATTGTTTAAATTTAGAACAACATTAGCAAAAAGACACATTTTATTATCAATGTGACATAATATTTTGGCGTCTTAAAACGCTTTAATGTAACTTTCCGGGATACCACAGTAATTTCCTGGGGGATACTAATGTCTTACAGTTTTGTCGTGTAATTATACGGAATTCTTGATTTCACAATACCTTAAGAAATATTCTTAAACTAGTTTAAGAATATTTCTTAAGGTATATTATTGGCGTTGTTCTAATTGAGGGTGTAGCTTTATGTGATCCACATTTAAATACTTCCCATATGATACAAGAATTAAAAATGGCAAACTTTGGTCTTTTAAAAAACATTGACCGAATATCAAAACACATCAATATACACGAGTGTAAGTCCGCGTTAATTGTATTTTGTTTGATCGTGAATTCCTCACTTTTGTCGCTAGCACAGGTTGTTAAGCTCAATACTCCAGTTAGTACCCATACCAAAATTTTTATAAATGCAAACACTGGAAATGATAGCAATAACGGGTCTTCAGGAAACCCATTGTTAACATTAGATGAAGCTGCAAAACGAGTAAATAGTTCAACAGGAAAAGGTGCAATTACAATTTATCTTTCTAAAGGTATTTATGGTATGGCAAAAACCGCAGATTTTAACCCCGTTAATTGGGTATTTACAAAAGAAGACCGATTGACTATAAGAGCTGAATTGTTACCTGACGATGCAAAATGGACTCCCGCTGAGATGCCTGTAATGTTTTCAACTATGCCTTTTTCAGTTGAAAAAAATGGCAAGAATGAAATAACTGGCGGGCAAAACTTTGGAATATTGGTGCAGAATAGTCATGTGACTATTCAAGGACTCAGGATTTTAGGGGAACCAGTTCATGAAAACCCGTCTTCAGGTGAATTGGTTAGAAATTATCCTATTGTTTGGGAGGGTAAGAACATAGAAGACTTGAGGGTTACTCAATGTCTATTTATCGGGAACAAATATTCTATACCAAACCATCTCGCTATTTTAGCTAACGGTAAAGCGCTGGAAGTAGATCATTGTGTGTTTTATGGTGTGAAAGATGCCTTAGTAATGTGGAAAAGTCCAGCAACAAATTCTTCAATGCACCACAATCTTATCGTTGATAGTTATGGTGGGATCGTTTGGACGTGGTCGGCCACAGATGATTTTAAATTTTACAATAATGCGGTTAGTAATTCAAATATCATATGGATCCTGGAAAAGGATGCGAAATTTTCATATAGTATGAAAAATGTAGTGATTGTAGGCTATAAGTCAATAGCAAATAAAGGAGGTAGCCCTCAGGAATTTGGAGTTCCAGCCGATCCCTCTAAAATAAAAATCGATAAGAGCGTTATATTGAAAAAAGATGGAAAATTAGATATTATCGACGACCAGACAAGTAAAAGTTATATGCATATTAAACCAGGTACATTAGGCTCTGACCTTGGAGCTGGTTTATTTTTGCATTTGTTAAAGTAATTTAATGGGTTGTTCCATTTAGCCTGACGACCTTTGCAAAGTATAGACGAAAGGAATATGGAAGGATTAATGATAAAATAAGCTTATTGCTATAATCCAGTTTGCTATTGTTGCAATAATTGCAAATGGAGCAACCGCTCATCAATACAGAGGATCTTTGAAAAACAATTTTGCACTAATCTCTAGATGAACTAATATGAAAATAATAAAAATCTTTATTGCAAGTAGTTTGCTTGTCATTTCTGAAAATCTTTATGCGCAAACCTTCAAAATAAATGGATATATACTTGAACCCGTTCAAGTAACTATGTCTTCAGAAAAACTACAGGCAAATAAGGTTATCAAAATAATCAAAGGTGCTACAGTCAAAGGCGTTGATGAGCCCACCTTTGCAAGAGTGATTAACAGCAACTTCAAAAATGGGACAATTGAAGTTGAAGTCCTAAGTAGACTATTGAAGACAGCTCCAGAATATTCACGTGGCTTTATCGGTATTGCTTTTCGGATTGACAGCAAAAACTCAAAATATGAAAGCATTTATTTACGTCCCACAAATGGAAGAGCAGAAGATCAGGTAAGACGGAACCATTCTATTCAGTATTATTCCTATCCTAATCATAAGTTTGATAAATTGAGGAAAGAAGCTCCAGAAACATATGAATCTTATTCAGATATGGCTTTGAACGAATGGATTAAGATGAGAATAGTAGTAGACGGCACAAGGGCTAGGCTGTACTTGAATGATAATAAACAGCCTTCATTGGTTGTTAACGACTTAAAGTTAGGTTCTAGTGCTTCAGGCGCTATTGGCTTATTCGTTGATATTGGTACTGAGGGTTTCTTCCGTAATTTGAAAATTTATCAGAAAGATTAACTAATCACAGCCTATTAATTTGTCTTTTGCAATTAATTTATCATAAACCCGTCTCATTCTAAATCAGAAAACGGCGAGATCGTGAGACACTGGCTATCGTATCGTCAAAAACCAAATATCATGTGGTTTTCATCAAATTAATTATATAATCGCGGACTAACTGAACAAATCATAATAGTTATGATTTTGACAAATAAGGTGGGATGAAAATACCTACGTTACCTGTTTCATAAACAGCGAGAACTTAACCACCACAAATCCAAACCCATCAAATCCCTCAATCATTCATATAATGATTGAGGGATTACACCGCTGATGGTTGCTCCTATTTTATAGCCGTACCTTCTTTAATTTCATCTGTAGCATGCAATATGATTTTATCTCCGGGTTTAATATTCCCAACAATCTCAGTTGAGTCTGTCCCTACTAAGCCCTCTTTGATGGGTGTTAAAACTGCCTTATTTTTCACGACCTTAATCACATATTGATTCTCTGTAGACCTAACTATAGTATGATTTGGCACTAAAAGTGATTGGGCAGCTGTCATCAATGGAATTTTAACTTCTCCGTACATACCTGGTTTAAGCACTAAGTCAGAATTGTTAATATCAATTTCTATCGCTTCGGATCTGCCGTCACCCAGCGAATTAGCAGAACGACTAATCATTGCTTTCCGGTTTAACCCTGGAATGGCCGTAAAATTGACATACACTGCTTTCTTTAGATTCACCTTTTCCACATACGCCTCGGGTATGTAAACCTCCAGACGAAGTTTTTGTAAGTGCTGAAGGATCAACAGCGGCTGACTTGCCTTAGCGGCACCAGATAATGCTCCCACAGACACATTCCGCTGTATAACTACACCATCAAAAGGGGCCCTAATGGTTAAATAACCTTGCATACTGCGCACTGAGGTTACATTTGCCTTTTGAGAGTCGGCCACAGCCTGGTCGCCACGCATTTTAGAAAGTGCATTATCCAGATCCAGAGAGGAGACAGCCCCAGCTTCTTTGGCGGCATCTTTCAAACGCCGGTATTTATCTTCACTGGCGCGTGCTACTTCCTGCGCCTGTAAATATTGCGCCTGTGCAGCTTTTAATTGCGACTCAATCTCAGGTGCTTCCAGTTCTATCAGGAGCTGGCCTTTTTTAACTTCACTGCCACGGTCTACATATACCTTTTTAACAAAACCGTTGGCTTTTGGATAAATGGCTACCTCATCAAAAGGTTTTAACTGCCCTGGTAAACGCACTTCTGACGCCAGACCTTTTTGTGTTATGGTACCAATATCATACCCGCTATTTAAGGCAGCAGACTTACCAGAGAAATCTTTAGGAGATTCTTTACTGGTACATGCACTGATGCAGGCAATAAGAATTATTGAAGGGACCCATTTTTGGATACCATTTTTTGTGAATTTATTTTGTGTTTTCATTGTGATCAGGCATTAAAGAAGGTGATTCATAAGTCGTTTTACGCTGTATCCCAGCAAAAACCTGTGGTAGAATAAATAAAGCGGCTAAAGTAGAGGCAAATAATCCACCGATTACGGCCACACCCAGTGGGGCGGTTTGTTCTCCGGCTTCGCCCATTCCAGAGGCCATGGGGATCATCCCGGCAATCATTGCCAAACTGGTCATCAGAATAGGTCTTAAACGTACAGAAGCACTGACAATAGCCGATTTTTTAGCATCATGATATTCCAGCCGTAATTTCTCGGCATTGGTTACAATCAGAATTGCATTGGCTACGGATACCCCTGTTGACATGATCATTCCCATATACGACTGCAAATTTAATGTAGCACCCGTGAGCAGCAGGGCAGTCAACGAACCTAAAATAACTGCCGGAACGGTAGACAATACTGTTAAAGAAAGTTTAAAAGATTGATAGTTGGCAGCAAGCAGGAGGAAGATCACCAGGATAGCATACAACAAGCCATTCTGTAAACTTGCTAATGTTTCAGTTAGTAAGGTAGACATACCTTTGATATCAACAAGCAATCCTTTTGCTGGTGTACCCAGACTATTTACCGCGTCTGTTACGTCTTTGGTGGCCGTGCCCAAATCCATTTTGTTGATATTTGCACTTACTGTCAAAAATCTTCTAGGGCCGGTACGGTCATACTCCCCGGGCGCATAAGTGGTAGTAAATTGAGCAATATCACCCAATACCGGACTGGTTCTCCCACTCACCAACGGAATCTCACGCAACTCATCCATCGTATTCATCACATATTCAGGCACCTGTACCTGCACCTGGTAGGTATAGGCCGACTTTTCATCCAGCCATTGGTTTTTTTGGGTAAACCTGCTTGAGGAAGTACTTGCCGTTACCGATCGGGAAATATCTTCCAAATTTAAGCCAAACTGAGCCGCCTTAAAACGGTCAATTTTGATAGATACCACCGGCATTCTTAGTGGCTGCGCAATCTGTACATCTCTCAGGTAACTTATTTTACTCAGTTTCCCCACTATTTTTTTTGCGTAATCTGTGATCTGATCCATGTCTTTGCCCGCAACACGTACCTCAATTGGTGTTGCTGCACCCTGACTCATGATTTTCTCGGTCATGTCAATTGGCTCAAAATTAAGCCTCAACTCGGGTATAGCATATTTGATGTTCTTACGTAATGCATCTTTAAGTTCATCCATATTCACCTTATATTCTGCATCCAGGTTAACCTGTACTACTGCTTCATGGGTACCTGTGTTAAAGATATAGAGGTTACTGGTACCGTAGCTGCTTGGAATAATCCCCACATAGGCAGAACTAATGGCCACCTTATGATCTACCGTTTTATCAATGATCTGCAATACCTTTTTCATCGCATCCTCTGTGCGTTCCAGTCTGGTCCCATCGGGCATTTTAATTCTCAGCTGGAACTGGCCGTTGTTCACCTTAGGCATCATATCCTTTCCAATTATTACAAAACAAACTCCGGCAAGCGCAATTACGGCAACCAGATAGACAGGAACCAAAATCTTCCGGCTCAGCATCAGCTTCTCAATGATTCGCATATAGCTAAGTTTAACGCGTTCAAAGAGGTCGTTTTTCTCAGGATGTGCCTTTTCCTCCCGCAGGTGATTGTCTATCTGATTTATTTCAGCAGGGTCTAATGCTTCACCTGCATGTGCATGAACATCTTCATGGTTATAATGCTGGTATTGTTCTGCTTTGATCAGCCAGTTACAAAGTATTGGCACCAATGTTTGGGCAATCACAAATGAAACAATCATGGTAAATCCAATAGACAGTGATAAAGGCAGGAACATTGCTTTAGGAATACCATTCATCATAAACGAGGGTGCAAACACCGCAAGGATACAAAGCAGGATGAGCATCAGGGGAAAAGCGATCTCCTCACATGCATCATAAATGGCTACCTTTTTACTTTTACCCATTTCCAGGTGCTGGTGAACATTCTCTATCGTTACCGTGGCCTGGTCTACAAGGATTCCGATAGCTAATGCCAGCCCGCTCAGGGTCATAATATTGATCGTCTGACCAAACATACCCAGCAGCAATACCCCAATAAGAATCGATACTGGAATTGTGATGACAACGATCAGGCTACTCCGCCAGTCTCTTAAAAATAGTAACACCATTAGCCCAGTAAGAATGGCGCCTAGCGTTCCTTCAGTAACTAAGCTCTCTACAGCATTCACCACAAAAACAGACTGGTCAAATTCATAAGAGATCTTAACATCATCTGGCAAAAGGCTCTGCATTTCAGGAATTTTGCTTTTCAGTTGTTTTACCACTTCCCAGGTTGAGGCATCAGCCGTTTTTACCACCGGAATATATACTGATCTTTTTCCATTGATCAGCGCATAGTCTACCGTGATATCTGCGGCATCAGCTACCCGGGCAACGTCCTTTACCAATACCGGCACGCCATCTTTCATCGTGACAGGAATATTGCCAAATTCTTCAACTTTTTGAACCAATGAATTAAGGGTGGTCACAAACATATTGTCGCCTAGACGTAAGTTCCCTGATGGCGACATTACATTGTACTTGGCCAATGCCTCTACCACTTCATCAGGTGTAATGCTATAACTTCTCAATTTATCAGGGTTTACACTTATAGTGATCGTGCGTGAATTTGCACCAAATGGTGGCGGCGCAGAAAGTCCTGCAACTGCCGAGAACATCGGGCGAATCCTGGTAGCTGCCATATCATAGATTTCCTTTAGGCTACGGCTTTTACCAGATAAGACCAGCTGGCCTACGGGCAGCGAAGAAGCATCGAACCTTACCACCTGCGGAGGCAGCGCCCCTGGAGGAAAAAATTTCATGGCCCGGTTTACCTGTAATGCCACCTGAGCAGAGGCTTCGGCCATATTGGTGCTTTCGTAAAAGCTCAGTTTCAGCATCGTTAAACCCTGTATGTTTTTGGTAGTAATATTTTTCACCCCATTTACATAGAGAAACTGATCCTGCAAGCGGGTAGAGAAAAACCCTTCCATCTGTTTGGGAGACATTCCCCCATAGGATTCTATGACGTAGATGGTGGGTTGGTTTAATTGTGGAAATATATCTATCGGAATTTTTAATACACTCAGTACAGAGAATATGAGTAAACTAAAGGTGACAACTACTATAGTTATCGGCCTTTTTAATGCGGAGGTGACCAGTGACATAAAATTATTTTAAAGAATTTAAAACCAGACCTACCTGATTGTGTGTAATCGCTTTTTGGAATACAGCGCGGCACAATGTGTATTTAGCAATGGCAAAATCTGCTTCTGCACGGTACAGCAGATTTAGGGCTATGTTGAGCTCAATGATATTGATCAGTCCGTTTTTATACAGCGAGAACTTTTGCCGGTAAGCAGCCCGCGATGCGGAAAGCTGGTGTGGGATTTCATTCAATCGTGCAACTGCGGTTTGCAGCTCAGCATCTGCCTGTTTGATTTGTGTATCCAGGTTAACTGCCTGTTCTGTTAAACGGCTCTGCTCATAGGAGGACGTGCTCCTTTGCGTATTGAGCCGCAACTGCTGTCTTTTGATATCTGTGATATTAAAACTGATACCTAAACCCACCAGGTAATTTGTCCTGCTCAAACCCCAGCCATTATTTAATGCGCCAAATTCGCTATCCTGGTTAATAGAGGATCCCCTACCCCACACGGCACCTTCAAGAATGAGTTTGGGTAAATTAGATTTACGGATTACCTTTTCTTTCTCCAGGCTGTTTTCGTAGCGGGACTGATAATAACTGATCAGCGGATGGGCGGAGTTATTCTCCTGTGCAGGCATCTGTAGTGACAATGAAATCAACCGTGATGAAATTGTGCTGTCTGCTATAATTTTAACCGCATCAATGCCACTGATGGCAGCCAATTGCAATTGCAGTTGCGTGTATTTATTGTTCAGCTCCAGTAAGGTTAATCTTGACTTGGATAATTCAGCTTCAGCAATGCTTGTATCCACCCCGGCAATAATTCCACTTTTAGCCAATGCCTGGATGGATGAACGGATCTGCTGGTTCCTGGTAATATTTTCCTGTTGGATGACTACCAGGTTCTGATATTGGAAGAGTTGCAAATACCCTTCAATAGCAGAAGTTTGCAATTGATATTTTGTTAATTTGAACTGCTGCCGTTCTACATTTACGTCAGCCGCGGCCGCCTTATTCTGCGCGTTAAACAGACCGAAATTGTAAATTTCCCAGTCCAATGTGGCAATCCCAAGATTTGAGATTGCATTAGAGGGATCATTTGCCGGTCTTACTCCGCCTGTATTGGATGGAACGATTCCGAAACCAAAATATGCTCCAGGTACATTATTATTCGTACCTAGATCCGCCTGATAATTTAGTTTAATACTTGGTAACCAGTTATACTTGGTTTCTTTTGCAAGCGACTGCTTAATACTGACAGCAGCAGAGTCTGCAATTAATGATGGTGCTTTTAAAGTGACACTGGAAACCAAATCTGCAACAGATAATGTGTGATCATGCACCTGGGCTGATAACATATTCGTGAGCAGGATTAATCCAATGACACCTGATAACTTTCGTAGGATAATCATGTGTTTACAATTGAAGAAAATAACATAAACCTCGCCCGCCAAATGAAATTGGCACACGTTAGAGATTCAATTTGTTTTCTTAGATTGTTAACTTTCCAAGGGGAAGATAAATATCCCTCTCAGGGAGTATTTTTAAAGATAGCTGCAAGAGATAACTCTTGCTAAAAAAGTGCAGGGAACTTATTGGAGCAAAAAGTCGTCCAATCAGCAGGTAGCAAAACTTACTGATCAGATCAAGATCTCCATCGCTCAGTCTTTGCTGGATAGCTATAACCTGGGCAAGATCGTCTTCAAGGTAATCCTGTTTCCGTTTACTGAAAAGCTTTTGGAGTAACCAGGTGTTTACTTCTGCATCGTTGGCTTTAGCATGATGAATAAGACCAAAACCCAGTATAGGCTTAATGCTTAGCATTATACCTGCAATGAGAAAAAGTATCTTAATCAACTTTATAGATTTCATAAATCAATTTACCTTTCTCAAAGGTCAACATAACACTATTAATAGCACTATAGTATTGAAAATATTACATTGACAACGAAGAACTAACTTTTAACTATAATCAAATTCTGGTTTCACAATTAAAAAAACGGTCGAATATTAAAATTGAACAAAGGTCCCCTTAGCAATGAAATACGCTAATTCATCTGTGGTAAATGCACAAGGATCCTAGACTTGGTCTATATTTTTTTTTAAAATTTGACATAAATCTTTCCCATGTGGGAAAGATATGTACACAGTGACGGAGTCGAACCGGATATGTTTTCAGCGATCTTGCTAGAATTGCAAAATTTAAATTCTAGAGATCGTCACTTTACAACTAACTATCAACACTTTTACCACAAAAGAACTACATTACCCCCACAAAAAACACTCGGGAAGTCGATGAAATTTTAGCATTCTTCGTACCTGAATACACTATCTTTCTCCACTACCATCCTCAGCTGCTCGCCGTTGTGAAATTATTAAGAGCAATGAATCCCCCGTCTATCGGTATAGCGGCACCGGTTATCAAACTGTATAGTCAATTTGACTCATGTGTGCTTCACCCATACGGTCACCAAACACTGGATACTTTGAAAGACAGGTTTCTATTTCCTGAACATCTTCCCTAGTCAGGTGAATATTTTGTGCCCCAAGATTTTCCAGTAAGTGCGTTTGGCTGCGGGTACCGGGAATGGGAACAATATTCGGACTTTTTGCCATTAACCATGCCAGGGAGATCTGTGCAGGCGTTGCGTTCTTTTTTGCAGCATAACCCTTAATCCATTCAATGATAGGCATATTCATATGCAAAAATTCCTTTGAGTAACGCGGAAAGCCGGCTCTAAAATCTGATTTTTGGTCAAACTTGGTATTAGTATCATACCTGCCCGTTAAAAACCCTGCACCTACAGGTGACCAGGATACAAACCCTATGCCCAGTTCTTCACAAGTATGTAGAACACCGTTTAATTCAACATTGCGTGTCCACAATGAATATTCAGACTGCACTGCTGTTAAAGATTGAACCGCATGGGCACGGCGAATCGTTTTTGCGCTGGCTTCTGATAGCCCGAAATGTAAGATTTTCCCTTGCTGGATCAGTTCTTTGATCGTACCGGCTACCTCTTCAATCGGCACATTTGGATCTACTCGGTGTTGGTAATAAAGATCAATATGGTCTGTGCGGAGGCGTTTTAAGGATTCCTCAACTACCTTTTTAATATGCTTGGAGCTGCTATCCAGTCCAATCGTGCCATCAATGGCAAAGCCGAATTTTGTGGCGATCTTTACCTGGTCACGAAAAGGTTCCAGTGCTTCACCAACTAAACTTTCGTCAATGTACGGACCATAAACCTCAGCAGTATCAAAAAATGTCACTCCATTTTCAAATGCCTTCCGAATTGTTGCAATCGACTGCTTGTGATCTGCTGGCGGATTATAATTTCCTGTCATATTCATGCATCCAAGGCCAATTTCAGATACCTCAAGGTTGCCTAATCTTCTTGTTTTCATTTTGTTCCTTTGGTTTTTTTCGTTTTCGTTTACTTCAATATTACTTTCATGTGCTGCTGCAAATGCCATCGGGACAACAGCCAGTCCCAATCCAGTAATTGCTGCCTTCATCATGAAGTCTCTGCGGCTTATGCCATAAAATTCCTGCGTATTATCTTCTTTTTTCATTGCTTGTTTTCGGTTAATGATAAATATTCAGGAGGGATTCCACTTCACTCCCTTAATCGGTTAATCGGAACCAGCCTTCTGCCTTTTTAATTACAGCAGATAATTTATGGGGAATGGACAGCTCTGGAAGTTTGGAAAGGCTAAGTGTTTTATCGAGAGGTTCACCTTTAGCAGCCCGTGAGACCCAATCAGGGTTGATCACAATTGCCTGGCCGATAGCTACCAAAGCCAGTCCGAGATCAATAGCTTGAACCGCCTCTTCCGATGTTTTTATTTGCCCTGCGGCAATGACCGGGATGCTACCGTTGACATGGTCAAGGATAAGAGTCGCTATCGTTTTTCCTTCTGGCGCTTCTATGGGCTTTGATTCGAGCACATTTGAAAGAGATATATGAAGGTAATCTATGCCTGTTTCAATCAACCTGTCAATCAAAGGATAGGTATCATTAATTTTGTAGCTCTCCGGTTGAGATTCTTCAGGCGATATCCGGTAGCCCAATAAAAAAGGCCGGTCTGTATTTTCTGCTATAATTTTCCTGACTTCTTTGACCACCTCAAGCGGAAAGCGCATCCGGTTCTCGGCAGACCCTCCCCAATAGTCGGTACGCCGATTAAAGAAAGGGGAAAAGAAATTTTGTAGCAGGAACCCATGTGCGCCATGCAACTCCACACCATCAAAACCTGCTTCTATAGCCCTCTTGGAGGCTGCGCCGAAGGCGTCAATAATATCAAGTATCTCTTCTTGTGTTAGTGCACGGGGTGTATGGCTGCCATCTATAAATGCTGTAAGACCAAGTTCCACGGCGCTTGCACTGACTAAATCGCCTTCGGGTACCAAATCGGCAACGGCCTTATTACCGGCATGGTAGATTTGTAAAATGGCCGATGCCCCACCACTTTTAGCTGCGGTAGCTAATTTCTTAAGGCTGGGTATGAATGCATCATCACAGGATGCAAACTCATGTGTAAAACCTATGCCGTTTGGCGTCACTCTTGAACATCCTGTGATAACCAGCCCAGGTCCGCTAACCCGTGCCTTATAGTGTTTGAGTTCTTCATCCGAAGTCGTATAATCATCATTGCTGGCCCAGGTAGTCATTGGTGCCATCGCTATCTTATTCTTAACCTTTAAGCCTTTTTTGAAAGTAAAGGGACAAAAAAGTTTATCATTTTCTATTGTCATATTTGTTTTCTATATCTGGAATTATCCTCATATGGGATTCCTTACATTACAGATACAAAGGTCAGGATAAGCTGACGACAGAAATTAAGAAAAACAAAGGAATAATTGCAATTATCAAAGGTTGGCAGCCCGTACAGCTTTAGGGATCGTGCCTGTTCTCTTTTTAAAGAAGTTATTGAAATAGGTGGGATATTCAAAACCAAGCGCAAATGCAATCTCTGCGATATTCCAGTCAGTGTGTTGCAAGAGTGCCTTAGCCTCGTTTATAAGCCGGTCACTAATGTGGCTCGTCGTGGGCTTGCCAGTTACCTCTTTTACTGCACTGTTGAGATAATTAATATGAACCGATAGACTTCCAGCATAATCCTGGGCAGTTCTTAATTCCAGCGGACGTTCCTTACTTTCAATAGGGAATTGTCGTTCTAATAACTCGAAGAAAACTGACGTAATCCGCTCAGCAGCATTATTATGTTTCATACTATTTTCAGCTGGCCTTATCTTCAACGCCTCATGGATCAACAGATTTATATAGTTACGGATCAGCTCATCCTTAAAGGCGTAATCGGTATCCTGTTCTTCAATCATCTTTTGGAACAAGTTAATGAAGATGTCCTGTTGAACTTTAATTAAATTGAACACAGGTGTGCCACCAAGCTTAAATAGTGGAGATTGTTGCAGGCTTTCCGACCGATCGCCTAATTTTAAGAAGTCTTCAGTAAACACACATGTGTACCCATTGAAAGCTTCAGAAACAGCATCACATGAATAAGGAATTCGTGGATTCCCAAAAAAGAGAAATATATCATCCGTTTCTATACTGCGCTCAGCATAATGAAAGATGAACTTCCCAATGGTTATATTGATTTTATAAAAATCCTTGCGACTATAGGCCAAGCCTCCCAACGTACTATCCGTCCTAAAAACTTTAAAACCTTTCAGCTTCAATTCGGCATTAAACGCAGAAATAGGGTTAGCATTTTGATCTTTCATCTTACAAAAGTAAGAAAAACAAAGATTTAGTCAAGGCATTTTACCCTTCATGCCGCCAAAGGCCGAGTTCGAAACTGGAGAAATACTTAAGAACACTATTTTGGCACGTATCCCAATTTAGCTATATTCATAAAATTTTGCTTGAAGATAATATAGATATGAAGCATCTACTACTTTTACTCTTTATAATACCCTGCTTTGCATTTACAAAAGCCCAGGGTGCCCAATATGTTTGCCCTCCTTGTGATCGTCCTTGTGACAACGTAGTTTCTAAACAGCCAGGTACTTGTCCGCATTGCCGGATGACACTCACTGAAGAACAACAGCAAGCTGTTAAGGATGAAAAGATCTCTATATGCTTCTACTTATATCAAGGAGTTGAGGTACTCGACTTTGCGGGACCAATGGAAGTTTTTTCCTATGCTGGCTTTAAGGTCATCACTGTTGCAAAAACTAAAGCCCCGCTTTTATCACAAGGCATTTTAAAAATCATTCCCGATTACAGTATCGAAGATGCCCCGCAAACAGATATTTTTGCAGTTTTTGGCGGTTCAGACAATGTAGCAGCAAATGACCCTGAAGTTATTTCTTGGATACAATCGAGAGACAAGTCTACTAAGAGCTACTTTTCTGTATGTACAGGTGCCTTTATATTGGGAAAAGCAGGCTTGCTTGATAAACTTACAGTTACTACTTTTCATAAAAGTATAACAAATCTTCAAAAGGCTGTGCCAAAAGCTAAAGTACTTGATAATGTACGCTATGTTGACAATGGCAGGGTAATTACTACAGCAGGAATATCGGCTGGTATAGATGGTGCGTTGCACCTGGTTGCGAAATTAAGAGGTAAAGAAGTGGCAATCGCAGTCGCCAAACAAATGGAATATGATAAGTATATACCTGAGCAAGGAATGGACCTGTCTAAAAATTAAGGAAAGTTGTTACAACTATTGATTAAAGTCCGACTGTCTATGAAAATAGAGATCTTCAATCTGATCAGTTCAGCCATCCCCCGCTTTAAACAAATCTTCCATAATTACCTCATTCTGCACTAAGCCCGTTTTGTATATATTATCCTTTATACCATAAGTAGTTACCATGGTAAGGAATAAGGTTTTCCTAGTTTTTGTTTTCTTTTTAAAAATAGCTACTTTATCCTGCAGGTCTGCGGCATATGCTTTATCAATCGTAAATTCCGCATTGGAGAATTTCATTTCACAGATACTTTCCATAATTACCTCATACCATTATTAACCACAGATTTTTTGAGAGGTTTTGGCGAGCTATACGAACTGATAGCTCGCCAAAACCTACCGAAAACCCATAGTTTTGGCGAGCTATACAAATCGATAGCTCGCCAAAATAACATAATCTTTCAGTGTGGTTATAGAGCCGATGGAGATACAGCAATCAAGCCTAAAATACACTTTTTTATGATACCTCTGAATTTTCTCATAGCATTTGTCATAAAATGCCATGACTGTAATACCCATCACAGTTCACCGTAAATATCAAAATTCATCCTTTAATACCATTAAACTAGTGCCTGGGATGAAAAACGGCAACTAGCTTCTTTCGAATACGACACGAGGTTCCTGCAATCTCAATTGCAAATCGCCCCGATTAAAATGCCATTGATGAAAAGGATCTTTTCTTTTCTTTTTTCAGATTTTATACAAATATTCACTCTCCATTGTTAAAACTAAATAATCCTGTATCATAATTCATGATACGGGCTCTTTAGTATAATAACATTTTGTATAATGTAATACCATTAACCGCTTTGGTAGAGTGTGGTTGAAGATGCACTGTGAACATAGGAAACCTGAACGAATAAGTATTATCCACCTCCCCAAATCGCTCAGGAAGGTGGATATAGTTTTAGCATTCCTCATACCGGAATACACCGTCTTCCTCAACTACCATTTTCAACGGCTCGCAATTGTCTTCAGCGGTATAATTCTGCATTGCTGCATCAATAAAATATGGGCTCACTGGAACCGTAAGCAAGCTGTTGACTTTATGAAAAATTTCATACGGCATTCTTGTTTCAGCGAAATATCCAGAACGGTACATGATTGTCAATAGATCTTTCACCAACTGCAAGGTATTTTCGAAGTTCGGAATTTCATCCTCGTCTGGAAATTCATCTTCAAGCAGTCTAAATAACTCCTCTTCGTTGCCATTCTCATCAATCTGATAATAAGTATGCCCAATTTTGCCTCTTTCGGATTCCTTGTAAACGGCAATTTTTAATACCGTTTCATCTTCTTTTAGTGGGAAAAAGCTTTCTGGATTACCTTCTCCCAGGGCTACAGTAATCCTATCCAGTTGATCACCGGTATAGGGAGGCTTTATTAAACTTTCTACATCTTCTACAAAATGGTAAGGTGCACCAATTAAGTAATTAAGTTGTTCTGCAGTATAACCTTTAGCCATTCTGAGCATCATTACACGGTAAAGGGTTTCCAGTTGGATTGCCTGGATGTCTTGAATAGTTTTCATTTTTGTTTAAATTTAAAGGTTTGATAATTGGACAATTTTTGGCAATGCGCGGCCATAACGCGTTTTTTCATCGTTACATTCATCATTAAAATTGATCGTTAAGATTTAAACTGAAAGCAATACAGTACTGCTATCCCGTAAGATGCAGGATAAACATGCCCGTGTTTGCGTTTTTGTTTGATTTAAGCCGGGACTGTTCGGCCATTGAGATTTCGGCAACATACCGGGCGACAAGTACATCATCTGCACTGCAGGTATTAACCTTTTGGTAACCAGAAATGGATTGAATTTTACCGTAGGAGGTATTGTTTTTCTTCTTTTTCATGCGGATACTATTGATTTAAATTTTTCAATAGAACCTTACAAGAAGCTGGGATAGACCCGATCGAGATACAGGTCCGGCAGCAGTTCTTGTAGCTCGCACAAACCCGGTGAAAGCGGGGAATAGCAATTACTATTCAGAGCACTACAATAAGCTGCGCCGGACCTATATTATGCAAATATAGATAACCGGTGCTCCACTTATCCCCCGTGCTCTAAATTTTTCACATTTTGTGCGAACGAGGTTCATTAAATAGAACACCTCAAAATTTTGATGAAGTGTTATAAAAGGTGTATTTTATTTAACTTTTATTCATATAGATTTCTTTTAGTGATACTAATATAGTAATTAATTTTTAAATATACAATAGAGAAACTATTTTTTCTTTTAAAACTTGATAAATATTAGAATTTACCACATGACCATGGTATTCTCAAGGTGCCTTCTAATTTCTGGAGCACGAAACTAGTATAAGACAGGTCGTAGCTTAGTCGTAGTTTGTTGTAGGCAACTCTACACTTCATGCGCAGTAATCCCGCTATAACTCCACTGTATTCAGCTAATCTAGTGGAGTCATAGCGGTACTACTGCGAGATATGGGCGAAGTATGGTAAAGCAAACTACGAACAAAGATGCTTCTAAAATACTGACAAGATTATACTACAGTCACGGCAATCTAGTATAGGAAGCTAAAAAACTTTAGGCATTTACAGGAAATAATAGGAAAGTATAGGAAGAGTTAGGCAGCGAGTCTCGGCGAGAGGTTCAATCGTAACTTATTGATGTACATTTGCTTAAACAAAAACAAAAAAAACACTCAAAAGCTTATGGCAAAAACGGAGAACAACTTAGTGTCTGGTACAATAGGCCCTTACGCATTCAAAATTGTAAATGGAAAACAGACTGTATGCGCAAAAGCGGCACCCTAATTTCGTTATCAGCATCCAAGCGTTGGCGAATATCAATAGAAACCACCCAGATCCTGAAGACTTTGAACCGCTTTTTAATTCGCTGTCGCCCGTGTTCGTTTAACAAGCCAGGGATCAGCCTATTTCTCATCGTGCCTGATGGGAAAATTGTTGCCAAAAGTTTGCGTGGTGAAGCACTCAAAGCTAAACTTAAAGAAAATTTAAGCAATTAGGTCCATCAAAAGTGATCCCAAATGTTGGAAAAAAACCCTTGGGATCACTTCAATGAAGCAACATCTTTTTGTTGAAAATTGATGCCAAAATACCCCCTTATTTTTTAACTATTTGCTTTTTACGCATCATAAAACTATCTTCAAAAGAATTTTTATAAAATATAGGAATATATGACTTTGCATCTGCTAGGTAGAAATAGAATCACAAAATATATTCAGGCGCATCCTGAATCACGAGTGGATTTACTGAGCTGGTTGCAACAATTCCCATACGTTGAAGGAAAAGCCACACCCAACAGAATTGAAGGTATGGCTTATCAAGGTTTCGGCGAGGGAAGCTCTAATGTTAAGTCCCCCTTTGATGGCATAGGAGCCTACCTGATCTTTTACACCATCAACTACGATGCAAAAATAATGTGCATCACCTGGCTGGGAACGGAAAAAGAATACCAGATTAAAATCTCACAGGAGATGGAAGCAATGAAAGCAGAAAACCCAGATCTTGTATTCAAAACTGTTAAAGTAACCGTCCAGATCAGTCCCCCACCGCCTGGTATACAAGTAAAGAAATCCGACGATGAGATTTTAGAGTCACTTCTGGAAGCAGAGGTAACCAAAGATTATCCATCTATCTCTAAACATAAATATGAATCATGTGTGGCCAGAGCAACATCTATTGTTAAAAGCCTGGAGGGATCAGCTGAATTTAAAGAATTGATCACGCTAGTTCCTTCTATAAAAAATTATGAAGCAATGCACCTGGAAGGGCCCCCTGTATATGCTTATGAAATCGCGAATCATAGAATGAAGCTGTTTGAAATGAATTATCATATTATAGCACTATTAACGGGCTATACCGAAGATGAAATTAAGGCAGTGCTGAATGGCGAACCGGAGGTGCCTGAAGGAATTATGAGAAAAATATTTAGCGCCCTCCATTTACCCTATATAGTGAAATAGATATAACGTACGAATTGAGAATTGTCCGACAGGTATATTAGACTGACATGATAGATTATATCACCCTGTTGTTTCAAAACCTGGATCAGTAACAATCTGTTAGGATTTGACCGTTTGTTTGATAGTAATGAATACCTTCCTCATTAACCTCAAGCGCAATATTTGACAGTAGTTGCAGTACATCATTTTGCATTGCAAGGGAACCACAAATCATAATTGTTCCGCCGCTACGCAGTAGGCCAGCAAAAAAAACCTGGTCCCTTGTTATAAGATGTGTGATACGTTGCCTCTCTCCTTCCTGTGAAATTGCAAGGTTTAAACTGTGTAATTTTCCGTTTACTACAGCGGTATTTAAGTCGGCCACATGTGCAGCGGTAAGAGAGTTACTGGTTCTGAAACCACCGTATAAATGTGTTTCAACTTTACCCCCATTCTCATTCAGCATCCCTAAAAACGGGGCTATTCCTGTTCCGTTGGCCAACATGGCTACAACAGAAGCTTTATTTGGGAAATGGAATGACTGGTTTTTAAGTAACCTTACTCTGATGACCTGCCCAACTTCCAATTGATGTAAATAACTTGAACCGGCGCCTTCTGGATAAAGTTTTACAATTAACTGGATGTCGCGGTTAATCTTTCCAATGGAGTAAAATCGTTCTTTAGCATCGTTATGAGGATAGACCGCCAGCAGATCCCCGGAAGAAAATCTGCACATTAGGCCTGGTCTTAATTTAACGGTGAAGATATAGTCAATATTGGCGACCTCTGTTTTTTCAACTACTGTCATCGTGCTCAGACCTGCAGGTTTGGTGGTTAAAAATGCTGTGGAAACCAGTAATGGTATACCAGCCTTTTCGCTCCAGGCTTTTGCCCAGTTACCAAAATCTTCCACAGATTTGTCATTAACGGTGTGTGTGTCGAGAAAAGGAACTGCCCATGATTGCAGGGCAAGCGCTTCCTGTACCTGATAGGCATATCCGCAAAAGTCGGGATAAGACCTTGATCCAAATCCTACTACTGATATATTTATTGGGTTGCGCTGAATGTGCTTTTCTAAACTTAAGGTAAATTTAGCTGCATTGGTTGGAGCATCGCCCAGTCCGTGTGTTGCGGCAAATATAATCAGGTGTTCTGCTTTTGAAAACGCAGCGTAACTGTTCAGTTCGGCCAGATGTGAACTTAAACCGGCTGAAAGTAATTGTTTGTGCAACGCCGCGGCAAACCGGAAAGTGCTGCCGTTTTCAGATCCTACCAGTATGACGAAGCGGGATTCACCTGCTTTGTATTTGTTGGTGAACCGGTTAGCCCTTCGTTTTAACGTCATGGCGAAGCCTGAGTAAATAAAAAACAGGATATTGCAAGAAGCAATAGCAAGTATAATTGCCCAAATGGCACTGGCACGACCGGTATGTAAATCTAAACTCAGGTTTGACAGTACAACCGCTTTTGGATAGTTGATTTCGCTTAGTATATCGCCGGTAACCTGGTTGACTGAAACTTCCCTGTCCCTTAATTTAATAGTATAGTAATCCTCTGCATCTTCTGAAAAAGGAAATTCTATACTTTCTACTTCAGATAGTTTGGTATTTTTAAAAAAACCGATATCAGCCAGGTTCCTTTCGGGCTTTGATTTGATGGTATCAAAATCAATGTTAGCTGTAGTTTTTTTGGTATCCAAAACGCCAAAACGTACCAATGAAAGGTAGGTGCCGGTAACGGCAATAATCAGAATGGGAATAAGTAAAAAACGGCCGAGCACAACGTGATAATATTGCGCAAAATTATCATGCACGATGCGGGCAAAAAAACGTTTAAGGCCGCGCTGCCGCTGTATGATGAGTATGGTACCCGAAACCGCGATCAATAATAGCAGAAAGGCGGTTAGACCGACAAAAAATCGACCGGTATTGTGCAGGAAAAGCGAGCGGTGAAGCGACCGTACCCAGTCAAAAAATTCGCTTTTCTTTTTTGCCATACCCAATATCCTGGCGGTACGGGGCTCGATATAGGCGCGGAGGTTTTTACCATCGGCATCGCTGGCATCAATTTGTACAAACTGGTTGGCATCGACGCTAAGCCCGGTAATATCTGGATAAGTTTTACGGATAACCGGAAGCGTTTGCGCAAGGGTAATCTGGTCAAAATCTGCGGCACGGTACGCATGCAGTTTTTCTGAAATTGGTTCGAAAGAAAGGATTACACCTGTTAGTGCTGCCAGGGTAAGAAATAAAAAAGAAGATACAGCCAGGATTAAGTGGCTGTATCTCCAAACAGAGATGGTCATATGATAAATTGATAGCGTTAATTGGCACTAAACCGTACATAACGGATATATCCGGTACCTTCGGTTTTTGCGGCCAGTTTTTCAGTTGTTAATGGAACTTCAATATCTTTCACATAATACTTTTTACCTTCTACTGCGCTTTCAAACCTAAGTTTGTAACCTGCATCAATCTTAGCGCTTTCTACTTCGATATTGGTAATACTGCGGTCGCCACCGGTAACAGAAGCACCAGTAATGGCACTGACATTAGCCGGTTTTTTAGCAGTAAACTTGTACCACTCCTCAAGGCTTTTGTACCATTTCTTATCCGCCCCCATGATATACAGGGTTTTTTCATAGGTATCACTAGGGCTGATCAGCGAAACTACAATATAAGCGCCCTCGCCCATGTAATTGGACATCTGCAGCAAACATTTATATTTCTTATGCTGGGCCGCTGCTGTAAATGATAAACCCAGGCTGAGCATGCCTGCCAGACATAATTGAAAGCAAAATTTCATACCTATTTTTTTAAGAAATCTATGGATACATTGGCTTTGGTTAAAAACTCGTTCTCTTTGGCCAGATCGTAAGCAGTTTCGTCAACTGAAGTAACCGCTTCCTTTTTTGCGCCTACGGATACAAGATATTTAAGAATAGTGTCGTCTTTTGAAACCAGTGCGGCTTTGTGTAATGCTGTCATCCCTTCTTTGTTTTTTGTGTTAACGTCAATGTTGAGGGCAGTCAAACTTTTAAGAACGCCTAAATCATTTTTAGCTACAGCCAGATGGTACAACGTATTACCATCGTTCTGCGGAGCTGAAAAGTTTAGCCCCTTGCTTTGTAATGCTTTAAGTTTGTTATTGAAATCATCAATCGGATGAGGTCTCGCTGCCGTGGCACCACCAGCACCACCAAAACCACCTCTTCCACCGCGGCCATTTGACGGACGGTAAGCATCTACCAGATAATAAGCCAGATTTTTTCCTTCTTTATCAGTAACCTTAACGTTAGCGCCGTTTTTGATCAGCAAGTCCACCACGTCAGCACTTGAACCTTTTACAGCTGAGAATAAAGCCGACTGACCTTTGTTGTTGACCGTATTGATGTTTTTAACCTTAGGTAGCATCATTTCTACTACGGCCAAACTTTTTCCGCCTGCAGCGTTGATAAACGGCGTATTTCCTTCCTTGTCAGCCTGGTTGATGTCTACTCCTTTATTAACAAAATAGGTAATGATATCATCCTGGTTTTGTTTTGCACTGATAATGTGCAATACATTTTGACCGGCATCATTAACCGCTGTAGGACTAAGTTTAAGATCCTCCACCAGGTATTGGAACACATCAATTTTATTAGCGCTCCTGAAAGGTCCCTGGGCTGCTACCAACAGATCTTTGTTGCCGGGCTTGATGCCCCTTTTAACAAGTTCTTTTAAGGTTGGAACATAACCGTAACGGGCCGCATAGCTGAAAACATTGGCGCCGGTTTTATCGGTTGCATTGAGCGAAAGCCCCTTAGCGAGCAGATAGTTGGTGATGGCGAAATCCTTGTCAGACCCAATTGCCATCAGCATGATGTCAGCATTGTTTTTGGTTTCGTATTTCTTTTTAAGGTCCAGCCCATTTTTAACAAATGCCTCTAATACCGGAAGGTTAAGTCCCCCCATGAATGCGGCATAAGTTAAAGCAGTTTGATCGTGCGCATCGGCATAATAGATGTCAGATCCTTTTTTGATAAGAAGGTCAGTGACTTCCGCATTTCCCTTTGAAGCAGCTGAATGCAGATAGGTACGTCCCTCGTGCACATCCTTTTTCCAGTTAACGCCGGGCTGATCGGCCAGGAATTTGATCACTTCAATGGAAGCGTCGTTACTGATAGCCAAACTTAGTGGATCATCTCCTTTATTACCTTCGGCAAAACTGAAGCCATTGATTGCGGTTTTGACACTTGTCAGGTCTGGCTTGCCTTGCCAAAAATCCCGTTTCATTGCCTGGTTTTCCTGTGCGTAAGTATGTAGTGCCGATAGCAGCATTGCCGCTAATAATATTCTCTTCATTGTAATTTGTATTGATTGCTGAATTAGTTAATAGACGCTTGGGCACTTAGTTTACCCATACCTGGTATGGCAGATACTCCCGAGATAGATATTCCTTTGGTTACTCCTGCTGTAATAGGATCAATCACATATACTGTTGGGTTGGTAGTAGGTGTGACAGCAGAAATGTAGGCTTTTCCATCTGCAGTGAATGGCCAGCCAACGCTTGTAATCTGGCTGATCGATGGAAAACCTGCGGCACCTGGTGTAAGACCCACTGTTATCCATTTAAAAGATTTAGTACTCATGCGAACAACCGCATATTGGGTAGCCGCAACAGAGGTTGCTACTACACCTTTGGTATTGTACATTTCAATCAGGAAATAATCTGATGTGATGTTCCAAACCTTCCGTAATTTAAAACCATCAGAAGCTGTTTCGATATCGAAATAATAGCTGGCATCAAATGCTGCAGCATCTTTTTTGATTAACAACGCGCCGCTTTTTTTGGTTGTTGCGCCATAACCGGTAGAAAACACATACGTATTTCCGTCCGCATCATTGGCAATCTGTCCATAACGGGCAGAACGGAATTGTCCACCTGAAAAACTCAAGCGGTTATCTTTATAGATAGTGGTTATGTTCATTCTGGCATCAAACTTTGCAATATAGATACTGTCAACACTCACTGGTCTTCCGTTTGTACCTACAGCAAGATTAATTGCAGAAAAAAAGCTGTCATTCCCCGCATCGGCCACGCCTACAAAACTTGCATTTTGCCCGCCGATTAGTTTCTCGCCTACTACCTGATACGGAGTAATTGCATTGTTGGCCGTGATGTCCATTGAATAGAACACAGAGCCCAGTTTACCATTATTGGTGCCTGTTAAGGTTTCGCCGTTAGCGGCTGCAACTAAATAATGACTAAAAGTTCCAATAGTATTAAAGCCTTTGTCGAGCACAAAGTCGTCAATTTTCTTCAGCACCCCTGTTGAACTTAACTGAAAAACTGAACCCGGAGCTGGATTGCCCTGCTGATAGCTGATTGCGAAAAGTGCATTGGTACCACTGTATCCCCATTGGGTATAACTGCCGAGGTTTTCAATTGTGCCCGGAAAACTTGTAGTAATCACTGTATCTTTCGCCAGGTCTTTTACCGCCATTGTATAGGTGAAGGTAGTTGTCCCGTCAGATGAAGTTGCTGCCATAAAATATTTTGAGGCTACTCCATCCTCGTCCCCTCCGTTACCGTCTGGTGTGCTATCGCTTTTACTACAAGCTGTCAATGAAAGTATTGCTAAACCTATGAGCAACATCTTGTTTTTTAATAAAAAATTCATCATTTCTGTCTATCTTAATTTAAAAATTATATGTGTTATTGAAATTATAAGCGTTACTGATTGTTATCCTGCTGTTTTCTCCTCTTCATGAAGTAAACCCTGAATTTGCCATAGAAGGCGCGACCGGGTTTTAGCATACCAAAATTGTCTGCCAGCTCTGCATTACCGATGTTTTTGGCTTCAAACGAAAAATTGTATTTTCCTCCTTTGATCATATAGGTGGCACTAAAATCATGTGAGACCTGCGTTGGAAGGGAGTATTTACTATCGGCATTACCCATACTCTCCCAGTTGAGAAAGAATTTGTAAACGTAGTTTAGGTTATAATCGAGATTGAGCACATTTCCCGCATGTTTACCACCAATATTGTGGATGTAATAAGCGGCATCGAGGTTACCATACTGATAAGGAATATTTGGCATGCGGTCTTTGTAATGGGAATTCAGCACATTACCCTCAGAGCCCCTGTAAGCCTCATTATCATAGAGACTCATTACACTGAATGTTCCGCCTATCATGGCTTTGTTTTTATAATAATACCGGGCTTCTACATCTACCCCGAGATTGCGGGTGTTTCCAAAATTGACCGATGTTAGCGTTCCGGTCCGTACCAGGATCTCCCGTTTGATAAAATCATCGGTATTGCGATAAAAACCATTGATATCCAGGTACAACACATCCTTATTGCTAAAAGACTTATTCAGCGTAACGCCAAAGTTATAATTGAGTGAATTTTCTGCTTTAAGCGAGGTATTTCCAACTTCAGCATTTTCATCACCGAAAAGTTCGTTTTCTGACGGCAACCTGTACGCACGCTCCACCGAAGCTTTAAACTGCAGGTACTTCCAAAAATAGGTACTGGCCACACCGTAGCCCATTGTATTGTAACTCTCGTCGCGTTCCTGCCATTCAGGATGTGCTTCATCAGCCAAATTATAAGGCCCGGTAACTTTTTGGTAATAGTTTTTACCGAATACATTGATGTTCCATCGCTGGCTTTGGCGGACATTATACGCTACTCCCAGCACGTTTTTAAAGTTCCTGCGACGCAGCTTTTCATACTCAGTTAGCACCTCTTCAGAGGCGGTTGAAGTTATTTTCCGTGTAGATCCTGTTTGTACATCATTAATTGTAACGGAGTGTGCATCGTTGATCGCATAACTTACATTTGCCATCGCGGAGTAATTAGAATTGGTAAAATCAGACAGGGCGGCGGTACCACGTTCTCCTTTACTGACGGCCATAGTCCTGTCGCCCAGCCAATTGTATTTGTAGCTTGAGGTATCTACGTTATGGTTGCTGTTGAAATTATAGTTCGCTGAAGCCCGTACAGTGAGGCCTTTTGTAAACAGGTCCCGTTTATAGTATTCCATGTTGGGCTGAAAGCCCTTCCTGTTTGTTTCTACATCTCCATACACAAATTCAATATTTGCCGGTGCGTTTTGAACATCCTGGTGATCCTGACTTACAGTTGCGCCGATAAAAAAGCGGTCAGCCCATGACTTGTTGACCCAGCCAACCTTGGCAACTACGGTTTCGTTGTGGTAGCCGCCGTGAAAACGTTTAAACCATGATGTATCACGGGAATACTGCCCATTGGTAATTAACCTGCTTTTTATCCTGAAATCATTATCAGAATAGGTTTGATATGCGTTGAGCTGAAAAGAAAAACCCTTTGGCGTTGTATGGCCAATAATAACGTTGCTACGGTGTGTATTAAACGAGCCGTAGGAATACGACGCATCTACAAAAGTGTTGGTGGTACGGTTGGTCACAATATTTATTGCACCGCCGATAGCATCACCACCAAATTCAACAGGAACTACACCTTTATATACTTCAATTCGTTCTGCAAGGGAAACGGGAATATTATTCAGTTGAAAGGAAGAACTATTGCCTTGCATAGGCACACCGTCCATAAAGATCTTAATGTTACGACCGGTGAAGCCATTCAGGGTTACATTCAGGTCGGCACCAACCCCTCCGGCCTCGCGGATTTTGACCCCGGATGCCCTTGCCAGCAGGTGGCCCAGATCTAAGGTGGAGTTGTATTGTGATTTTGCATCAATAGCCACAACATTGAAAGGCGATTCCCTAACCTCATTTATGGCAGCTTTATTTTGTATTTGCACCGCATCGAGTGCAATATCATCAGTGCCCAATGTAAAGTTCCGTTCCAGAGTTTGACCGGGATGAATTTCAATGTCCACCGATGAGCGTTTGTAACCTATACCACTGCATATTAAACGGTACTTACCGGCATGAAGGCTTAGGGTGTATACACCGGATTTGTCTGATGCAGTTTTGATTTTTGTTCCATTTACATGAATGGTAAATCCTTCCAGCGGTTGCCCTTCGGCATTGCGGACCTTACCAGATATTGTTCCCCATTTCTGGGCCATTAGTAAAACGGGAAAGGCAAGAAAAAGTGAAAATAGTAGCAGTCTTTTCATTAATCGTTATTTATACTGATTTTAAATTGCTGCGAAAGTAGCACGACTTAGTGTATTGAAGATACTGTATAAAGAAAAATAAATACCGTTTTTGGAAGAACTGCAGGGACACTCGATAAAACCCCGATTATAATCGACGAATTGGCTTTTTTGAGTAAAAAATACCTATACATTTGCACTGGGTATTTAGACAAATTATAAATAACCCGTTTAAAGTATTGTAAATCATGACGGTTAGTATTACGCTTCAGGAACAACACCAACTCATTCATAGGCTAGAGCTAAAAGGAAATTATGACGAATCAGCTGAATTAAATTATCTAACACTTAATAATCAACCTATTAACGGAATTCAGTTTGAATATGGAATCTATTATATGCCAGGATTTTGTCTGATAGATGAACGTATAACGGCACACTTGTTTGAAACCATTGAGCTGGCCGTTGAAGGCGATTGTTACCTGGGATCGTACTATAACAGTGGAAAGTTTGAGATTACCGATTTTAACCGTAATTGTACCGAGTTTAATGCCGCAGGTAGTATTAAGATTTCATCTTCATTGCGTCAGAACTGGGGACTTAGTGTATATCCAAATCAGGAGACACATAGATATATAATGGTGTTTAGCAGGGATTATTTGTCTAAATTCCTGGAGAATGAGAAATGGATTACCGGCCTTCAGCTGTCTGGAAGCAAAAATGGTTCTCATCCGGGGGACGAAAATAAGAGTGCGTTTATTGACGGTCCAATAAAAAACATCTTAACCGAAATATCAAAGGCAAGTTATGAAAGTATTTACAGGAGGGCATTTATCGAGTTTAAAATAAAAGAACTGATATTTTTAGTACATACCCAACAACGCGACGATGAAGCGGACAGTAACCTGCCACCTACTGTCTACCAGAAACTGATTAGCGCAAAAGCCTACCTGATATCAAACTATATTGACGCGCCATCGATCATACAGCTTTCAAGGATTATTTCCCTTAACCAATTTTATTTGAAGATGTACTTTAAAGGGTTGTTCGGGATGACGATTCACCAGTTCATTATCAAACTGAGAATGGAAGCTGCCCAAACCCTGCTGAGAGATAACTGCTCGGTAATTGAAACCTCTGCACGAACTGGTTATCGCAGTACATCGCATTTTATAGTTGTTTTTAAAAATTATTACGGGAAAACCCCTAAACAAGCTATTAAAGACCTGAGGATCTAATTTTATTTACCAGCATGATTACAAAAAATATTTATTTATATGATTAATGGTTCTAAAGCAAAGCTCATCACGGTAGTGATACATTTATTGGTGTGGTCATTACTGATTTATGTTTTGTTCAATTTTCCACCGTTGGTTGGTAACGATGTTAAGGCACCCAGCCAATTTTTAACAAAACAGATCTTTCATATGATATTGATGATAGGCACCTATTATTTTAATACGTATTATCTGGTTCCTCAGCTTTTGTTAAATGGGAAAAGGGCCATGTTTGCACTTGCGCTTTTGGGAATTATAATTTTTGCCGGGCTGATCATGGCCAGGATAGAAATATGGTTTTCACTTACGGAGCATCTGAGGAAAGCATTTGGTAAAAAAATCTGGCAAAATGCATATGTCGATTTTTTTGGTTTGTTTACTACTATCCTGGTTTTAGGAATCAGCACAAGCCTGGCCATCATGCAGGAATGGAGCCGTGACTGGAAAATACGGCAGGAAGTAGAAACAAAAAGGGCTGTTACAGAACTCACTTTTTTAAAAGCACAAATCAATCCGCATTTCTTCTTCAACACGTTAAACAGTATTTACGCACTCACCTATATCAACGCAGAAACCTCACGTGAAGTAATATTGAAGTTATCGGGCATGATGCGGTACCTATTGTATGAAACGCAGCATGATAACACAACGCTGGCTAAGGAACTTTCTTTCATTCAGAATTATGTGGACATTATGAAACTACGGCTTAATGACAATATGTTGGTGGAATTTTTACTGCCGCAGCAGATTGCTGACAAGCCAATTGCGCCAATGTTGCTATTACCTTTTGTAGAAAATGCTTTTAAACACGGGGTGGACGACAATCTTGCAGGCTCCATCTCTATCCTTATTGCCCAGCAACAAGCTGATCTATTACTGGTTGTTAAAAATACGGTGATAGAATGCGATCAGGGGACCGACGTAGGTGGGAAAGGTATAGGCCTGGTTAACACCTTGCGGCGCCTTGAACTCATATATAAAGACAGACATTCGCTTGCTGTGCGGCATGAAATAAACAGCAATGAGTATATTGTAAATCTTACTATTACGTTAACATGAAATTAAACTGCATTGCAGTAGACGACGAACCACTTGCGCTTGGGCTAATCAAGTCATTTATCCAGCAAACGCCTTTTTTAAACCTCATCGGCTGGTATTCTAATGGCGGGGAAGCTTTGCATTATTTAAAAACGCAACGGGTGGACGTGATGTTTCTGGATATTAAGATGCCGAAATTGAATGGAATAGACCTGGCAAAAATACTTCACCAAAATGAACAGCAACATGCTACGCGGGTTATATTTACTACTGCACATGACCGCTTTGCGATTGAAAGCTACCGGGTAGATGCACTGGATTATTTGTTAAAGCCTTTCGGTTATACTGATTTTTTACGTTCGGCCAATAAGGCGTTGTTATATTATGAACAACGAAGGATAAGTCAGTCGCCGGACAAAGATGAAGAAACAATATTTGTACGCGTGGGCCATCAGCATGTGCGGATAACATGTGACGACATACTCTATATAGAAGGCCTGAAAGATTATGTAATGATCCATCTGGCAGGACCTTCCAAACCGGTTATTACGCTGGCCACACTTAAATCCCTGGAACAAAAACTGCCCTCAACTAATTTCATCCGGGTGCAACGCTCATATATTGTAGCGCTGGATAAAATACGTGCCGTGTCTAAAACCAGTTTATGGATCGCGGAAAAAGAAATCAATGTTGGCGAAAATTATAAGTCTTTGGTTCAGGAAACGTTCAGCAAACTGTTTGGTAAAGGGTAATGCTAACAATAAAAACGTAGCGGCATCCACCAACTACGTTTTGTCTATTAACTATAATACCTAAATTCTTGTAAGCTTTCCCCTCTCGAGGTTAGAAAAAAGCTTATTTATTTAATAAATACTGCGCAAAGTATGCCCTCAACCTTTTCTGAAAATAGGCCTTATACTGGTCGGTGTACGTATGACTTTGTCCGGGTAAAATGAGCATGTCAAATGGTTTATCTGCCTTAATCAGGGCATCAACCATTCTATAAGTTCCTGCAGGGTTTACATTAGCATCCGACTCTCCGGAAACCAGCAGCAGATGGCCTTTCAGGTTTTTCGCCAAAGATTGGTTGACCTCAATCTTTTTATCAAAACCGTTGTAAGTTTCTGCCCAGGTTCGGTTGTAAATACTGTTATCATGGTTCCCCGAAGAAGAAACTGCTACCTTATAAAATTCCGGATAAGTGCACATTGCAGTAGTGGCCATAGCCCCTCCGCCTGAGTGCCCGAAAATTCCCACCCGGTTCAGGTCGATAAAATTAAAGCGTGAAGCAAGCTGCTCTAATCCATATTTATCATCATCTAACGCGTAATCCCTTAAGTTACCGTAACCATATTTATAATAAGCGGCATTTCTGTAAGGCGAGCCACCGCGATGACCCATTACCACAACAATAAATCCGGTTTGGGCCAGGGATGTATTATTATACCTGTCCAAAATTGTGAAGTCGCTCCATACAGTTTCAATTTGCGGACCGGGATAAACCTGTGAGATGATAGGGTATTTTTTATTGGGATCAAAGTTGTATGGTTTCCACATGATACCATACAGATCAGTAACACCATCTTTTGCCTTCACTGTAAACATCTCCGGTTTTTTCCAACCGTAAGCATACAGTTTGCTGAGATCAGGCTTTAGGATCTCCTGAATAGATTTCCCTTTGTTATTTCTCACGACAGTTACTGGTTCCAGATCTATTCTGGAGTAAGAATCAACAATATAGTCTCTTGACGGAGACACAAATACACTATGCGTAGCATCTTCGGGCGTGAGCAACTGAGGTTTTCCACCATCAATACCTACTTTATATAAAAAAGCATAATACGGATTGCGACTCTTTTCCTTTCCATATCCGTAGAAATAGATCTCGCGTTTTGCGGTATCAGTTGCTACAATTTTACCGGCAGTCCAGTTACCCGTGCTTACTGCATTTAGCAATCTCCCTTTCAAATCATAATGATAATACTGGCCCCAGCCCGTGCGGTCACTCCACCACAAAATATCTTTTCCGTCATTAATGATTGACACATTGAACAGGTCTTCATTGATGAATGGTTTGCTTACTTCGGTAATGACTACGCGCAATATTCCCGTTTTAAGATTTACGGCGCAAAGCTCTGCCTCATCACGACTCCTCTTTTTACGGAGCAGGAATACTTCTTCGTTACTTTTCTGGTTGTGCACTACTTCAACCTCCTGATCTGGCCAGTGGTCAAGATTCACTTTTTTTAGTGTATGTGCCGCCGCATTACCCACATAAAAATCATATTGAACCACATCCTTATCACCCGGAAGTTCATACTTATAAGTGTCTACATAAGGTCTGGAAAAAGACAAGGAATTCACCACCGTTAATGTTTGGACTTTTCTTCGGTCTTTACGCAATACGTAAAATGATTTAGAATCCGGCGACCATACCGCATCGGTTCCTCCATTGCGATCCGCATAGCGGTCCAGGTCATTGATCCCAAAAGAATGATATTCTTTACCATCATTTGCAACCACCAATTCTGTGGTATCAACAGTACCTTTCAGGTATAAATTATGATGACGGGAATATAACAGCCATTTTTTATCGGGAGAGATATTTCCAGGCAGATATACAGGTGAGGCTTTTGGAGCTGTAATGTGTTTAGTCAATGTCCTTGCAGTATAATTATAATCGTATTTTATCCCTTTATACGTTACATCTACAGTTTGCTCGTTACCAGAAAAGTTTGGCATACCGTTAATTTCTTCCGCGGTTACCTTAGCCCCAGTCAATTTTTCGAGATTTTGAGCGATAACTTGTTTATTGAACAATTCAATCTTTTCCTTTCTTTCCGGGTTTACCAGATAATACTCCGATCCATTGTTACGCTTTGGATCATCGGCGTCTACCCTTATCCAGAACTTATTACTTCTTTTAAGGAAGAAGGGAATGATCTGCATGGTACCGATTTGCTTTTGCAGGTTAGGTGCATCGAATTTTTCTGCTGCTGCGAAATCCGGTTCCTGTGCTATAAGGCTGAAGGGCAACAATAGAAAGGCCATTAAAAGTTGGAGCATAGGTGTGCTCAGCCTTTGCTTTAAAGACATGAAATTACATCTGGTCATTACCTATTTATTTAAATCAGTTTTTGCAGTTTTGCCGAACCTGATCTCCTGCTCCTTAAGCATATTACAGGTTGCAACCAGATAAGGATTTTTCGTTTGTTTGATCACCTTATTGGCAATTTCTGTGGCATGTGGATACTTGTATCCAGGAATGCGCGAACACATGGACACATAGGGCCAGGTAATCCTTAGGTTGGCTTCAGAGAATTTGCTGATGTTTTTTTCAAATAGAGAAGTTACTTTTTCATACTTTTTCTCTCCGGCTGCCTGTCCCATTTCGATCAATGTTAATAATTGATTTTTGTCGGGCATTTCCGTTGCTTTTATCTGCTGCTTATAGTGTTCAAAGTCCTCTTTTTTGTAAGGCGTAGTTTTAAAATGGTAACCATCTAAACATTCACCAGCTAGTTTTCTAAAAATAAAGCCCATTTTATGGTCAACAGAATCCTTGTTGTTTGTCGCTGCAAAATCCTTCCAATGATCAACCAGGTAATTGAAATTCCGCGTGTCTACATTTGAAACATACATGGCATACCTGTTTTCTTCGAACAGGACCCAATTTTCTGGAAGCGCCCTCTGCGTTGGCGTGAGTAAATCCATTAATTCGTCATTAAGTCTTTTACCTTCTCCAATTTCCATCTGCCTAAATTTTAGCAGTACCAGGTTTCGCAAAAGTTCCGGCTGACGGTCCCCCGCAGCATACCGTGCGGCCATTACAGCTTCAGGATTATCTGCTTTCATTCCGGTTTTGATGTGTGCCATAAACTTTTCGGCGGTCATGCCACCAACAAATTTGTACAGCAGCTTTCCATCGCTATCTAGTAGCAGATACGACGGAAAAGCACCAATAGCATATTTTTTAAGGACCACTGGCCCTTCTCCCTTTTCCATGTTCACCTTTATGTTAATGAAGGTGCTGTTAAAAAATGTGGCGACACTATCAACTTTGAAAACGCCGGCCTCCATCTGTTTGCAGGGGATACACCAGTCGGTATAACAATCTACAAAGACAAGTTTATGCTGTTCTTTAGCCAGTTTAAAAGCATCCTCAAGTGTTGGCGTATTAAATTCGATCTTCTTGTTCTGTGCGAAGCTGGTCACACTCAGCGTCACCAGCATCAATAGCAATATTCTTTTCATCATTTCAGGTTTGAGATATTAGTTTGGTTTTTGATTGATATCTCTGTCAATCTTTACTTTAATCAACTGATAGTGTTCTCTTGCATTTTGGTCACTATGTTTTTCTGCCAGTTCTTTGATATGTGCCATAGTTCTGATAAAATATAAATGCATGACCTCACTGGTGTCGCTTAAACCTCCTGTAATATTATTTTTCAATGCGGCGTCCGAGATGTCAAAGGCAAAATTAGTCTGCATGAGCAGGGTATAATCATCCACTTTGTTTACCGTGTTAAAATCTTTAAAGACATAATGGTCCAGGTCGTTAAACAAATCGTTTACTGTGTATGTATCAGTCCCCAAAGCCTCTTCTGCCTTAATCAGGTTACCCAACACAGCCGGAGTGATCAGTTTCTTCAGGGCATCCTGAGTGGCATGCTGCATTTTGATATCTTCTGATTCTGTATTGATCAGGTTTAACCTTTTGCTTTGCATCCATGCCGGCGGGCCGTTAAAGAAATACGTATTGAGCATGGCCATTGCCTTTTGCTGATCTTTTCTTGGTGTGTAAACTACCGCAACGTTGTTGTAGTTTTTCAATACAGGTCTTACCGACTGACTACCGATTAAACTGACAATATTATTGGTATACAACTGGTAACTTTTCTGGCAGGCAGAGGACAAAAGTTTGAAATTGATCCAGTCTTCATCACTGCCCTTCATGTTGCTGGTAATTTTCTCCATTTGCGGATAGAAAAGCCTGAGGTTATTCATTCCCAGTTCAGCAGCTTCAAGCTGATTGTCAGAGAGATCACCGCGACGGGTATAAGCGTCGTTTTTATCCTCTGGCAAGAATAACAAGCTGGCATCGGAATAGGCAATTGCTGTCAGGGCTTTCTTCTCGGCTTTAGCGTCAGCAAAAATGCGGTAAGCCCATCCAATAGCCATGCGGTCATAAACAGAGACACGTGGCATCAAATCATCTGTGGTTACCTTATCCCCTGGCTGTACCAAAAAATTAAACTGAGTATCATCTGTAACTGATGAAGCAAAACTGTTTTTCTTTAACCACGAGGCTGATCTGATCTGGCTGGTAGTGTAGGCCGCACTTCCATAAAGGTTTGGTGTCATACCCAACAGCTCGCCCATCGTCTGCGCTACTTTCCAGCGCATGATTTCGCCACGTACGGCAGGATCATAGAGATCTTTTTGTACACGCAGATCTGTTAAACCGCATTTTGCAAAATAAGATGGCAGGAGATCGTTTACGATATCATCGCCAATATTCATTTTCGCAGCAAGGATTTCTCCAGTCCGTGGATCCGTAACCAGATTGGTTGGGACAATCCCATTGAAAGCATTGCCCCATTTGATGAGCATTTTACCTGACGACAGCCAATTATCATTTTCGCCTGTAACCACTTGAATGGCATTTTTAAATCCCGCAGCATGGAAGGCTACATTCCACTGTTGCACTGCTTCTTTAATATAGGGAACAAAAAGTGCAGGGATAGCAGGATCAAGATATACCTTAATTGGGTTTACCGGATTAACCAGGTCCCCTGCTGCATAACGTTTTTGGTCGGCCGTACTCACTTGCAGGTTCCAGCGGGTAATAACTTTCACATTTCTTACGCCATATGGGTTTTTACCAAAATCGTTGTAAGCCACGGTACCAAAACCAATTCTTGGATCCGCCTCCCTCACCTTTACCGAAGAAGCCGGAAGTCGTTGGATGAGCAGGTTGAGCACATAAGCAACCGCTCTATCAGCGGTCTTTACCCCATTCATACTATTTCCCGGGTCGGTTTGGGTACGTAATACACTAAATAATACGCCATTGGAATAAGCTTTAACCTGCTCCACACCTGAACGCGCGGCGTCTGACCGGCTTAGTCCGCTGAAATCTTTGAACGAGAAAAGGTCTCCCCCTTCCATCAGTTGCCTGGTTATATCGACGATATAACTCTTTTTAGCTTTACCACTGGCTTCAATGTGCATCACAAAACTTACCGGAATGAGGTTCGACTTTTGTACCAGTCCTTCCATCCCCTGGTTGAAATCTGGGGAGACTACCTCTTTATATACCTGCCTGGTTACGTTGAGATTGTTGCCCGTTCCTACACTAAACCGGATGACACCGGATGACTGGGAAACGTTTGAAGCAAAACCCCTTGCAATATCTCCAATCACCAGAATATCACTTGCTAATGCATTTTCCGGAATTTCCATAAAATATTTTGACCCATCCTGATAAACAGGGAACAGGCCGGGCGTAACTTTCATCGTTTTTTTGAAGAACTTTTCGAAAGGTGTAGGTTCATCCGCAGCCAAGGCGGTTTGATAAAAAATACCAAGGCTGAACAGAATTGATAATATAACTTTCATGTTTGTATTTAAAATTGTTCGCATCATTATTTACTTAGATAAGCGTCATTGTTACCTGTACTCCACACATCAATCATATGGGAGATTGAAATGAGGTGACTTTTGGAAATGAAATCGGTTTGCTTTTCTGCTGCCGCCTTTGTCTGGGCTGCAATTAGCTGCAACTGCCTGTTCATGGTGAAGTTGATGTTATTCGGAAAATTGCCCCTGTTGTCTGCATGTCTGAGCATTGAGTTGATGAATGACCGTTGCAGCATCCTATTATATTTGGAAATGGGCTTTGCTTTTTCTACATCTTTAAAGACTGCCTGTTGTAAGTCTGTCAGGAATTCTGATGCGGTATAGTCACTTTTTCCCATGATGTTCTCCATATTGGCCAGCTGCGGATATTTAGATAGCAAACGACCAAGCAGGTCACTGTAAGTATCTTCAATATCCGTATCAAAATTGAAAGCGGTTTTAGCGATAATGTCTTTAGGATACATCCATTTTTGCTCCGTAAAGAAATAATCAGTGAGGAAAGCCATTGCCTCTTTCTGTTTTTCACGGCTCAGTGGAATGTAATTGCTTTTGTCTTCTGCGCGCAAGGCATTGTCCGTATATACACCTCCGATATTTTTAACTACATGCTGCAGGTAGATGTAATAACGCCCTTCAACCGCACGGTACATGGATCTGAGTGTAGCATAGTTATCGTCAGTTCCTGCGCCCCAATCACTTAAGTTAGCCATAGTTGTTTTGAGATTCTCTATAGCGAGTGCATTGGCTTTCATGTTGTTGTCACCAACATCTTCGCTCTGTATCCTGGGATCAAAGAAATTAGCCTCTTCTTCGTAAAAAAATCTTGGATCTTTTCTTTTTTCAGATACCCATGCAGTAAGGTAATCTGCTGTAGTTTGTGCATTTTTAAACTGCGGGAAGTATCTGTATCCCCATTCAATGGCATAATCATCGTACACGCCAATTCCGGGCAGCAGATCAGCAGGGGCCATCTTGTCTTTTGGCTGTGCTACGTAATTGAACCGCATATAGTCCATAATCGAAGGGCCAAAGCTGTTTTTACGCACATAATCTTTATTACGGATACTATCTACTGAATATGAGGAGCTACCCGCAAAGTTATGCCTAAGGCCAATGGTATGTCCAACTTCGTGTGTGATTACGTTTTTAAGCAACGTACCCATCAGATGTGGGTTCATCGGAAGGTTTCGTGCCGCAGGATCGGTAGCAGAGCACATGGAGAAATACCATCGCTGCATCATTTCAAGTACATTGTGAAATACCGCGATATGTGAGGTAAGAATTTCTCCAGAACGGGGATCAACTATTTGCGGCCCGTAAGCATTTGCCATTTCCGAAGGTTTATAGGAGATATAGGAATACCGCGCATCTTCCATACTGTAATCAGGATCTTCTATCGCAGTAGGAGCAAGTTTACCGGTAATCGCATTTTTAAAGCCTATTTTTTCAAAGCTTTTGCGCCAGGCATTTACTCCATCAATGATATAAGGAATAAGGTATTGAGGGGTATTTCTATCTATGAAGAAGACAATTGGTTTTGCAGGTTCAACCAGTTCCCCTTTGGCAAACTTTTCCAGATCTTCTGGTTTAGGTTCAATACGCCACCTGTTGGCAAGGGCCAGTGTTTCGTTTCTTTCAGGGTTTTTATCAAAGTTTTTAAGGCCGGTTAAAAAATAACCGATCCTGTGATCAGCATAACGCTGCGCCATAGGTACCTCCGGGAGGAGAAACCAGGAAGAGCCCACTTCCCACATGGTCGGATTACTTTCCGGTGTTTTGGCTTTTGGCGCGCCAGGCTGCGAAGGTGGGCCAGGTTCGGGAGCACCTTCACCATAACTTTTCAAGGAGCGGAACACGATGTTATTTTCAAAAGTACTAACGCCAAGTATCCTGGATTTTTCAGGCTCAAAAGCCCCAATTTTTAGTTCTGCGGAGGCACCTTTTAAAGAAAACAAGTCATTGTCGCCAGCAAAAATCGTGGTCATATCAATCAGAGAACTGGACTTGCTTTTTGCTACAATGTCAAAGGCGAGTAAACTGGGCAGTAATCCTAGTCTGCGGGCATTATAGTACATATCCGTGGTATCGGCGGCCTGTACAAAGCTTGGCTGGAGAATAGTGATTTTTCCATTTAAGCCTTTCGAGAAACGGATCACCTTGTCATTTACCGCATCTCCTGCAAAGCCGAAACGCATGGCGGGGTTGCGCTTGCGTTGCGCTGAACCGCTGATAATGGTGATACTGGTAAGGATATCGCGGCCGAGCAGCTGATCGGGAATTTCGATCAGGTACTTATCATCCTGAACATAGATATTAAACATCCCTTTGTACTGCTTTGCAACGGGTTTGATATAAGTAGTGATCTCTGGTACCGAATTTTGCGCCTGAGCATTTCCGCAGAAACCGACGGATACCAGCAGCAGGCAGCAAAGTAAATTGATATTAAAATTCATTGTTGTCTTTGATCAAGGTTTATTTCTGGTCAATACGATCCCATTCACCGCTAAACGCAATGGACAGGACCGTGATGATCATTTGTGTTTTGTACCGTTTTTTTACACGCCTTTTGATGCGTTGCCTATTTTCTGGAGGTCTACCTGATACTCATTGATGAAATAGTTTCTTACCATAGTGTACCGCTTTTTGATTTGCCCGGTTGTGTCTTTGGTTGGGTTAAGTATTCCCTGAGCTGTACCGTCGGTTATAACCGTCGATTTGTTAAGGTTGGCCTCAGAAAAACTAACCATTGCTGTGATGTAGGCATTCCAGTCGGCCTGTACTGTCACGGAAAAAGGTGAGATGATAATTCCTTTTCCGTAAGCCTGGGTAGTGGTAGTCATGGCCGTGACGTAATCTGCAGAATTGATAAACTCACTGGTTGGGGTGCTTAAGCCCCTGGCTATGATGCTTTGGATGAAAACGAGATTAATTCTGGCCACAAAACCAAGTGAATCCTGTTTCGTAAGCGTGGCTACTGACGCATCTCCATAGTTCACCTCAATGTTATCATAGTTGTAATAAGCACCTACCTTCTTTGTTCCCTTAACGTATACCAATGCAGGCGTGAAAACAAAACTTGTGGATACTGAGTCTACTTTACTGCAAAGCATGATTTTTGCCGGCAGGAATTTTTTGAGGAACTTTTCGGAATAAAAACTGAACCACTTTTTCTTGATCAAATCAAGCTGGGCAGGTATATATGTAGGGTTTGCTGGTAGTACATCAGCGCCAGTACTCCAAAAGCCCGTAGCACTAGCAACGGGTTTTGAATACGCTGTGGGCGACCAGTACACGTCTTTGTCAGTGAAAACATAGAGCATATAAGTACCATAACTTTGATAATATCCCATGATCGTCTGATCGAACGCATTAGCGCCCTGCGGTAATGAATAAGCTTCGCTAAGCCCTGTTGGTGTAATTGCTCCCTCATCTTTTTGGCAGGATTGTAAGAGCATGATGGTGAAGATCACCATTAAAAATTGTGTATATCTCTTCATTTTTATATGACTTAGAGGAATGAAAATTATCTAGGGTTTTGTTTTAAATCTGGATTGGTGGCAATAGCGGTTGCAGGAATAGGCAGGGCATAAAGATTACTTCCGGCTGCAAGTGTATATGTCCCTGTTGATCCGTCTGTACTCGTAAAAACATGTGTTACGGATAGCCCCCAGCG
>Ga0247815_10000249_pt1 | contig 42568 bp, 67 predicted proteins | sample UWRJL194509B1_FD_181014 | JGI IMG/M metagenome (GOLD analysis project Ga0247815, IMG submission 181014) | Plant litter microbial communities from Arlington Agricultural Research Station in Wisconsin, United States - UWRJ-L194-509B-1 | ecosystem: Environmental > Terrestrial > Plant litter >...
CATGCTGCAAGGCCCATCAAACAGCAACCTCTCGTTCCAGGACATCATCAGACATAGACTGGTGGAGAGAAATGAACGCGAACATGCCTATTCCTCCATCATCGACCAGTGTATGCCTTGCCCCGCTCTGCGGCATCCTGGAACTGACCCTGCACATGATGTAGATCGCCGGCTTGCCCAACAGACTCGCATGCTCAAAGAGCGTAACAATACCCTCTTGCGCGCAGTAGGTACCGTAAAGGCGAATCCCAATGCTTCGACCGTTCTCGTCAGTGCAGATGAGTGGGTTATTTCCTGCTTCAACGCTGCGTTCACATAGCTCAATATCATTCAGGAATCCCGTGCGTGCCGCCTACACAACATCGCTAGAGTCCCAGATATCTGGCATGCGCGACGAGCTTGCGGCAGCCTACAAGGCCCAGTCACAGGCCACCCAGCGCCTCATTGCCGTGAACGACACCATGCATCGACATGAGGAGCAGACCCGGCTCGATGCAGACACAATTCAACGGCTCAACGACGAGCTTGGCATGCTTAGGAGAAAGGTTTCGCAGCATACAGAAATTCTAAGCGAGAAGGACCGCAGCGTACAGGTACCGTCCCTCCCTTGTTTGAAGCCGCACATCAGAGTCGGCTAACCATGAGCACAGGCCCTAAACGACGAGCTCGCCGCACTGACACTCGAAATATCTCAACTAGAGAACCGCAACACGGCTCTCAAGGAGGACAACGCAGCTTTGCTCTCGCGCTGGATTGACAAGATGAACAGCGAAGCCGAGAAGCAGAATGGGTTATTCGAGGACGAGATGCGTTCTCATGACGCACTGGGAGATTTGCCGGTACATACCAACAAGTTGGTGTCGGGAAACGGGCTGGCGAACGGGACGACGCGCGCGGGGCACCAGGGGTCGGCGACGACTCCGAACCTCGCGGCTGGGTAGACGTCTCTCCCGTTCCGGCCCCCGCACTCAACGAGTCATCAGAGTGGCTGCTCATCGACGACGACCAAGACGAGAAGATTTGAGCCACGACTGATGTGCCCGTCCCTTGTGCTACATGCGAAACCCCAGCACCCCGAGGCTATGAGTTTGCAACTTGCAGCTCTTATTCTCACTCTTCCTCTGACCCCGTCTGCCACTACTATACCACAAGTCGTGACTAGTTGTTGCACGTTCCCCTTTACTCCTTCGTGTCTGATGTTTGAACCTTTGTAACTACCCAGCGCTCTGACGCGCCCTTTGCAATCGACCCGCTCTTCATCAATCCTACACGAGCTCTGTGAATCCCTCAGACTGTCTCTCGAGTCATCCTGTGGATCCATCAGGTTGCAAAGTTGTGGTATCGGCCGACGAGATGTACTTACGAGAGGTCGAGTCAGGTTTGTGAAGTTAAAGGAGCGCTAGACTGGGTTGGACTCTTAAATTCGCTTTCTGCGTCCCCTTTCCTCCGTCTACTTGCAGACATGTTAAGCACGCGTCTTGGGTCCCGCTGGTGTGGCCGTATTGCCCGTGCGCCGTCTGCTGTGTTCTCCAGGCGCCACAACGCGACACTGCAGGCGCAGCTACCCGACATCGACGTACGTCGCGTCGTCGTCCTCCTTCCACATGACTCATCCTTATACAAAACCCATTCGTACAGCCTTCCAAGCTCATCATCGAGAAGAGGTCAGACCTTAAGCCCAAGCCGAACGCCGACGGGCTCGTGTTCGGTCGCGAATTCGTGCGTTTGCTCCTCGCCGCCGTCGGATGACCTGGCTGACCTGCCATACTCTCACTCACAGTCGGACCACATGCTCAGCATCCCGTGGCATATCAAGACCGGCTGGGGCGTGCCCAGAATCCATCCCTGTGCGTGCCCGTGCCCTTATCCTCGGCATGCTCCCGATAGCCGATAATCCTACCACGCATAGTGATACTAACAAACCGGTCTCTCGTTGTTTATTTCCAGATGGCCCGCTTTCGATGGAGCCAAGCTGCACGGTGCTGCACTATGCACAGACGCTGTTCGAGGGCATGAAGGCGTATCGTACTCCGAGCGGGCGCGTGACGCTGTTCCGGCCGGACATGAACATGAGACGGATGAACACCAGCGCGTCGCGGATCGCCCTCCCGGTACGTCTCGGCGTTGATGTGGCTTTAAGTCGCCAAGACTGACTGGGGTTTCTTGTTTCTGTTGGGTGGCTTAGACCTTCAACGGAGACGCGTTGATCGAGATTCTCAAGAAACTCATCCGTCTCGACGCCGACTGGATCCCCCAGCAGCCAGGCTACTCGCTCTACATCCGTCCTACTCTCAGTACGCATCTTCTCAGTCCCTCGTTCCCTTCTTTCACTGACCTGATTCTTTCTTCAGTTGGCACTCAGCCCGCTATCGGTGTCACCCCACCCGACGAAGCGCTCCTCTTCGTCATCTTGTCTCCCGTTGGGCCGTACTACGCGACCGGCTTCAAGCCTGTGTCTCTCCTCGGCACGACCGAGTACAGCCGTGCCCACCCAGGCGGAACCGGCGCATACAAGCTCGGCGCCAATTACGCTCCAGGCGTCGTCCCGCAGAAGCAAGCCGCGGTACATGGATACGCGCAGAACTTGTGGCTGCATGGCCCGGAACACTACCTCACTGAGGTAGGCACGATGAACATGTTTGTGGCACTGCGGGACGAGAGTGGAAGTGATGGTATGTTTCTTTAGATATGAGTAGTGGACTGAGCTCACCCGGTTTTCAGCTATTGAGCTCGTCACCCCGCCGCTTGACGGAATGATTCTCCCTGGCGTGACGCGCGACTCAGTGCTCTCCATTGCACGTGAACATATCTCGGGCGCACGCACCATTAAAGGTCTCCCACCTGCCGACAAACTCATCGTGAACGAGCGCCAGATCACCATGCAGGAGGTCAAGAACGCCGCCATCTCTGGCCGACTCGTCGAGCTCTTTGGCACTGGTACGTTCTGTTTTCTTCTTTCTCACAGTTCCTGAGCTCACACATGTGGTGCAGGTACGGCGGCGATCATCTCGCCCGTAGAGAAGATTGGCTACTTGGGTGAGGACGTGCTCATTCCGACAGGAGAGGACGGCATGGGTCCGCTATCTCGTGTGATTGTGGACGAGATTGTGGGCAGGCAGAGGGGAGACATTCCATCTGAGTGGAGCGTCGAGGTGCCATAGGGCGACCTCTAAATCTAAAGTTGCAGTTTGTCCATCGTCCTCGCATTGCTTGGAATATATGTCCGTAGCACTGGGGACACATTGATATTGCTGTCGATACGCACGCTAAACGAGAGAGGGAGAGAGAGATGGAACGGCTAGCTCAAGCAACATTCAATCTGCTCCCATCTTCGTGTCGTCCTCATCGACGCCAGTACCACCTGCCAGCTCCTGATTCTCGTCCACCTGCATCTCATCTGCTGCAAGCGTCTCCTCGCCCTCTTCCTCGTCATCATAGTCATACTCGTCCTCTTCGTCTGCTGGGTCTTCCTCTTCCTCATCGAACTTGGCCACCTCGTCCTCCGGGATGTCGATCTCGCGCTTCGCTGCCAACTTTGCCTCCTTGTCTGCCTTGTCTCCTGCACCCTTATCTCCCTTTTCACCCTTGTCGCCTTTCTCCGCCTTGTCCACTTTTTCTGCAGCCTTGCCCTTGCCCTTCTTGCCCGCAGTCTTTTCGGCACCTTGTGCTGCCTTCTCTTTCTCCTCTTTCTCCTTCTCAGCCTGCTCTTTCTCTTGCTTGGCTTTGGTGCGTGCGGACATACGCGGGGTCGACCCGCTTCCCCGTGTCGGAGTGGATGCAGTATCAGAGGGTGCAGTTGATGCATGTGTTGGCGTTGCGGGCACAGCAGGACCGGACGTCGACGTGGTGTCCTTCTCCTTGCCCTTGCCCTTTGGATCTTCCTTCGCAGCGACTGCTGGCTTGGCCGCCTTCTTCTGGATATCGCGATACGCTGAGATGCATCATGTGTGAGCGCGTGCAGTAGTTGACAAAATCCAAGGCAAAACGAACCTTTGAGGTCAGTCTCGAGGTACGGCACTATGTCGCCAAACTCGATGATTTCGAGTGCCTTCAGTACGTCCGCCGCTGAGATGGTCTTGTGTGACCGCTGCGTCGCGACGTCTTGCGCGCTGGAGAGAATGCAATTCGTCAGTCAATCAAGGTCTAGCACGACTCGTCGAACGCACGTCGCAGCTGAGAACGGAGCATCATCAGCCTCTCGAGCCACCCAGACACACACAACGAAACGCACCAAGATAATTGATAAACATCGTCGAACCCTTCACGAACGACGTGATCGTGTCCTTCTGCAGCTTCGCGTTCTCCGGAATCTACACATGTGCGTCGCGTGAGCTTCAATGGGCGCGCGAATTCAAGTGGGACGCACAGCCGACTTTGCAATGCGCGTGATGACGGCCTTGGGCAACTCGTAGTGGTCGATGCCGTCGTGCATCATGTACTGTTGCTGCGCGGTGGCGCTGTTGGTCGCTTCGGCGGTTGTTTTCTTTGGCATGGTGGGGAAGCGAAAGGGCAAGGATAGGTGACACGCTTTAAACGCCGCTTGTCGGATTCCGCCGAACTATGTTTACTCGCGCGGGCCTAGGGAACACGCGTTTCGATGAGATAATAGTGCAGATTAATCATGGGAGACATGAGTAGATCAAGTTGAATGCAACACTCATTCAGCAGTCGACGTATCCTTCCATCTGTATGAACGAAAGATGAATCTAAACCGCTGCCGCTGCTGCTGCCGCCCGCCTTGCTGCCAGCTCCTCCGGGGACAGGAAGGCGTTAGGCCACCAGTTGTCTGGGAACCGGCTGCGCATGACCTGCAACACCCGCGCCGCGTCCTTCTCCTGCCCCGCCATCCGGTACAACGTCACCAGACGCATATACGCTTCTGGCTTCGGATTGTTGTAGAAGAAGTTGACGCTCTTGTCGCCCGAGAGTGCCTGCTCCGTCATCTCGGCGAGCCTCTCCGGCGTCACAACCTGGTCAACGACCTTCTCGTTGAGATACCTGTCCTCGAACTCACGCGTCCACGCGCCAATCTTGGCACGGACATCCGCCTCGTATGTCTTATCGTTTTTGGGTGCGTAGACGGCGCGGTAAAGCGGATGCAGCGGTCTCCGCAGTCCATAGATGGCTGCTTTAAGCAGCTGCGGATACATGAACCACTGTCCACGCTTGAGGAACCGCTTGTCAAAGTCGGCCCATGTCTCAACGGGCATGATAAGGTCCTTGTCGAACGCAAGATTGACCACTCGCCCCGCGTAGATCTGCTTGCGGCGGTGGCGCAGATTGCCAGACTTGTTCCAGTTTGCGAGCACGTCCACGGCCTCTTTGAACGATTTAGAGCGGTAGACAGCAAGCTCAGCCCGTGTCAAACGGTCGTCACGACGTGGAAGGGACGCAGGAAGGTCGGAGTGCTTGCTGTAGCGGGCAAGGAGCTGGTCCATCTTGGAGAAACGGTCGGGGATAATGGGGTGATTGCCGAGTAACATCAGGAGGGCCATGGGTGGGTGCAGCGGGCCTTGGCCCTTGCGTGCAGACTTGGCATTGGCGTACTCGACGTAGCCGTCGACGGCCTTGTGCACGACGGCAAACGCGTCTTTGACCTCTTCAGCAGACGCGGCGGCACCTTCACGGTAACGGAACGCGTTTTCTGCCGCACGTTTCCAGACTCTGTATTGCGCATGAAGCTTGTCCGGCAGACCAGAGAGTTCGACCACACGCTGTACTTCTTGTGGTCGCCAAATGTCAGTCTTGAGGAAAGCAAGTGCGAGTGCAACCTGATCGTACTCCTCCGTAGGAAGCTGCTTCTCAGCCTGGTGCCACCATTCGATAGCATCGCCCAGAGAATGCTGTTTGCGTGTGAGCGCGACGCGTCCAGCACCGTATGGGTCGTTCTCAATCGTGAGCTCGACCCCTTCGACCTCGCTTCCCAATGCCTCCGCATCCAATTCGACCTCCTCTGCCGCCTCAGCGAGAGCTTCTTCTGTTGCCTTGATCGCAGCAGCAGTGGAATTGGTGTTAGGTGTTGTGGGCGGAATCGGCGCGTCCGCTCCTGCTGGCCGTTTGCCTTTGCCTTTGCCCTTGCCAGACGTAGACGCTGCGGATGTGGATTGAGAACGGAGTACTACAGAGGCAGCGCAAGCAGGGAATGGCCGTGTAGCCGGTGCACGGCCGATTGTAGAAGCGGCGAGGCGAGCGGCGCGTCGCAGCATTTTTCGAGCGAGGATCAAACAAAACGCGTCGGAGTTTTGCAACGCGTCCTGCTTTGCTTTTCCAAGAATCAAATACCATGAGTGAACCACAGGACTCAGGCACTGTCAGCTGGGGATGTTAGGTGACCCAACCCGATACCACCAGCTGCTGGTATGTATGTAATACAAAGATTCATCGGAGCTGGAAACGTATCGAATCGACGAATCCCCCGCCTCCAGCACTGTACCACTACCTTCCGGCACATTCGACCCGGCCAAGTCAGACTTGACTTTGCCGCTGCGGTTGAGAACAACAATCTTTAGCGCAACCGGAAATATACCCACAGGATTCGGTCCTGTTACCCCTATGATTTCCGGCATTCGAACCTGGTACTGCATGCTGTCCCATCTCGCCGGCGACTGCGTCCAATGCCATGGCGCGACAGCCGAACTCCTCTGACTCGTCTCAGCCTGATGTGCATAGCCCGGACACATACTTTGCCGCCCAGAGCCATTGCGTCCGCTCGCCATCACTTCTCCTCGGTCCCTTCCTCGGCTCTGTTCGCAGCCACAATCTAATCCCGAGTCAGTCCTTAGCGAGAGACTACGTACACCGCCCGCCACGTATCGATCAGTCCTGTCCCGATTCTCTATAAGATGCACAGACGCACCGCGATGTCGACGATATCTCTCTCAGTCTCTCCACCAGCAAGCGTCCCATCCCCACGCTTAGCTACCCTACGACTCTCGTCTTTGCTCATCGTCCTCCGCTCTCTACCAATCTACTCCCCGACTTCTCTTAACTGAGCCATGTTCGGCAAGACTTCTACTACTGGCCAACTGGCGGGCATCTCGAGCACGTCGGTGCTGTCGCTCTTCGCAGGTGGCCATGCCCCGCGCGAGCCTACCACATACAACAGCGTATACAATACGCACGGTGCGATCAAGTCTAACGCACCGACGATGGTACACCGCAGCCCGAGCAGCAACCGTCACTCAATTGTATCATCACACTCGGGTGTATCATCGCGTTCCAGCGCATCTTCGCGCAAGTAAAGACTCGAACGACTGCATCATTGGACATTTATCACGACACGACACGACATTAGCGTATCCGTACCAGTATTAAATCACGGCTTTATGCCATCCATCTCGTCCCTAATCCAATGTAGCATAGAATTGTGGCTCGTCGGCTGAATGAAAACATTGTCAAACCCATAGACTGGTGCCAGAGCAAAAATCATTTTGAAAGTCTTGCGAACAACTCCGTTGCATTGTTCATTGTCATGTTCAGTTGCGGTTGCGGGATCGCCTATATCGACGTGCATTTGCCCAAAAAAGTTATTCACTTAGTTCACACCGAGGAATTCATCATGAAGTACGTGTGCCATTGCAGGCCGTGTAGGTCGTGGAACATACAAAGAAAGAAGTATTACATGCGACGTGAAAAGGACGTGGATGCATCGGCGTCAAGCAGAGGCTGGTCGTGTTCACTGACCGCCACGGAGACGAAGGACAAGGTGAAGGGTGCTCTCCTTCTGGATGTTGTAATCAGAAAGAGTGCGGCCGTCCTCGAGCTGCTTGCCAGCGAAAATGAGACGCTGCTGGTCCGGAGGGATGCCCTCCTTATCCTGGATCTTCGCCTTCACGTTGTCGATCGTGTCCGAGGACTCGACCTCGAGCGTGATCGTCTTGCCGGTGAGGGTCTTGACGAAGATCTGCATGCCGCCACGAAGACGGAGAACTGCGAAAAAGGGCGAGGGTTAGCTCATGGAAGAACTGCGAAATGACAAGATCAACTAACCGAGATGGAGGGTGCTCTCCTTCTGGATGTTGTAATCAGAGAGAGTGCGGCCATCCTCAAGCTGCTTGCCGGCGAAGATCAGGCGCTGCTGGTCCGGGGGGATGCCCTCCTTGTCCTGGATCTTGGCCTTCACGTTGTCGATCGTGTCGGACGACTCGACCTCAAGCGTGATGGTCTTGCCAGTAAGGGTCTTGACAAAGATCTGCATGCCGCCACGAAGACGCAGGACGAGATGGAGGGTGCTCTCCTTCTGGATGTTGTAGTCGGAGAGGGTACGGCCGTCCTCGAGCTGCTTGCCGGCGAAGATGAGACGCTGCTGATCCGGGGGAATGCCCTCCTTGTCCTGGATCTTGGCCTTAACGTTGTCGATCGTGTCGGACGACTCGACCTCGAGCGTAATGGTCTTGCCAGTGAGGGTCTTGACGAAGATCTGCATACCGCCACGCAGGCGAAGGACGAGATGGAGAGTCGACTCCTTCTGGATGTTGTAGTCCGAGAGAGTGCGGCCGTCCTCGAGCTGCTTGCCAGCGAAGATAAGGCGTTGCTGATCCGGTGGGATGCTGCGGCATGACGCGCGTGAGAAACCCCTTCGGCAATCGTCTGGGAAAGTGCCTGGGACGTACCCCTCCTTGTCCTGGATCTTGGCCTTGACGTTGTCGATCGTGTCCGAGGACTCGACTTCGAGCGTGATGGTCTTGCCCGTGAGACTGTGAAAGCATAGGAGGTGAGAACAGGCGATACCGCCAACAGCGACGCTGCTCACGTCTTAACAAAGATCTGCATAACTGAAAGCGATGTCAGCATCATGAACATGCATCAGGCAGTGGGTATAGAGAGAATGACGAGGGCACGAGGTGCAGACAAAGTGGTGCCACCGTCGCAAGACGATGTGGCGGACCACGATGACGGGCGCGTTACAGGCAGACAAGACGAGAACACGTGCAGTGAATGTTTGAATGTAGACTTACTGAAACAAAAGTACTTCTGAGTGTTGAGTTGTGTGGGAGGAAAGGGGATGATAAAGCGGGGGGAGGAATAGGTGCGTGGCGGAGTTGCGCGCCTTTATATACCCTCACACGGGCACCTGCCTTATCGGGCGGTCGCAATCGCCCAGCAAGTTGACTCGCACCCCCGAAACCGCCTTGTAACCGTTGCCGCGTCTCCATGTCTCAGCCGTAAGCACCTATGTGTTGCGCGCCTGTAAGTAACAGACTGGTCGAGGTCGGTGCGTACGACGACGAGCGTGGCCAGGGCACGTCATTGCCAGACTGACCTGATGACGAAGGCACAGTGATGCTATGTCCCCGATGATACCACCCACTCAGCTTCTGACCAATCTTTGACCAATTGAGCTCACCTTGTGCGATGGTGGCCAATGAGCACGTCATGAACTGACCTTCCTTCCTTCAACATGGCTGAGCCCGAAGTTCCAGAGACGCCCTCGGGCACGGCGTTCGCCCGCGCCACCGCAGAGCATGAACAAGCCTGGAACCAGCCGCCAGTACACCCATCGCAGCTTGATCTCCTTCCCACCTTAGCGCTCCTTGGTCTCTCGCGACACAGTCTCGAACTGCCCGTCGCACTCTGCTGAAGCTTGCATCACATCACGTCTCATCTCCGCGGAACTGCAACTACTTCTCATCAGCAACTATGCCGTGGCATCCTGGCGAAATCAAGCTGCAGACCCAGCTCGACTACAAGGACTATGTGGCGGGGTCTCTGCACATGATTAGGAATCAATTGACACTACAGCATCAAGAGTTCCACCCAATGCTTCCCTTTGTTCCCCTCGCTTGCATTGATGCTCAAGGCCGTCCATGGGCCTCGATCATCGCTGGGAAAGCCGGCACTGGAGGCTTCATATCGAGCCCGGGATCGAATGACCTGATGGTGCGATCTCCGACAAGTAGTTCACTTAACCGAAGTTGACATTGTTCGTGCAGGTGAAAGGCCGCACCTGGCCAGGTGATCCTCTGTTCCGAACGCTTCAATGGAGCCCGACACACGGAGAAAAGAACCAGCAGCTGCCAATACCCACAACACCTCTCGCTGACAAGTTCCTAATCGCCGGCGTTGGTATTCAATACGAGACGCGCCGCCGAAACAAGTTCGCTGGCTACATCAACAAGGCCAGACGGACGAGTGACCTGGACTACGAGCTTGATCTATTCGTGGACGAGACCATCGGGTGCGCCTTTGCAGCGAGAACTGCCTGAATGCAGCTAATTATATCTTAGCAACTGTCCCAAGTACATCAACGTCCGTCAGCTTGCTCCAAGAAAGTCGAACCCGAACGTCGCATACAATAACTTGGATCACGACGGCCCACTGCCCGACGAGATCATTGACTTCATTCACGAAGCCGACACTATTCACGTTGCCTCGTATTATATCGCCAAACCCGAGGACGCAGCGACCAATCCATCTCATGCCGGCTCTAACTCTCGCGGCGGAAGACCTGGTTTTGCTCGTGTTCGCACTTCCGACAAGCAAACTGTGGTAGTGCCAGACTTTGCCGGTAAGTAATTCGCCTGCCGGGTGTCTGGGCATCGTCTCATCCATCACGACCAGGCAACCGCTTCCTGCAGTCTCTCGGCAATATCAGCACTACCGGGGTTACCGGTCTGACCATGTTCTCGTGGACTACTGGAGACGTTCTCTACCTCACTGGCACGGCCGAGTCGCTCGTCGGGCCTCGTGCCCAGGAACTTATGCCGCGCCAGAACGTCGTTACAACCGTCCGCGTCACCGGCTATACATTCGTTCGCGATGCTCTGCCGTTCGGTCAAGCACCAGGCACAGAACTCGAGCGCAGCCCGTACAGTCCACCGATCAAGAGGCTGCGCGAAGAGCCCGGCAACACCGCATTTATGGAAGATACTTTTGTGCGTCTATCCAAGGTCGTCATGCACTCCAACACGCTCGCCACGATGGACTTTGAGATCGTCGGAGACAAGGCCGAATCTCTCAAAATCATCACCGGCCAGGCTGCTGTGCTCGACTTCAACAAAATGCTCGGTGCGGCAAAGTATCAGCATATGGCGGCGTCTGCGCCGTCGTCTGTAAACGACGACCGTGTGCGGACCTGGACGATCTCCTCGCCGCACGACCCTACAGAGCGCTATCGTACCTTCCAGATCACTATGCGCGAGAAAGAGGGTGGCTACGTTACAGGCGCGCTCTTCAACCTCTCGCGCAAGCTGCGTGACGAAACGCCGGACCTCTTGCAAGACTGCAGATCGCTAAAGTTTGATATGGGAGTTGTCGGTGTCGCAGGAGACTTCATCATGCCTCAGAAGGAGGGCCCACTGAAGGCTCTATGGATCGCAGGCGGCATCGGTACGACCCCATTCATCGCCTTCCTTTCAGATCTCTCGAAGCGTTCCGTCGTAGACGTCGACGCTGTCCTGGCTCTTTCTACCCGCGAGCCGGAGGTCCTCGTGCCTCTGATCAAGGCAGCCCTTGGAGATGGTTCCTTGCCAGCTGGCCTGCGTCTGCGATTTGACATCTTCACGCGTGAGCCTGCGCCGTCCGCCAAACTTTTCGACGTGTATGGCGACCAGGTCAAAGTCAACGTCAGCGGCGGTCGCATTGCTGACAGTTACTGGGTCGATGTCGAATCGGCACAGCGTGTCGTATGGATCTGTGGGCCTGTTCCGTTCGAGGATGCTTGTATCAAGGGGTTGGAGAAGGCTGGGGTGGAGGTCGCGAGCATCTACCGCGAGGGCTTCCAATATTGAGCGTTGCACTGTTCGTTTAATGTTTGTACAATAATCGCACGAGACGCGAGGGTGATACAGCAGAGATTGTCGATGCAGTCTATGGTCGGATATCGCAAAGAACTCCAGGGATGTACCAACTAGCCGGGTAGCGTTATCAATAGGACAGGACGTGTTGGTCACGCATTCCAGCCACGACGATGTCGCCGGCGACGTCGCCCCCAGATGACCGCTGTAATGCCTCACGTTAAGCGCATCAAAATCGCTATTGAGACCAAGACCTTGGGCAGCACAAATCCGGCTGATATCAATGAGTCGGGCACAATCGTTGATCGTCGGATCAACTTGAGTAATATGATAATGCAAATTGTCCTGAGTGTTCGTAGGTTACTGGGTAGCCGAGGCAAGATCAACCTCCTCTAGAGGGAGGTATGTTCAAGATCGGGGGTGTCCAGGCGGGCAACTTCAAGTTGCAGCCGCAATGGCCTGCTGGGCGACGTCGGTCAGCGAGAATATCGTTAAGAGAAACGAACGGGCGGGTGGAAGATTGGGAAGCGGCAAAGTCGCAAGTCACGTCGAGCGAATGTTTCAACGCGAAACAGCCACAGTATAAATTATTCGAAAGTTTCGGCTCGTTGTAGCTCCGCTTTGCCGAGCCGCAGCTCACTCGCTCTTCCTCTACCATGTCCGGGCTCCATCACAGGCTCAGACTCTGTCCAGCCTGCTGGGTATGGCGCTCAGCCGCTATGCAGACAGGTTAAGACGCAACTACTGCACGAAGTCCCGCTTCTCGGCACATTTCAAGTAGTTGAACTATGTCGCCATACAGAACGCTTATCAGCGCCGCCAAACTGCAAGCGTCCCACGCCTTCTCATGAGCCATCCTAGAATATGCAGCGCCAGGGCAGGAGTACAGATGCCAAAACAAAACGAGCGCCACACCAATCCAGGCGACCCATTTTCAGCCACTGGCCGCATTCCCAGAACGACAGACACATATTACAGCAGGCTCATAGCAGACCAGCATTGAAGCTCTATCGACTCAATTGTGCGCTCCATCTACAACGAGCATCTTGTGGCGACAAACTATCCTCCACAAAACACTGCAGATTCTTGAAGCTAGCCAGACAGAATATGGATGCTATTACCACACTATCATGTCAAATTCGTGTACATCTTTCTGATGTAACGCCAACACCACCAACTTGAGCACGACCGCCTCGCCCAACCGATGTCGCTCGCCCTCATTCGTCTTCAAAGGCTCGCGCAACCTTCGCGAGTAGCGTGCATTGCCGGTGGTAATGCCGATGCCGAACTCCTGCAACATTTCAATTGACACGAGATACCCGCAACAAGGACATCCTCAAGTCGCCGTCAGCCCTGAGCCTGGGAGCGGAGCGAAGGCTAAGATGCCAGCTGGGCCGCTCTGCCTCCGCCGGCCAGACCTCCCTCCAATTGCGAGCCTCACCTTGAGCTTCGTTCAACATGCACGGGCCCGTTCCGAGAGCACTCGTGGGCGTGGTGTTCGCCCGTGCCAGCGTATAATAGGGACAAGCCCGGGATCAGCCGCGAGAACACCTGCTGCAGCTTTATCTCCTGGCTCCGCCCCAGCGCTCCTTGGCCTCTCACGATAAGGTCTCTGAGCTATCTGTCTCCCTCTGACGAAGCTTGCGTCACATTGCATCGCATCTCCACGGAACTGCAACCACTTCTCATCAGTTACTATGCCGTGGCACCCTGGAGAACTCAAACTGCAGACTCTGCTCGACTACAAGGACCATGCGGCAGGCGGGCTGCACAATCTTAAGAGCGAGTTGACGCCACAGCATCGAGAGTTTCACCCGATGGTTCCCTTCGTTCCTCTCGCCTGCATCGACTCTCAAGGTCGCCCCTGGGGGTCGATCATCGCCGGGAAAGCAGGCACCGCTGGCTTCATACAGAGCCCGTCAGCAAATGGCTTGACGGTGGGAGCTCTGGCGTCACAATAGCGCAACAAGTTGATGTTTGTTCGTGCAGGTTAAGGGCCGTACCTGGCCAGGCGATCCACTGTTTGAAACACTCAAGTGGGGCCCAAAGCAGACGGAAAAGAGCCAGCAGGAGACGATACCCGTAACACCCGGCGCTGATAGGTTCCTCGTCGCTGGTGTCGGGATTCTGTACGAGTCGCGCCGCAGGAACAAATTTGCTGGTTATATCTTGGAGGCCAGGCGGATGAGCGACCTGGACTATGAGCTTCGTCTCTTCGTGGATGAGACAATCGGGTACGCATTAGGAGCGAGAACCTTTAAAGGGAACTAAAATCGAACTCCAGCAACTGTCCCAAGTACATCAACGTCCGTCAGATCGCTCCTAGAAAGTCGAACCCAAACGTCGTATACAACAACTTGGAGCTTGATGGTCCTCTTCCCGACGATGTCATCGACTTCATCCATGAAGCAGACGGCATTCATGTCACCTCTTTTTATCTCGCCAAACCCGAGGACGCAGCGACCAACCCATCTCATGCCGGCTCCAACTCTCGCGGTGGACTACCTGGCTTTGCTCGCGTTCGCCCTTCTGACAAGCGGACTGTCGTGATACCTGAATTCGCTGGTAAGCTATTTGCCTGTTGGATGCGTTGGCATTGTCTCATCCGCCACGATCAGGCAATCGCTTCATGCAATCACTCGGCAACATCGACAACACAGGTGTCGCTGGGCTGACCATGTTCTCGTGGACAACCGGAGACGTTCTTTATCTTACTGGAGAGGCCAAAACGCTCATTGGACCTCCTGCCCGGGACCTCATGCCGCGCCAGAATGTCGTTACCACCGTCCGCATCACTGGCTTTAGCTTCGTTCGCGACGCCCTCCCGTTCGGTCAAGCACCAGGCACAGAGCTCGAGCGCAGTCCATACAGCCCGCCGATCAGAAAGCTGCGAGAGGAGTCGAGCAATGACGCGTTCGCGGAAGACACATTCGTGCGTCTATCCAAGGTCGTCATGCACTCCAACACGCTCGCCACGATGGACTTCGAGATTGTCGGAGACAAAGCTGAACCTCTCAAAATCATTCCCGGTCAGGCTGCCGTGCTCGACTTCAACAAAATGCTCGGTGCGGCTCGCTACCCGCTCATGGCATCAGCTGCGCCGTCATCATTGAACGACGATCGTGTGCGGACCTGGACGATCTCCTCGCCACACAACCCTACCGAGCGCTACCGTAACTTCCAGATTACTATGCGCGAGAAAGAAGGTGGCTATGTCACGAGCGCGCTCTTTAACCTCACGCGCAGGATGCGCGCAGAGAATCCGGAGATCTTGTTGGATTGCAAGTCGCAGAATTATGAGATAGGCGTCGTCGGCGTCGCGGGAGACTTCATCCTGCCAAAGACAGAAGGCCCACTGAAGGCGCTGTGGATTGCAGGCGGCATAGGTACGACCCCGTTCATCGCCTTCCTCGGTAACCTCGCGAAGCGACCGGTAGTGGATGTCGACGCTGTCCTGGCGCTCTCCACCCGCGAGCCGGAGATTATCGTGCCTCTCATCAAAGCAGCTCTTGGAGATGGTCCCTTGCCGGCTGGGCTGCGTCTGCGATTTGACATCTTCACGCGTGAGCCTGCGCCGTCCGCCAAACTTTTCGACGTGTACGGCGACCAGGTCAAAGTCAGAGTCAACGGCGGTCGAATCGCCGACAGTTATTGGGTCGATGTCGAATCGGCTCAGCGCGTCGTGTGGCTCTGTGGGCCTGTTCCTTTTGAGGAGGCTTGCATCAAGGGACTGGAGAAGACTGGGGTGGAGGCAGCGAGCATCTACCGCGAGGGCTTCCAATATTGAGGGCTGCACTGCTCGTCTAATGTTTGTACGATAGTCACATGAGAAGTGAAGGCAATGCAGCAGAATCTGTTCATACAGTCTATGGTTGGATACCGTAACAAGCACCAGATATATGTGTACGCATGTAAATCGGGCACGAGGGCAAACAATGAGCTGGGGGCGCAAAAAAGAACAAGCCGCAAGAATGGATGCAGCAAATCGCACAAGCTGGTATCAAAGGACGGCGGAGAATTATACACGAAAGCAGGGCACCGAGTCCGATAGACAGAGCACAGGGATGCAGTAAATGCGAGAGTGCGGTGAGCGATTAACGGACAGAACGAGGCAGGTGTTCATGGAGTGGCGCAGGCATTACCATTTGAGCCACTCGCCGTACATATTGGGCTGCTCTCCGCGAACGTACGCTTCGAATGTGCGCTTCATCACCGCTGCCCATGAGAGATCCTGCGCGTCGGATGACACATCTTCGCTATCGCTCATTAGCAACTGCGGGTTGACCGGTGGAATTGGCGACGGAGACGGGGCCGATTTGACACCTGTGGATTCCTGAGCCTTCTGGGCGGCCAAGAGGCTTGCTTCCTCCAGCCTCCTGGCCTCCTTCAGTATAGCGCGCTGCTTCTGTTCGCCCTCCTTGAATTTCGGTCCCAAGTCGGGCCAGTTGCGAGCAGGATCGAATGCATGCCACCTAATCAACGTGTTAAAATGTGCAATTGCGAGGGTTATGAGTAAACAAGGCTCACCAGAAGTTGTGCCAGTGGTAGGCATACGCGCCGCGGAAGAAACCTTTGAACCCGACCATGTTCGCTGCGCCGGCCATGTGGGGTGGTAGATCAAAGAACTGTTGGAAGCTGCACGTAGAGTCAGTCTGTTTGTGCTAGCGGTATCACGAGCTTGACGTACGTGTGAAGGTACGGGAATGCGGGTCGTTCAAGTTGGAAGGCTTCTGCGTTGAGCCATGCCGAGTCGAAGAGCGCATCTGGTAGACGAAGAAGCAGACCGTCGAGGTATGCGTCTGCCATGTACTTGGACACCGTCATCGGATGGAAGTCCAAGCCGTTGCGAAGGGCAGTGCGGAACAAGAACGACCCAAGTGCGGAACCCTTGGCCATACGCAGGACCGCAGTGTTGTATTTCGGCAGACGCGACCAGCGGTACGCAAATGCCCCGTGCCAGCCCCAGAGCTCCTCCCAGTCGCGCAGCAGAAGCGTGTCGGCGTCGAGATAAGTACCGCCGAAGCGATGACACAAGACGAACCGCGCCATGTCCGAGAGGATGACGGACAACCTGTCGTATGTGTTGGCTGAAGTGGTCCCGAGACGTTGAAACATGTCATCCTCAGGCGATGCACCCTCGGCTTTCTTTTCATCAGTCGCGTCCTTCGCATCGGCGTCGGCGTCTGGTGGTGGCGCTTCTGCGCCTTCGACAACCTCCTCTGTCTCGTTCTTCTTCTCCTGCTTGATAATCTGGCCACCCGAGTTGAACAACGCCTCTTCGTACTTTCTCCACTCATTCTTGATTTCGGGGATGCTGTCTAGCTGTTCGGTCGTGTTCCAGAGCTTGAATTGGATGACGTCCTTGAACCGAGAGTGCATAAATGGTTGCGCCCATGGATTGGACTTGATGTCGGCCATCATGTCATCGTAGGCTTTCGGGTTCGGAACGGACGCGGCGGGTCCTGGGTTGATCCAGATCCAGAACTGCGGTCGGCATATGTTCGACGGGGGCGAGTCGAGGTGCAGGCCGAGATTTTGAGTATAAAGGAACGAGAGCAAGGCCATGTATGGCTTATCTGTGAACGGCCCAGCCCAGAAAACATGGAATATACGCGGGTACTCAGGATCGCAATGCCCGGGAAGCTGGTGGTATGGTGTAGCAGGGCGAGGCTGCTCAAGCCGCAGTGGACGTTCCGCGGGGCCAGGATGATGCATGAATTTGGCTTGGCGCTGAGCATCGTGCTCTTGATCGGTAATCTCGAGGCGTCGCGTCGCAGGCTGCGTGGTGTTGTTTTCAGACGGTTGCTCCAGGAAGATGTATTTCCAATCGTTCGTGTTGCCGCGTCGAAGGTGGTTTTCGTTGTCGAGTCCTCCACCAATCCGCATAACCTCAAGACAGTCACGTACGTACTTTTCATCCGGTCATGTCAGCAAGCGTGCTAGATGCTGCCCAGGAAACGCGGCGCACCTTGTCCATGCTGAAGTCACAGTTATCCATGACGATGTCGAGGTCAGCTACACTTCCTGGAACCGGGCGAGGCGGATACGCAGTGTTGGGTTTCTCGCTGGTGATGTCGAGATATATGCGTTTCGAGCCCGTGCCAACGGTGTTCTGGATACCCAGCGGTGTCCTCTTCGTTGACGTGCGCTGGGGAGGGAACACGCTGTCAGACAGGCCAGAGTTGTATGGCAGCCCAGGGTTCAGCGGTGTTTCCATGAGGCCCATCTCTTCGGGTACTGCAGAATGTTTATTAATAATGCGAGTTCTGAAAGAGGACGAGAGCCACGCACTCAGCCGTGTACTGGGATAATGGCCCGCTGCGATTTCCCATTCCCATATTCGCTGCAGCTCTGAATGCGAAAACACCAATGACGGCACCTCTTGCTCTTGTTCCTGGGGATGTGAGCGAAAGCGCCGACCAGTTGACAGGAGGAGCCATAATAGCGCGACAAGTCCGAACGTAAAGACGATGGTTCCTCGTCTGCGGCCAAACCGACCCACACTCGAGCGGTAGATCGCGGGAGGTACAGGCACGACCACGCGCAAACGACGGCCTCTGATGGGAGGTAGTGGCAGGTAGACTGATGTAGTCCATTGCTCGCGTAGCTTGTCGTGCGCGTACGAGGGCAACGGAGACAGCCGCGCCTTTTCTTTTGTATTGGTATGCCCGTTGGTCAGCCGCGCGCTCATCGTTTAGTCTGGCACCCAGGAGAGTGTGCTGAGACAGCGAGCGGTGATTCGAAAGGGAAGAGAGGAGGAGGGGAGGCAGTCACCGAAAGAAGCGCTCGCTTAGGATCCCAGAATTTCCGGCTACAGCCATGTTGTCTGTCGGCTGCGGTGTAGCACCACTTTGATTCAACAGGGAAACTGACAGTAAATGAGGCTTCTAGTGTCTGATGCTTATAGTGTCTAATGAACAGTCCGCGCTGGCTCAACTCGCCAGTCCAACTCGTGCTTTTGCGTTTCGAAAAGCAGCGCGATGCTCATGCGCCGCTGAGCGGTTGATGCTCGAGGTCCGCCATGTCGGTCGGCACGTTGAGCACACGCATCGTGTTGGTATGGCCGAGACCACCCTTCCAGCCCTGGATCGCGATAATGGTCGTGCCGGGCGAGACAATGCCCAGGTCAAGCGCAGAGCGCAGACCGTATCGGATGCGGTTGTCAACCTGCACGAACAATTCAGTAAACCCTCGAGTGCGTTCATCGGAGATACTCACGTCGGTCTGCCACTGCGACGCATCAATCCCGCGAGGCTCGGGATACCAGAACGGATAGCACCCACGGTGCAGGTGAATCTGCCGCGAAGTCTGCTCATTCCGGGTGACTGTGGTGCAAAGAAGTCAGGGCGATGGCACTCCCTAGAGTGGATCATACGTACTGGTGATGATTGGGCATGAAGGACGGTACTTGGACACGAGGCGTGCCGTGTTGCCGCTGGTGGAGAGGACAACGATGGCGCTGGCAGCCTGCTCGCTGGCCGCAGCCACTGCAGCAATGGCCACGCTCTCAGCCGTCGGGGTCGGGCGCGGCGTCAGTGCCTTGAGCTCGTCAAACAGAACTGGGTACGAGATCGCAGACTCGGCGAGGATGCAGGTCTCTGCCATCATCCTGACTGTAATGGCCGTCAGCAGGTCGGTCGATCGCTTCCTGAGTCGAAATATACTCACTGGCCTCGATCGGGTAGGAACCCTTGGCAGTCTCGCCGGACAACATGACGCAGTCGGCACCGTCGAGAACAGCGTTGGCGACATCGCTGACTTCGGCACGCGTCGGGCGAGGGTTGACGGTCATGGACTGCCACCACCTTCAGCAATCTACAACTTGAAACCGGCGAAACAAGCTCACCTCAAGCATCTGGGTCGCGCAGATGACGGGCTTGCCAGCGACATTACACTTGGCAATCATCATCTTCTGGGCGATGAATACCTGGCTGGCTGGAATCTCAATACCGAGATCACCACGAGCAACCATGACACCGTCCGTCTCCTTCAAGATCTCGTCAAAGTTCTCAACACCCTGCTCATTTTCAATCTTGACGATGATCTTGATGGCTGCGCCATCAGGGCCAAGGACAGTACGGATGTCACGGACATCCTGGGCCGTGCGGATGAAGGAAGCAAAGATCATGTCGACACCGTTCTTGACACCGAACTTGAGGTCAGCCTTGTCCTTCTCGCTCAGCGCAGGCAGGTCGACGGGGGTCTTGGGAAGGTTGACACCCTTGCGGGACGATAGGACGCCGTTGTTGACGGCGCGGACACGAACGTTGGTCCCATCGATGGACAGGACGAGGAGGGTCAGGATGCCTGATGGCTTGTTAGTGACCTAACGCACGTGGTGGCGCCAAGCAAGAAGCTGGCTCACCGTCATCGACATAGACGAGCTTGCCAGGCGATGTGACTATGGGCAAGTTGGAATAGTCGATATACAGGATCTTGTCGTCGCCGATATCCTTGTATTTGGCATCGACGGAAAGTGTGAACTCGTGGCCAGCCTTGATGGGAATCTATGCAACCCGAGAGTTTTTAGCAATTCTCTCCGTTCATAGTTAGTCGAATGTGGTCACTCACGTCTGCACCGTCCTTGATCAGGCCAGTGCGAATCTCTGGCCCTTTCTGCAATCACGGTGAGCGGCCGTGCTCTTCCAGTCGTCCGTTGGGTGTGGCAAACGCGACTTACCGTGTCGAGGGCGATAGCAAGCGGACGGCCGCTCGGGTTTTCTGTCCGAGGGGGTTAGAGTGAGTCCGACAATCGGAGGTGAGATATGTGGAGAACGCACGGGCAACGACCTTGCGTGTGTTGTCGATCACGCTCTGGTGGTAGGCATACTCGCCGTGCGAGAAGTTCATGCGCACTACACGATGTCAGAAAAGAGAATACAGAATCAATTAGAGTTAGAGTTTGTACCGATGTTCATGCCAGCCTCGCGCAGCGCAGCGAGCCGCTCCACCGAGTTCGTCTTCGGGCCTGTGCACCGCGTCGATGGTCAGATCGCGCTTGTCACAGAGCCTGGGCAAGCAATGGGCGTACCAATGGTCGCGATAATGGCAGTCTGTTCGATGAGCGGCGCATCGGAGCCGATGGAGGACAGGGTCAGGGGCAGCTGCAAGGCTCGACGCGGGATCGCACCTTGCGCAAGAACTTCTTCTCCTCAGTCACATCGAACGAGGTGGTCAGGTTCGACAACCAGCTTATGCGAGATTCGCTACGGAAGTTCTTGCTCATCGTGCGTGTGGCGATTGTGACTGGAGAAAGGAAGAGAGGGTGTGCGGCAAGTCGAAGCTCCGCGGGTCCGCATTTGCAGGATCTCGTTGGGGCGTCTCCTGTCTGATGTCAATGCCATCGCATGCACGCGTCCTTCACGGATTCACTTCCACGAGGATTGGATCGCCCAACCGATTGCCAACAGCCCGCACCAGATGCGAATTTCGACACAAGCCACAATAATGCCTACACGATAAGTCAACAGATCGCACAGTCTGCCCAGTGAGACAGCAAGAAATCAAGCAAGACCAACAAGCACAACGTACGCGCAAGTCGAACGGGAATGATACAGGTACACCCCAGGAAGCATCAATAACAGGAGGAGGGGAGCGGATCGGAGGGATATGAGGAGGGCGAGAGGAGGACAGATGGGGCAGGGGTGGTAAGGAGGGACGAAAGGTCACAGTGATAGTGAAGGATCGGAGGGACGAGACGTAGACGTAGACCGCATATGTGCAAACGAAAACCAAGACGTAAAACCAACGAGTCAATCCAAAACTGTCATACGACACGCAACGTCCATCCGTATGTCGTGCCATCCGTGTGTGCCGCTTGCGCCGCAGCCATCCAAGCTTGACTGATCCCATGCTCGCCGCCAATGTTGAGAGTCTGGAGGATGTTCTCGCACGCGACAGCATGGCCAGCATGGTAGCCTGTGCCATCTGTTGGTCGAATGAAGAAGATCGGAAGCCCTCGCGCAAGGAGAGGCTCCAGGGCGCGCATGTCTTGTCGGAGCGGGATGACAGGTGATGTCGGCGAGGTCGGTGACGGGGCGTTGTCGTCCGCGGGTGCGACTGCTGGCCGCGGAGGTTCCAGCGGAACGGCATCGCGGATACATGCGATGATTTCGGCAACAGCGGGCATATCGACGATCACAACCGTGTGGTTGGAGCGGTTGCTGGAGCCGCTTGTCGATGCAGGTGCGCCGACTGTGGCGTCGGACGGCGCAGAAGACATGCTAGGATCGGTCGACGTGGACGCCTGTAAGGGCGGCGCCGTAAACGACGATCCACTGGGCGGCGGGTTGGGCGAATGGTACACCCTGTGTCGCAGAGGCCCGATGTCACCGAGCCAGATGTCCAACGGGTGGGATGTCTCAGTTTTTGAATCCTTGTAGAAGAAATTGGAAACCGTGAGTTCAAGCGTATTTGTCGTGGGTCGGAAAACCGGGGTCGTGAAGAGCGTTGGGAAAGGCGTGATGAGTTCGGTTGGAGTCGAGTGGCGATTCAGATGGTCGAAAAACGTGTACTGAAATTTGGCTGTCAATGGAACCGGTCAGCTGCCAGACTTGAATCAGAATCCAGCAATATGGACGCACAGATGCCTACAATTGTCCAGCAGACGAAATCGTCGATGTCGTCCACTTCTGTCTGCTGTCCGTTGACGACCTCTTCCTTGACGCGAGGCGGAACGTACGTCAAAGAGTGAGTCCCGCTGATGGACGAGGAGTGGACTGGGATGGACCCAGAGATAGACCCTGATGTCGAAGAGACAGATATGTTGCCGTTTAGCGTCGGCTGTTGCGGGCCAGCGGCGGAGAGGTAGGAGCGGGTACCGTCCGCATTGATCCTCTGTAGAGCGACCTTCTGCATCTGGCTCACGGGACCTCCATCCTCGGTGAGCACGCGGCCCTTGTCCACCTTTCGGATGAGAAGTCTACCGGTCGAGAATCCCGTCTGTTGGTCCATGAGATCCACTTCACTGCCGTACACAACCGGCTCAGGGCCACCTGCAAGCGCACATGAATAGGTTGAAGGCCGAAGCGGCGTCGAAGAACGCACCGATGTGCGGGCCCTCTGCCGGGGGCCGACGAAGCACGGTCATGGTAAATGCTGACCAATGGTTGTTGCTTGCAGCAAGGTTACCACCGTCAATAGTCAGATACTTGGTGCGAACAGTCTGTGCATTTATGCGGTTGAACAGCGAGACGGGACCACCGGCGAGGATGCAAGATTGTATGTTGCGGGTCTTTGCGGTCTTCTTGGACGGTTTGGAGATGATGGTGACGGGAGCAGAATCGAAATGGGCCCACACCCGATTGCGGCTGGCGAGACGGCGAGGTTCTTCAGGAGATTTCTGCGACGGACTAGGGAGCATGAAAGGGTCGGCAATATCGAGGGAGAGTGTGAAGTGCTTGGCGCGCGAGGAATTGCCGACATGGAGGTGCTTGAAGTTGGTGTTGAGATCGTCATCGAGACGGACATTCTCTGTGGACGCGCGTTCGCCCGTCTCGGCCGTGATGGTCATGGTAAGGTTCTGATGGAGCATCTGCGCCGGGTATCCTTCGATGCGGACCGACGGCGGCGGACATAAGAAACGCTTCTCACTGCCATAACTCTTCTGAGCCACCGCAGCATGCAGACAGACGACTGTGGTCATGCTATCCGCGCGTGTAGGGTCATGACGAATGCGCTCACGAGCTGTGGGAACGATGGGAGATGTCGAGGAAGGGCTACTGTGCGAGAACTCTTCGTCAGGATTGAGACGCCGCGTCTTGTTGGCCGGCTCGCTGAGGGGATCCACGTCTGTGTGTTTCCTCTTGCCACTAAACGACTGCATGCACGCGTGAGAGGCCGTGATGCGGAGATACAATGTGGCATAGAAAACGTACGCGAGGCTGGCGATCTGTTGTGGGCGATAACGAGACGTTGGAGGTAGGAGAGTAGACCTCTGGCGGCTGGATGTGCTGCTGCTGGCGTTGTGGGCTGTTGACGCGCTTTTGCGAGAAGTCGAGAACAGACTGCATCGCTAGAGCGCGTCCGCACAATGAGGGAGACTTGTTGAAAGACGCGTCCCGCGCTCAAGGGTCCAACGCGTGAAGCGAGCCCGATGACGCTCGCTGGTTCGCACTCGGCTCCGGTGCGGTCTGTGCGCGCACAGGGATACAACGGCAAGCAGGTGGGTCCGGCAGAAAGCGGGTCGACACACACGGAGAGCAGGAGCGCTCGCGCGGTCGGGAAGGGGAAGAGAGAGGGTAGGAGGACAAGGAACAACTCGTGGGAAAGATGGCCGGCGGACCGGCAACTCAGCCTCTTTCTTCCTTGCCTCTGCACACTCCACCAGTCACATTTCAACCAATGTGTACAACCTGTAACAAATAGACAATACAACAGCACAACACTTACTAATAGCTTTAGAACAGCGCAGACAGCGACATGACCCGCAACACGCGCTCGAATCGCGTAGGTGACCCAAGCTCTGCGATCGAACACGACTCGTCTTCTGCCAGGAACAGTTGATCGAGCCCACAGGCGCCGACACCCGCTTCGAACCGCACCTTGTGCTGCTCCTGCACCCCCGCAAGCACCTCCTCCAGCGTCTCAGCCCCGGCCATGTCCATTCGCGGGTACTGCAGCGGCCGGCGGGTTTCGATATCTGGTTCGGATCTCACACTCTTCAAGCGCTCATGGTGGGACTCGCTCGAACCCAACGCCGCACGCGTGGGCCCGTCAAACAATATGTGCGATGCTGCAAAAGGGACCCGTTGTGCTCAGCTTCCACTGCACCCCTGGCTTCTATACGTATAGAACCTCGCGGACGTACCAACCCTCAGCACCTTTGCACTGTCAACGGCACCCCGGATCCCTCCGAGTGCACCCGCCGCATCCACATCCTGTGGCGTTCGAGGGAAACCTTCCTCGTCTTCAGAGTCGGACGAACTGGTGTCAAAGTTGAATCTAAGTCGACGGGCTGCCGCCATGGTGATCGAGGGCTCCACGTCTGGCCTCTCGCCGCTCTGCATGTCCTCCGGCTCGTCGTCGTAGTTGACTCCTGTCGGCTCGAGCCCCTGTTCTTGCAGCCAAGGCCATTCGCTCGACTCTTGCAAATAACCGCAGAGGCCGAATGGGTCCACATCGTCGCGGGAAGGGCGCGGATGATGCATGCTGTGAGACCTCTGGCGTGCCATCCGTGGTGCAGGCTGGACGTGCTGCGAGAGCGGTCCAGCGTGTGTCTGCGTGCGTCGCACAGTGCTAGCCATCGTTTTGTTGTGGACGGTGTCTTAGAGATGTCGATTCGCGTTTTCAGGGAAGAGACAAGCGAGGGCATCGCACGGGTGGCGCAAGTATAAGTAGTCAATTAACTCGCCGGGTCTGCGCGAGCCAGCTAGTGCGTTTCTGGGCTCGCCTCTGGATCTACGGCGCTACCGGGGCTTGTTTGTTTGTTCGCCGCGCGAGTCCTCACTCCGATTGCGTCAGGTCACCTGCTCGCACCTCTTCTGGGACAGAGCCACCCCAGCTCTCTTGTTCGCCACTGCATCCCTCAAGCTGTCAATTGCCCCTGCCTGGGGTGGTCGCGATGCGCTCGCCGACGTCACCGTTTGCCACATTCATAGCTTCCCACGAATCTGATACGAGTCTCTCCGCTGTTATTTGGCCAGGTCTCGAGTCGGTTCGGAACCCAAAAGCACCTCGCAGATGGAAGATCGAGCCATCCAGACTGCCGCGACTCCGCGCATGAGGGCAGTGGTGGTCGCGATCTCTGCGGAGCATGGTAAGATACCCGAGCCCCGCCGGATGTCGGGAGCAAGCGAAGCACAGACCCCGCCCAACAATGCAGTCCTCAGTCGCAAAATGCCTCAAACCGGCCGAATCTCTCTAGTCTGACCGCCGCCATCTGATAAACCGGATAGGTAGGTGCCGGGGTTGCTCCCCAGTCGACTGTAAACTGTGTGTGATGCCCGCGATTGACGAGGAGCACACCACTCCTTCGACGTGGAGTAAATTCAATCGGTTGCATTGTAGGAGGTTCAATTTAAGTACAGATGGCGCAATTTCATGCGATCGCGGGCTCCAAGGCTGACCGACGCTCCTGCCCTTTTGGGAAAGCCGGTGATCTGAGCGACCACGCGGTGCAGGGGTACGATGCATGTGCTCGAGTGGGACTTGGCCGAGTGAAAAGCTGAATACAAGTGGGTGCTGGTGTTAGTATGTGCTTCCGCTCCGACTTCTTCGTGCGCGCTTCCGCCGCCTGGCCCGGCGTGAGGTTAATAAAGCCGCGGGCAGCAGCCATAGCAAAGTGTGCGCAAGTAGACAAGCAATCTCAAAGATTTTTCATTGTGGATCTCCCGAATCGTCCTCAGAGCCACGCATGAGCACACGGTGCACCATCAAGCTTTGATTACCGGGGCCTTCCCAAAAGGGCAGGAGCGTCGGTCAGCCTTGGAGCCGCGATCGCGTCGTGGAGCGCGTGCTCAATCATTGCTTCACGGAAAGCCGACACTCCAGTCGTGGGTTGCTACGAACTCCTTCCAACTCGTCAGAGGAGCATCTATCTTCGTGTTGGGCAGCTGTTCCTCGACTTCGGTAGCTTGATCAGCACCAGCACGACAGAAATAGACCGCGATTGACGACATAAACTTACAGTTGATGTGTGCAAAGGACGCAAAACATTCGAATATCTGTATCGCTGCAGACTCCGGAAATCCACCAGCAATGAGGGGTTGCTTGAAATCATCCGACGCAGTCTCTTGGAAGACGATAGATTTCCCAGTCGCTGAATCGAATAAACACGTTAGCCTATCATCCAGGTACGAAGCGAGTTGCCCTGAACGTACCCTCGGAGGCAGACCTTGCGACCTGCCCAACACTCACGTACTCTGAGGCAGCGCTTATGTCGCCACCATTTGCGTACTTGGGGTCTTCAATTGCCGCGAGAACCCACTTTCCGTAGTCTCGGATATCGAGCATAGGGAGCAGGGTGGACGCCGGTGCTGGGAATGGCAAGGCATACGTACCATCCTCCAACTTCCTGAACATGAATCGGTTGAACGCGCCAAAGTTCTGGTAGTAGCAACCAGCCTCGACATCGATGAAAACGGTGTCGGTACCAGCGAACTTGGCACGTCCATACTCCGTTACATCGGCCTTAGCTGGGTGCAAACACTGAGCATGACGTTCCTGACTGATCGCATGTACTACTCACATTCATAGTGGTGCACGTTGGTGAAATTGCCGCCGGTGAGTTTGTTCACAGAGTACAAGCCAGACCAGAGAATGCGTTTGGCTCCTCCCGCCGCGGCAGCGTCGACGAGGAGCTTTCCGTCCTCGGTTTCCTACAAAACAACGAATGTCAATCGCATAAAATAGCTTCCGTATCAAAATCTTACCCTCTCCTTGCTTATTGACGCCCAGAAGTCCGTCATCAAACTTTTGGTCCTAGAATGAGCCTTTACTCACCACCCAGCCGCCAAAAACGAACTCACAAAGCAATATCTACACCTCGGAACGCGCCTTTGACCGCATCGGTGTTCTCTACCGACACGTCAACTGCGATGAGTTCAACGCCTTCTGCAGCAACTGCCTTTGCTGCCGGCTTAGTCGGGTCGCGAGTGAAGCCGCGCACGCGATAACTTGTGCTGGACGCTGCGAGTGCCGAGATGACGGAGCTTCCTTGCTTGCCGGCTGCACCGACAACGACGACGAGAGGAGAGGTCGAGTCCTGAGAGATGGTCATGTCGAGTCGCTGGCTATTGTTGGTCAGCTGCACTCGCAGCATTTGTGCGACTTTATACCCCTCGACCTTGACCAGAGCTTACTCATCCAGTAGACGGCCGTGAATCCTCCGCCCCTTCACGGAGCTTTGATTAATCTTTGAATCGCCGACTTGGTATAGATGCAGTGGACAAAAGATTTCCAGCGAGGACAGCCAACATGTCATTCAGCACAAAAACTGCAATTTACCGACATGGCTAGATGATCGACGGTTGGTCAGCCGCAATCGAGCTCCCGCTACAGCCCCTGACCACACCATTCTGACTATTTCGATCGTCCACGATCGCGACAAGAGTGATGAGAGGAGACAACCGCACGATCCAGGCGGAGCCCGATACTGATATTTGATGGTGCAGCTTTTATAGGAACATGCCGAAGATACACTCGCAGCACTCAGGCTCATTCAAATGGGAAACAATGTCCTCCGTCCCAACCTGCACGCAAAGGTTAATCTGCAGCACAACTGGGGACACAGAGTAAACTCACTATACACATTCTCCTTTGGCCCAATCGTGACTCTCGTAAACATGTATCCACTTCCCCTCTCCACCGTCTCAATCCACCACTTGACCAACCAGTGCCGCAAGATGAACTTGTACCAGACGTACATCTCCCACTCGTACCCGACAATAACCGTCGGGTTCATATACACCTTCGAAAGTCCGAACTGTCGGTTGAAGTCGTAGCTGATGAGGAAACATTCGCTCGAGAAACATTCGTAGCCGTCGACGGACGTGCGAAATCTCAGTGCGGGCATATCTGCGGGTGGTCTATCGGCGTGGTCGGAGTACTGTGGGTGGCCCATGGGCAGCCAGGGCCAGAGCTTGTCATGAGAGAGCGCGGTCGAAGACGTGAGGTTGCGCTGTTCGGGGCTGAGGAAGGGGTCGGCGCGTAGTGCGGTGAGACCGTTCCAGCAGGAGAATACGGGCGCGGGTTCGCCAGCCATAATGGCGCGCATGCCGATGTCCTCAAATATGTAGGGATAGACGGACGAGACGAGCGAGCCCAGTCGGTCGCGAGTTACCCACGCCTGCAAACCAGTTAGTTCGCAACTCAGATCAAGGTTTCTTCAACGCACGTCGTAGAAGCTGACAACAGTCAGCATATCTTTGAGTTTTCGGTATTGATATCACTCACCCCCAGTAGGAGAAGTCCATGGCGCAGACCTGATCCCAATCGCCGTCCCGAGTATGCAACAACTGAACAACACTCTCCGCCTCGAAGAATATATCATTGAGAAACAACACACGGTCAAAACCTCCACGATTGTACAGCGGCTCCATGACCTTGTTGCGGACAGCGGCAAGGAAGGCGATGCGGTCGGTGCTGGTCTGGCGATTACGCGGTGGTGGAATACTGTTGCCTTGTGTGATCACTAGCCGGTCAACGCCCATCCTGTATAACTGAGCGTCGAATAGACGAAGTATATCTGAAGTGATGTCGTCGGAGTTGCTCTCGTAGATAGACACAAAGACGTTGTGCTGAGTTGAGGGTCATTAGATGGGATAAGGAGGCAGGTCGCAGCCAGTGCTTACAGGGCCAAGATAGCGAATGACCTTGGTGATCTCTTGTGTCCATCGAGGCAGAACTTCCTCGTTATTGAAAAAGTTGGCGGCGATGAAGTAACGCTCTGCGAACGAGATCAACATCCGTCTAGATGATTCGCCGCCGATTCGGTGCACACCTCCTGTATGATATCCCTCTGGTAGAGGTTGATCCAAGGCCTTCTGTAGAAGAGAACGATACCTGATATCGTCTTTCTGCTCATAGGTCGCCAGAAGAAATAGTCCCAACAATGGTAGCACGCTGAAACCTGCGACTGTGTACCGCCATGACCGGGATCTCCTCTTCCCACCAGTGGTGTTGCGCCGTCTAACGTGATCGCCTAGAGAACCATCGGTGCTGTCACTCTCATCATCCGACTCAACAGTCGTCAATGCTGCAAGTTCGCCCGGCCGCCCATAATCATCGACAGCAAAATAATACCGCGACAACTGCTGGCGAACAGAGCGCCACGCGCGTTTCCACTGATACGTGCGGGCAAGACGAACGTAGACGAATGTGAGAGCCACCATTAGCGCACCCCAGACAGGCACGACGAACATTAGGAGAACGAGACGCGTGCGGCCTCGGGGCCATGTCGTGTCCCATCGGTACTCGCCCCATGTCATCTCGTCCCAGTACCGGTATGCCGCGCGATACAGCAACCAGAGCAAGACCAGAGGGAGCAGTATATGATGCCAAAGGATAATATTATGAACGACACTGCTGAGCAAGTGGAAGCCGCCCGAGGTGACGCGGTCACGTTTCGATGGAGGGGCCCACATAATGCGAGGAGAGATGAAAGATAAGCCTGGGCCTGTTGAAGGGCGAGGCGTGCTTTATAGGTGGCAGCAGGGCAGTCACGACGACCTGAGCAGTTGTGGCGATTCGCAGCGGAAGCAAGCGGCGGTGTGCGAGCGATGGGACAACTTGGCAACCGATTCATGAACATTTGGCCGTCGTCGTCGAGACACTGCTATTCGAGCACGCACTCAGCGAGAGTATGAAAACCTTAGGGATATGCAGCAGAGCTGCACCCGAGCGGTACGCGTAGCGACGCTTCGCGCCATCGTGGCGAGGATTCGGAAAGACTTTACTCGACGTGGCTCGAAGGAAGACAGAGTGCCAGCGCACAAGTCGCCACAATCACAACAGGGCACAAACTTGTCGGTCGTTTAAGAAACTTCTATTCACGCCAAGTTGATTAGGTGTTCGAGGGGAGCCACGCTTACGCCTCCTCGGACATGTCCTTGTTCACCTGACAGGAACATGAGCGCCAAGATCTGGGAGCGGGTGGATACGACGTACCTTTGGGTTGAAGAAAAGCGAGTTGGGTCCCCAGGGGAACGGCTTTGCGCGGCGGTTGAGGTAGGGGTAGTCGGGCTTCTGCGGGAGCTCGCCGCCGTTCTCGTGCTTGAGGTGCTCCAAGTGCTCGGCATGGGCGGCCTCGAGCTTGTAGACGTAGGCAACAGTGACGATGGCTAAGAAGCAAGGAATAAAGTCAGGATGCAGGTACGGGTGCAGTGATCGGGCGGAGACGGACTGAGCGGGATCATCGCATAGAAGCTGCAGCAAAGGCGAGATGTTCGTGAGCAGACTGAAAGCAGCAGTATAACATGCACCGTACCTGATCTTGCGCCAGAGATCGGTAGTGTCTGGGTCCAAGTGAGTATACAATGCGATCAGAAGGGTGATGAAAGCGCACGGGCCGCGTGGTCGGTGACTGCAGCATTCTTTGCAAGCCAGTCCTTGCTTGGGGTGCCCTCGAGGACGTGGATTTGAGGGCCGTGCGCGTGCGACGACGCAGCGCGGCGAGCGACGACCCGAGACTGGCGCACGGCGGCGCGGGCGAGCATGGCAAGAGTCGTGGTAAAGGGAAGAGTTCAGATGTTCGAGGCCGGGTCGAGGCGCAACTGATTCCGGCAGTCCGGGCCTCGCCGCACCACTCCCCGACCTCGTGTAGCTACAGCCTCAACCACCTACAAGGGAATGCTATCCGATACCACTAATATGCATTTCAGTGTCAACTAAGGGACATAGGAGCCATTTTCAGCGTTTGTTTGCAATACGATCTGCTTCTGATGTGCAGTGATCCTGTGAACATTCTGCGCCGCATCCTCGCCGCTTTCCAGGCGATTGACAACAAGGTTTGGGATGGATGATGCGGTTCGCGGAAGTTCCAGCACGCCGCCTGCCCGCCCACAGTGACGTCGATGACGTATCTCCCACGGTCCGTATAAGACACCTACCCACCCACGCGATATCGGGCCCTCTCACACTCATCTTCTCCTCTCACCACAACCCAACACAACCACACACACACACCATGTATCGCGCAGCAGCAGCAGCTCGTTCCTCGCTTCCCCGTGCCTCTGCGGTGAGTCTCTTGTACAATGCACCCACTCAGGGCAGCTCATGACTTGAACACGTAGGCCGCACGCAGGACGATGGCCACCTCCACGCCTCCGCCTGCACCCGGCACTGTCCCGCCAAAGGTCGCGACTAGCGGCGGCGGCGGTCCGAACTGGGGTCTCATCGCCGGTGTCGCAGCGCTCGGTGCAGGCGGGTACTACTACTTCAGCCAAACCACCGCCGGCGACGTCGTAAAGGAGAAGGCCAAGGCACTCGAGCACAAGGCAGAAGCAAAGGGTCACGACTTTGCCGCTAGTGCTACCAAATCTGGCAAGGAAGCTCAAGTAGGACTCGACAAGCGGTACGCAGATGCACGCGCCAACGTCGTCAACGCCGCCGAGAAGGCAGAGACAAAGGTCGAGAACGCATGGAACAATGCCACCACCACTGGATCTAACCTCGCGAACGATGCTAAGCAAAAGTGCGTACCTCTCGTACATCATCCGGCGAGCTTGCACTAACATGTCAATCTAAGGGCAAAAGAACTCCAGACGAACGCAGGAGCAGAAGCCGATAAGGCCAAGGCGACCTCGAAGGGCTGGTTTGGCTGGGGTTCCAAGTAATCTAGCAGCACGACGTCTTGGCTTGGACTTTGGACACACATGTACTTTATTCAAACGCAATCGACTCGACTTGCATGAACCTCACTTTTACTAGCGTTATCGCTGCAATCACACAGCCTGATCTTGAGCGGATATATAAGTTCCATTGAGAAGGGTTGGCGCGATCTTGCGCATGCCACCATACTAAACGCAACAGAGCAACAAGTGCAAATGCTAGTGACCGAGTGTATGTACCTCGAACGTCCACGAGAAGGGCAGAGAAGTATGCAAAGGAACGATCGTGAGCGACATGAGCGGTCGACATGCGCGGGACGTGGACGTGAGGGTCAAGGGGGATGTGCGAGGGGCCCAATACGAGAAAGAAACACGGGATGATGCATCATCCACTCTAGAAGAGGAGGGCACCAAGCGCGAGAGCAAGGGCAGCACCGAGAGGTGCGAGGCCGCGCAGGCCGGTGAGGTAGAGGCCGGGTGCGGCGTCCATCGAGGTCTGGTTGGAGAACGCGATGGCGGGAACACCGCTGACGTTCGCGCCGTAGGTGTACGACAACGCGTCGGTCGGAGGCACAATGTTACCACCAGTGTAGCATTGTACCTCAACCTTCTTGATCATCGTGTAGAAGTGGCCAGCAGACTTGTAGTCCGGGTCGTTCCAGCTGCAGCAATGATGAGTTTCGGCCGAGGCTCGATGTGCAAACAAGCACTTACTCAATCATGCCACCTGCCCACTCGACGGTACCGGGAGCAGACGCGGCGATGCCAGCGGGCCAGATGCTGCAAGCAAAGAATGAGCTGCCATCTCGTATAACTAACAAAGCGAGCTACGAACCTGAACTGCACGCGAGACGGCGTCGAGGGGTATTTGTAGATGCCAGAGTTCTGGTCGATCGTGTCTTCGCGGCGCAGCGTACGGACGACCTTGCCATCGATCTCCCAGTTGAGGCGGTCGGGCTGCCAGTCAATCGTGTAGTCGTGGTAGTTGGAGGCACCGTCGCTCGACATGTTATGTTTGCCGCCTTGGGCTGCCAAGACATGCATCAGCAACGTGCATCTTTGACGTTCCAACGAGCTGCACACTCACGAATGACAACACCCTCCCAGAAGAAGTTAGACTGGCCCTCGGCGGCACCAGACTCGCCAGGCCACTCCCAGTCGATCTCGTCGTGGACGTCGCTCATAGTGATGAAGCTGTGTTATGCACATCAAAAACCCGCAGCAAACCGCGCGGACCAAGACATGGAGACGTACGACGTGATCACACCGGCCCACTTGCTGACCTTCACTGTAATACCCAAGCGTTAGCAACGAACTAGGCGCGCGTGTGCGAAGATGAAAACTTACTCGTAGCAGTAGCACGACCGTACCACATGTAACGGGTCGTGCTGATGCGCGAACCAGAGTTGTCCTCCGTGAGGAACAAACCGAGCTCGCCGTTGGTCACGGCAATGTGCTTCTCGAGCTCGAACTTGGGGTTGTCAATGGTCCAGTCGTACATGGACGTATTGCCCTCAAACTTGGTCGAGTTGACGATGCGAGTGAGGTCGGGGAAAGTGTACTGCGGATCCACAGGGTCAATATCTGGATGATCCGGGCATGCGCTTGGGTTGGCTGGGAGCGAGCAGACTGGGGAGCTGCACTCCCGGGTGGCACCAAGGGCTGTATGGCTCGGCTCTACTCACAACTTTGTTTTCGCAGAGCGGCAGCGGCTTGCACGACTGGGGCGTGAAGCTTTTGTACGGAGCGCAACCGCCTGTAATGTCACATAAGTTCCATGTCGCTACTAGTACGCGAGCCGCCGCTATGAGCGCTTGGGACTACCGCCAACACTCACCGCGGCAGTAAAGGTCGTCACAGAACCCGAAGTCAGAGCAGCATTGGTGGTCCGCACCGCAGGGATTGGTGACATTGCAGGTGGTCTGGGCATTGGCAACAGCAGCGAACAGCGGCGCGATGGCCGTCGCGAGGAGAAGCGCAGCCGACTGCTTCATCGTATTAGAGACGGGGTAAGGACGGAGCTGTGTGAGTGTGTATGTCAAGTGCAGGAGGAGGAGACAAGAGAGAGGGCCGCGTGGGGGAGAGGCGAAACGGGAGAGGGCAAGTTATGAATGAAGGTCGGTGCAAGCCGGCGGACGCCGAAGCGCGGCTTCGCTTGGCTCTAGCTTTGTTCTTGGACACGATCAACTAATTCAGTTCGGCTCCGGGTAGCCGGAAGAGTTCTCTCGTTCCTTATGTATGCTTCTTTTGAGTTTCTATGAGATCTCTGTGATGAATTGATCCAGGGCTACGAGAGGCACCAGGTCGTGAGCCGTTACCGCCCATGTTCACGCCAAGTGTCTGCGCTCATAACACCGCAGACTGTACGTGCGAATGTCTTCTCCCTCTCAGCTGTCTTGCGCGGTTTTCGATGGCCCGAGGAAGCGCTCCAGGAACAAGATCTTGCTCGCGTTCACATATCTCAACACGTCCTTCTGCTTGAATCCTGCGTTCCAGTCAAGCAGTGAGCAGAACCGTCTTCGCTGCCACGAAGCTGCATGAGCAAACGCACCGTGTCCTTCTCTGACCCCCGCCAGCAACTCCGAGTACACGCCACGCTTGACCAGACTATCATGCATGAAGTACGCCTGTTCAAACGGCACTCGCGTGTCGTTGTCACCGTGTGAGATCCACAATGGAACCGTGATCTTGTCTGCATTGTTGACGGGAGAGATGCGTTCCAGGAATGCGCGAACTTCCACGTCGGTCTCGTCACCGTACTCCATGCGCCGGTTGTCCTGACGGTGTGCAGCGGTATTGGTCAGGAAAGCAACCCAGTCGGCGATGCCGCATGTCGCGAGGCCACACAAGAATTTGTCGGAGTAGTACGTGAGGCATGCCTGAGAGAACGTCAGATGCCTCGAAGTATGGCCACGAGTGGGAGGTACGAACGAAGGTCATGTAGCCACCATCTAAAAATGGAGTGAGATGTGGTAGTAACATTTGTGATGAATGCCACTCACATGATCCTCCACTCACAGCGATCTTACTGGAGTCGATCTCGTCCTTAAGGTGCTCCGCAATGTATTCAAGGAGCGCGCCGATGTCCCTACATGAGTACAGTTAGGACAGCACACGCTCGCGACAAGCTAAGTGCTCACTTGACAGAGTCCTCCCGAAGGTATACGTCGTCCGCAGCCATATATCGTTTCCCATAGCCGATCGATCCACGAACATTGGGGTAGATGACAGCACATTCCAGTTCATTCATCAAGTACCAGTGAATACGACTGCGGCGGAATTGATTAATTCATCGGCGGCGGTATGATCGTTAGGACCCACGATTTGCGAAGCGAGGTCGACTGGGCCGCAGGGCCACCTGTCCAGGACGACGTGCTTGAGCCTCGAATCCCTCGTCACTCGAGGTAGGCAACTCACCGTGAATCTCAACGTTCAGCGGGACTCGCTTCTTTCCCTCACACGGGTGGTAATAGATGAATGGGACTTCGAGCCCGTCGAAGCTTTTGAACCTTATAACCTTTGGCGCAACCGTCTTGTATGCTGGCGGAATAGGCTGCGCCTGTTTGAACAAAGTAAGCTGCACCACAATGTACGGTTTTCCGTCCTCGTCGTGCTTGGCACCCTGCAACGCAGGCTCGATGTTCGCATAAGCCAGCCCTCCAAGGTTACAGTACGAGGCCAAATGCAACACCAGCTCGAACGGCTTGCCGTTTTTGTCGTTTGTCGTGAAAGCTATTCCAGCACTGTCGGCACCAGGACCTTCCCAACGGATCTCGACGACCTGCTGTGCGAACGGCCCAGACAGCGGCACGACGAAGCGTTTGTCCCAGGCATCAACGTTGGCGGAGAAGTATATCGCCTTGGTAGTAACCACCTGCGACTTGATATCCCAGTTTATTGGACGGATGGCGCGGAGGCTGGGCTCTGGTGTGGTGACGTGCAAAACCGTGCGTTTGTCGACGTCGTACACAATTGCGTTGCGGAAGTCACCAAAGCCGCTGCTCACGATATACAGCAAGTGAGGGGTGGTGGGATCTTTAGAGAAAGACAAACCCAAGTGGGAGGTTTGGTTTTCGGCTTCGGTGACGCCAGGCAGGTCGATCCGAGTTGGAAGCGCGGGTAAAGCCGCGCGGTCGGATATGTCGAGGATATACGCTGGAACGTACGTTGAGCCTTTGATCTCGGTTATGGAGACGTATTTGTTGTCGAGAGACACGCTTCCTACGTGCCACTTGGCGCGGGAGTCTGGTGGGCTCAGCGTGATACGTGTGCGTGGTAGATCAAGACGGCTGGTGGTGTCGGGCTTGAGTCCAGTACTGGATTCCGTGAGAGGCGTTAGGTAGACATGGTACTCGTTCGGGCTCTGCTCAGTCGAGCTGAAGAGCATGAAACTGCCCCAAGTTACGTGAGCCGAGGTATACCGTCAACATACTCACATACTCGTGTGTTTGAGAGATGACCGGGCTGGTGAACCTCGTCGAATCGTCATGGGTTAGACGCTCAATGCGGTACGTGCTAGGTTTGTTGGAGAGTTCGCCCTCAAGTTCGGGTAGTGGTGAGGATTCTGAGACGACATCCTCCCAAAAGCGCCTGCGCTAGTGATCAACCGTCTGTTGACCGGCAACCTGCAAGGCACCAATGAGTGCTTACCACAGCTGGTACAGCTCTTTCCCATCGGTGTCCATGAGAATGATAGCGCCGTTCTTGCGAATCGTACCCCGCCAATCGTCAGCCTTAATGGGTGTGACGGATACGATGGTGCGACCGCTGCCCAAGTCGAAGTACGAGACGCGCTCGATCTCGGCTGAGGATGGGTCAGCAGACATAGTCCAGATCTGGCTAACTTGAGCATCTTCTGGCCGATGAGTGACAAAGATCTGGTCGATGCGGTTGGGTAGATCGTGCATGAATGCCTCTGCGCTGAACGCTGTGATGACGATGAGCTGCAATGCCAATAGCGAGGCGATGAGGCCACGGACGTACTTCTCATCGAGTCCTCATACTTTTGCTGCGCATCAAAGATGCGTTGTGGTACATCTGGGGCTCCAACGGCCTTTATCTTGTCGATGGGTGTCGTGTAATTGAGCTTGGACCAGTCAAAGTCCCAGGTCTGCTTGACCATGATGGTGGCAAGAGGAGAGCGTGGGAGGAGAGCAGAGTTCCAGCAGCGCCGTTTATAGAGAGCGGAAGATGGGAAAGGGGCTGCGATGGCGGAAGCATCGCGTGCATCGAATCGATGGTGTACACAACGGCGGCAGCAAAGACGAGAAGGGTTCCGACACTGTCATCGACGACGAGCACGAACATACGATCAAACACATTCTTTCGTAAGATTCTTTGATTTGGAAACACACAACAAGACGCTCAATAGTGTCCGTGGAGCATGGTCACTGTCATCACTGGGGTGGTCGCTTCGGAATGACCGGTGAAGGGAGTTATCTGAACCATTTAGCAGTCGACCGAAGAGCGAAAGTTATTGAAATAGATCCAAATATGCAATGACACGGAAAAAGATATAGACAAGAGGTCGAGACATGTCGGTTGAATCTAGGGATGTGGCCAAGTCGCGTTGAACGCGGTCGCGGAATAGGCCGAGGTTACGCGTCGCTTCGTCTCCGCTATGGTCCTGCCTGTCCGCACCCACACGTCCGCAGCCGGCGTTCTCGCACTGCTCAGCGAGCAAGACGAGCCCGCTGTGCGCCAGCATGCTCTCAAGGCACTCGTCCCCCTTGTGCCGCAGTTCTGGGCTGAAATCTCTGAGCATGTTGCGACTATGTACGTCCGTTACGCGTCCCGTCTGGTCCAGTTCTGACCCTACTGCAGCGAGGCACTACACGATTCGGAAGATCTGCCTCGCGAATCGCGCGATCTGGCCGCGCTACTCGTGTCCAAGGTCTACTTCTACCTTGGAGAGTATGACGAGTCCCTCTCGTTTGCGCTAGGTGCCGGGCGCGCGTTCGAGGCAGATAGCCGCAACCCGGCCTCTGCAGAATTTGTCGAGACCATCGTCTGTGAGCGTTAATCCGCGTTACATGTCATTCAGAGTGCTCACTGTGCACCAGCCAAGGCGATCGACCGCTATACTGGTGTTCGTGGCGAGGATGGCAAGGAGGACAAGCTCGATCCCCGTCTGCGCGACATGATCGAGGGCATCTTCAACCGCTGTCTCGAAGATGGCGAATACAAGCAGGTTTGTCTGTTAGGTGCCTTTCGACTTGCCGGTGGCTGACCGTGACGCGTCGCGTCGCACTTTAGGCTTTGGGTATTGCACTCGAGGCCCGCCGTCTCGATGTCATTGAGCGCGTCTACAAAGAATCCAAAGACACTGAGCTCTTATCCTACGTCATGGACGCCGTTCTTGACACTGGCTTCACCCTTTCCTACCGTGACCAGGTCCTCAACTTCCTCTTGCCGCTCTTCCCCCCACCAACAGCCCATTCGGCCCACATCCCGGCCCTTACACGGTTGCTCGTCACACTCTCCTCTACATCTCTCTCTATTCAACTCCTCCAATCGTTGGTGCCCTCCGACACACTCCTCGCCTATCAGTTTGCGTTCGATTTCGTAGAGGGTGGTACCCAGGACTTCCTTGAGAGTGTCCGCACGGCACTCCCGCAGGGCGAGGGCGAACAAGCCCCCGTATACGATCGCCTCCGGCTGATCCTGAGTGGCGAGGAGAGCATCCGTCACTACCGTGACTTCCTGAGCCGCAACAATAACACCGACTTGCTCATCCTCAAGAGCACCAAGGAGGCTCTCGAGGCGCGCTCATCCATCTACCACAACGCGGTCACTTTCTCCAACGCCTTCATGCACTGTGGTACCGCGTCTGACCAGTTCCTCCGCGAGAACCTAGATTGGCTTCACAAGGCCGCCAATTGGGGCAAATTCTCCGCGACTGCCGCCCTTGGTGTCATTCACAAGGGCTACTTCGAGACTGGCATGGATCTACTTGGACCTTATCTCCCGTCAGACGATGCCGGCTCGACAGGCAGCGTGTTCTCGGAGGGTGGTGCGCTCTATGGACTTGGTTTGGTCAACGCTGGCAAGGGCAGCAATGTCGAGCAGTATCTTCGCGAGAAACTCAAGAACATCCAGAATGAGGTCGTCCAGCACGGTGCTGCGCTTGGTCTCGGCATTGCTGGCATGGCAAGCGGAAGCGAAGGTGAGCTGGAATATACATGATGTCTGAATTGGCCGCTGACTAGTTCTAGGTGCATTCGAGGACCTCAAGACGACGCTCTACGTGGACTCTGCTGTTGCGGGCGAGGCAGCCGGTATTGGCATGGGTCTCGTTATGCTCGGGAGCGGTGGTCAACGGTTCGCCGACGAAATGCTTCAGTACGCGCACGAGACGCAGCACGAGAAGATCATTCGCGGCCTTGCCATTGGCATTGCCTTCATCTACTACGGAAGGCAAGAAGAGGCAGACGAGATTGTCCAGACGCTGCTTGCAGAGAAGGTACACAATCAATCCACCATTTGCATGGCTCCAAGTTAACACTTGTGCAGGATGCTCTTCTGCGCTACGGTGGTGTGTACACCCTTGCCCTCGCATATGCTGGCACCTCCAACAACAACGCGATCCGCAAGCTGCTGCACATCGCAGTCTCCGACACTTCCGATGACGTCCGTCGCGCTGCTGTCACCGCGCTCGCTTTCCTGCTCTTCAAGAACCCGACGCAAATGCCACGTCTTGTCCAGCTGCTCAGCGAGTCCTACAACCCTCACGTTCGGTGCGGTGCGACACTTGCCCTCGGCCTTTCGTGCGCCGGCACTGGTTTACAGGATGCCATCGAGATCCTCGAGCCAATGATCAAGGACCCGGTTGATTTCGTGCGCCAAGGCGCGCTCATCGCTATGGGCATGGTCCTTGTCCAACAGAGTGAGGCAAGCTCGCCGAGCATGGCCAGCACGCGCGCGCTGTACGCCAAGATCGTTTCAGACAAGCACGAGGACCCGATGGCGCGCTTCGGTTCGGCACTGGGCCAGGGCTTCATCGATGCTGGTGGGCGCAATGTGACGATCGGCCTGCAGAGCAAGGCGGGCAGCGCCAACATGCCGGCTATTGTGGGCATGGCGTTGTTCTGCCAGTTCTGGTACTGGTTCCCGTTGGCACACTGCGCGAGTCTGGCGTTCGTGCCCACAGGCATCATTGGCCTCGACCACGACCTGAAGGTGGGCACGCCTCCCGGAGCGAGCCACATTCCGCGCTTACAGTCTTTTCTAGGTTCCCAAGTTCGACGTTATCTCCAACGCACGCCCGAGCCTGTTCGCCTACCCTCCTCCGACCAAGCCACCTACCAAGGAGGCTGTCGAAAAGGTCGCCACCGCCGTGTTGTCGACCACTGCCAAGGCAAAAGCACGAGATGCGCGGAAGAAGGCTGCTGCCGAGGAAGCCATGGAGATCACCGAGGACAAGCCTGAGGGGAAGAAGGATGCCGACGACGCGATGAAGGTTGACGAGCCCGCGACCTCGACGTCAGCCACAGCCGGCGAGTCCTCCAAGGCCGGCGAAGCCGCCGGCACCGAAGAACCCATCACACCTGTCGCAAAGCCTAAGCGGACACCCGAGCCTTCATCTGAGCGACTCTCCAACTTCTCCCGCGTCACGCCAGTCCAGTTTTCATATATCTCCTTCCCGGCGGATTGCAAATACCAGCCCGTCCGCGCAATTTCCGATGGCCCTGTCCAGCGCGCAGGAAAGCGCATAACGGGCAAGGGCATTGTACCTCCATCGAAATACGGTGGAGGTGGTGGCATCGTTCTGCTCGTCGACAAAAAGCCGGAGGTCGCGGCTGAGTTCATCGAATTTGCGCCGCCCGCAGCGGCAGCGGCGGCCCCTGGTCCTGAAGTTGCGGCAGGTGCTCCGTTGACAGGACTGGCTGGGCTGACGGATGAGGCCACAGAGGCCACGATTCCGGCATCGTTTGAGGTATGCTCTCACTCCTTTGGTTGTTCGACTTTCTCACTGACTCCTCCCGCAGTATCCGTTTGGACAATGATTGATGTACAAAAGCAACGCTAGTAGGACCTAATCATGACTTTCTTTCCATTGCAATTTTGTCGTGCAACTCTATTGAAATGTCTCTCTGGGATCGCAGCTGGAGATTGTATCGGTAAAGCCCTGACTACCGTGGTCTTGCCGATGCTGATGCCAGTTCGTGACCCACATGTTCTGGTTGTCATTCAGGACTCAACTACCTAAGACTACAGGCAAACACCACGACAACTATCGAGTAAACAAGATCGTGCCCGAGTTCAGGCTCTACGATAAATGACGGACTCTACATGAATCAGTACTCAGGACGAGCCCAGTCGACCTGAGAACGAGAATTCTTGTACCACAGCGCTCGACGTCGCGCTCGGCTCGCTCGCTGTCGTCGTTGGCGTCTCGCCGGCCTCGTCACTCGCTACCATTGCTTCGGCGACTTTTACGGCTTTGTTGAGCTCGGCGGCAGCGGCCTTGAGGAGCGATGCGGCAGCGCTTAGACGGGCAGCTTCGGCGATCGGGTCCAGGGTTGGGACAGGGGTGCCTGCAGGTTGAGTACCCGTCGCGGTAGTTGTGCTATTATCGGGGACATCGAGCATGCCCAGAAGGGGGCCAACGATAGGGAGAGAGTCCAGCGGGAGGAGCGACTCGACAGTCTTGAGGAGGCCGCCGACAATTGGGAGCAGACCACCAATTAGGGGCAGACCGGAAAGCGAGTCGAGGAGACCAGCGGCATGAAAGTCGTCGTGACCGCGGGCTACGAGGCTCGAGTTGTGAAGCATATGCGCACGCGCGGTCAAATGGTCTACCGGAAGAGATAGGGGTAAGTCTCCCTAGATTCTCAAGAACGGCGACGATGTCGACGAAGACATCAAGGAGGCCACAAAGGCAGCATAGTACTCACCAAGCTGTGCCACGACGTCCATGAGAGCCGCGCGAGGATGTCCGGAGTGGTTGAACAGCGCGAGCATTGGTGGCGAACTCACGAGAAGCGGAATGGCGTTGGCGACATTGGCGAGCTGTGACAACAGCAGAACGAGAAATGCGAGGACCTGCATCACGGAAGGTGACGGGGAGCGATGTGGCCTTGGCGGCGATGCAACGTGAGTCGATGGGAGGGTGAGCTGGTACAGGAGGGATTCGCGAGCGTCGAGCTAAGCGAGTTGTACGTCTGGCGCGTTGAGAGCGATGAGAACAGTTGCAGGGACGGCGACGCCTGGTCGGGGTGGTGGTGAGCTGAAGACAAGGTGGGTGAGGGACTTCCCGAGGGTGTGCTCGCCCTTTTGAAGGACGCTCTAGCGGCTTTTGAAACTGCCCAGCGCACCGCGATCGTCTGCATTCAAGTCACCTGCCCAGACCTCGTTTCGAATTACTTGCAGATTCGATCCCGCTCTCCTATCCGTGCGGATTTTGGGGTCGATTCCGCCTAGCAGTCAAACGGCTTTGACCGACGTTGCAACTCCTCGGAACACAACGGATATTTCCATCGAGAGCATCAGATAAATTCAAACATTCCCGTTTTTGACAACCCAACCGCCCTCAAGCATAAGGAACAAATGCATTCCCAGGCTTCT